>Ga0302117_10000995_pt1 | contig 13253 bp, 8 predicted proteins | sample AG5_322_MG_FD_203112 | JGI IMG/M metagenome (GOLD analysis project Ga0302117, IMG submission 203112) | Marine microbial communities from Western Arctic Ocean, Canada - AG5_32.2 | ecosystem: Environmental > Aquatic > Marine > Oceanic | place: Canada: Western Arctic Ocean | collected 2017-10-01 | reverse complement strand
CGATTCCGAGTGTCGACGATGACCTCGCCATGCGCCTGATGGACCAATTCGGGACCATCGCTGGACTGGTCTGGGCCGATGAGGACGAGATTCGCAGCGTCAGCGGCATCAGCGAGACTCAAGTCCGCGAACTCTGGCGGACCTTCAGAGCCGGCGAGCGCATCAATCAATGATCAGATCGAGCGAAAATCCCAGCATTTCCGAATCTCGAGGATTCAAACCGGCGAATCAGTCACCGATGACGGCGATTCGAGTCCGTAATTGGGCTAATCGATTATTGTGGTTCCCTAGAGCGAAAGACAGCATCTCGCAGAGATGAATCACTGGAATATTAGTCGCAAGACCCGTGTTTCGCCCGGCTTTGCCTTGATAGACATCGAGGACTCCGTGCGAGAGATTGCAAGCGCTGACAATCAGATCAGCGCCCTCAGCCTTCGCCTCGGACAGAACCTCGGCAGCCTGCTTCAACACCGTCGGCTCCTCCGAAAACAACCCTGGAACGCCAACGCTCTGAACTCTCCCTTCCCACTGCACTGGCGTACCGCCAAGTGTCGAAATCAGTTGCTCGAAATAATCAGGGTCGTAGACATCGTCGTCGCCGCATGCGCCAGCCTGCTGCATGTTCGGCCCGTAATATCCGGCGACGACGAAATCGATTGGATTGCGGACCTTCTCCTCCACCTTGTCGAGACCGATCTCATCGACCAAGACATGGAGCAGATGGTGCACCGAAACCTCGCCGCTCATCGTCAGGTCACAGGTCTTCGACAACACCTCGTTGACCTCCTGCAGCAGAATCTGATCACTCTTCAGCGCCGCCAGATCCTCAGCCAGATTTCCGGCTGTCGCTGCACACGGCGTCAGGATGTCCAATCCGGCGGCCTCTGCCGCCGCGAAAGTGCGAGCATTGAGAGTCAGTTGCAGCCTTCGATTGGCCTGCCGGACGATCCCAGCCCCGCAACTGGTGGCGCCCGCCAGCGGCACCAGTTCGATGCCGAGCGCGTAGCACAGCGTAGTCATCGTTGTGGCCACTTCGGGGGCGCTGCTATGGGCGACGTTTCCGGGGTGGTAAGCGTATTTCAAAGCCAGATAATCACCTCAGAATCTCCCGTCGAGTTCGTTGAAGATAGCCACGACTTCATGGTGCTTATCGACTGATGAATTGAATTGACGAGGCATCTTTCCGAGCCCGGCCGGCGGCGCTACCAAGGCCAGCATATCGTAGAACATATCGCCGCCGGTTCGAGTGAATCCAGTGACCATTCGAGCTGTGACTCCAGAGGTCAGATTGCCAAGCAGTCCAGCGGGTCCGAGCACTTGCCGATAAATCACCGTGTCATTCACCTTGCCACTGCTCTTGAGCGTCCAGGTGTACCACCAGACATGCTTGCCGTGGCGTCCATTGAAGCCATTCAGGGCCAGGACGCTGGTCTTGGCGTCGAGCAGTGCATCGGCGACGACGACGCCCTGTCCATTCTGTCGGCGGATGCTGACGAGGTCGGTCTCCGCCTTGATTCCATTCGAGGAGCCGAGGAGTGTATCGAGGCTTGCCACAGAGTTGTCCGAAGAGCGTGGGTCATTGCGGCGGGCCCAAGCTGTGACGAGCACTGCGGGCCCGAGGTATCCGTTGGCATGAGGCACCGCATCCGAGGATGCGTGCAGGAGTGGGGCGCTGCTGAAGTCGGTGATCGAGTGCAGCGCATTGGCGACCACAGGGTCCATCGTGCCGATTGTTGCTTGCGAGGTCGCAATCCCTTCACGGGTTGCGGCGACCATCCAAGGCTTGCTCGACTCGCGCTTGCGCTCGAGCGACCAGTGGTCGACGACGAGGTCGCGAATGACTTCGAAGCCGGGAAGTGGGTCGATTCGCAAAGCAAGCGTGCCTTCGCGAATCGGCGCCACCGAGTCGAGGCGGACATTGCCTGGAAGGATCAATCGACCATTGACGCAGATCGCTGTGCTCTGGTCGTCGACGGCACCATCCCTGAAGGAAAGCGTGCCGTCGTGGGTATTCTTGATCTCCCGAAGGGCAGCGAGTACACTCATGTGACCTGGTAGAGCGCAGACCCAGGTGTCGACACCAGTGGATGCTGCCGTCGGGTCGTAGCGGAAGATCGAAATCTCTGCGTGAAGCGACTCAGCGGCTAGATTAGGCACGGTGAATCCATCTTCGCCATCAGCACCACCCTCATCGCCAGCAGCGTGGGCCTTGACAGCCTCGACCATATCCTCGTGGAAGACTCCAGCACCATCCACCGCAGCCATCGCAGCCAGAGCATCGGATGCCCAAGCGGCTGCGGGTGCATCGTAATCAACATCACAATCGACGCGCTCCAGCAAGCGCGTCGCACCGAGCGCCTCGAAGCGCTCATCCCATTCTATTCCGGACTGGCAGTAGAATTCGTAACTGGTGTCGCCCAAGGCGCAAACGGAGAAGTGGACGCCAGCGAGTGAAGGCGCGCCTGCCGTATTGGCGGCCAGCCACAATTCCTCGGCATTGTCGGGCATCTCGCCCTCGCCCCATGTCGAGCAGACGATGAGAACACGCTTCATGCTCGATAGCGATGCGAGGTCGAAGCCATCCATGTCATGAACAGCCCCCTCAAGCCCATAATTCGCAGCCAGCTTGGCCCACTTCGCCGCTAACTCCTCGGAATTGCCAGATTGAGAACCAAAGAGAATCGAAAGTCCACGGTCGCCGACGCTCAGCAACTCTTCGATATCGTCACCTGCAATCTCGATCGGCTCGGCAGCAATCGGCTCTGCCACTGTCACCGCCTCGGCCTCTGAGATCGCTGCTTCTTCGACCTCGACGGTCGCCGCCTCGCCGCTCTCGACGATGATGATGACATCGACTGGGCAGCCATCGGCGGCGTCGAGTAGGTCGTCGTGAAATTCAGCGATTATCTCGGGCTTCAGCTCGGCCTTACCCTCGTTGCAATCATGACCGCCATCGACTCGTGACTCAGCCTTGATGAAGCAGGTATCCTCAGTCACTTCAAAGACTTCGGGCAGCGTCTCTTCGCAGACATCGCAAGTGATGCAACCCTCCTCGATCCAGACGCTGATGATGGCCATTGCTCCAACTCGACCCTGACGGGTGGACTCGCCAGCCGAAATCGATTCTTGAACTTGGTGCAGATATGAGATACGACCTACGGTCGTGAACGACCTCACATATCGAAGCCGTCGAAGTCGCCGCCGTCCATGCCGCCGCCGCCCTTGCTGGAGATGACATCGTCGATGCGCAGGATCATCACCGCGGTCTCTGAAGCCGATTGAACCGCTTGCTCGACCACCCTGCTGGGTTCGTAGACGCTGCTTTTGGTCATGTCCACCACGCCTCCGTCGTAGACATTCACCCCGTACGTCGAGCGTCCTTCCGAGTGTGCTTTGCGCAGATCGATTATGGTGTTGACTGGGTCGAGTCCGGCGTTTTCTGCGAGCGTCCGAGGGATGACCTCGAGCGCTCCTGCGAAGGCCTCGATAGCCATCTGTTCGCGGCCTCCGATTCCCTCTGCGTAGGCGCGCAAGTCGCGGCTGATCGCAGCGAGGACAGAGCCGCCGCCGGTCAGGACTGCGCCGTCCTCGTAAGCCACTGCCACGACGCCCATGGCGTCGTCGAAGGCGCGGCGAATCTCATCTACCACATGCTCTGTGCCGCCGCGCAGCAGGACGCTGACGCTCTTGGCTTGTGGGCAACCGGTGATGAAGACCATGTCAGAATCACCTATCTTGCGCTCGTCGACCGATGCCGCCTGACCGAGGTCGTCGGCGCTGAGGTCGTCTATGTTGGTGACGATTTTGCCACCAGTGGCTTTCGAGAGCGCTTCCATGTCGCTCTTCTTGGCGCGGCGGATTGCGAAGATGCCGGCTTTGGCCATGTAATGCTGAGCGAGATCGTCTATGCCCTTCTGGCAGATGACGACGTTCGCGCCAGCTGCCACTATGCTGTCGACGAGACCCTTGAGGAAAGATTCCTCCTCGTCGAGGAACTGTGCCAACATGTTAGGGTCGGTGATCTGGATCTTGGCATCGACCTCGGTCTTCTTTACCTCGATGGCCGAATTGATCAGGGCGATTTTCGCGCCATCGACAGATTGCGGCATTCCTGAATGAACTCGCTCCTTATCGAGGATGATGCCATCGACCAGAGTGCTGTCCTTGATCGAACCACCCTGCTTCTTCTCGACCTTGATGTCGTCGAGGTCGACCACGACCTCGTCACCGTTCACACGAGCTACAGAGAGGACGGCGCCGACGCTGATTTCAGCGAGGAATTCCTTGACCGCGCCGGCACTCTTGCCGGTCAGTGCGGTCTTCGCGACCTCGTAGAGCATCGCTTTGTCGACACTGATAGAGTGTGAATCGATGAGCTCGGAAGCCTTGTCTGAAGCCAGCCTGAAGCCCTCGCAGATGACCGTCGGGTGAACATTCTGATCGACCAGATCCTCACTGCGCTTGAGCAGCTCGCCAGCGATTACGACGGCAGTTGTGGTGCCGTCGTAGCAATGTTGTTCCTGCGTCTTGGCGATCTCGATGATCATCTTCGCAGCAGGGTGCTCGATGTCCATCTCCTTGAGGATCGTAGCACCGTCGTTGGTGATGACCACATCACCCATCGAATCGACCAGCATCTTGTCCATCCCCTTTGGTCCAAGGGTGCTTCGAACCGCGTCTGAGACGGCCTTCGCAGCGGCGATATTGTTGCTCTGAGCAGTCTTGCCACTCGTTCGAGTCGTCCCTTCTTTGAGGATGAAGATAGGTTGTTGACCGTTGTACATCGGAAATCACGCACCGGAATCCAGCAATCCGCCGACCCAAGTGGGGGTCATAAGGCCTCGCACGCATAGGCGCGTGGACAATTCATCAGACTTCGGTGATTCTGGCTTCAATTGTCCTTGTTCTGGTCGATCCACTTCTGCCCATAATACGCCCACTGCTCCATTGTCCATCCATCTGGGAGGCCGGACTCAGGAATCGGTGGGACGCCGTCAGGCAGTGCCGACTCCTCAGGTGCTGGCACCTCGACCGGCTGGTCAATAGGCTCCACAACTGATTCTTCGGGGGTTTCTTCGACGGATTCTGGTTCCGCTGCCTCCTCAACCTCGAGAACCACCTCGGCCTCGTTCTCTGGCTCGGGAGCCATGTCAGGTTCTGGCATGGCGTCTGGCTCAATCGGCAGTGGTGGCGGCGGCATGTCGGCCGGATTCTCAAAGATCTCCTGCGAGCCGCCGTACATCGAGTTCGCTATCGCATCGGCGGCGGGCAGTTCTGGCGCCGCTGGAATCGCGATATCCTCGCCGAAACCACTCAGACTAGGAGTATAATCCTCCAGACTGGAATACTCCTCGATCGGTGCGCGCGCGTCGTTGACGATTCGCCAGGTGAAGACAAGAACGACTCCCATCGCGATCAGTCCGCCGATGAAGAAGACTAGATTTGCCATAAGCCGAGCCCACCAACTTGTATCGGGTCCGGTCTCGATTGGTTCGGTCTTGATGAGTTGGATTATCGCAGGCGTCGAGACCTTGTCAATATCAGAATCGACAGCGAGAATCACATTGAAGAACAGACTATCCGCAGCCAGATTATCCAGATTCTCCTGGCTGACATCGACCTCGACTATGATCACACGGCTTTCACCCGCTGCCAGAACGAAGTCCCTGTCGTCGCGGTCGACACGAACGTCGAGGACGTTGAAGAACAGGTCCGGTTCGGTGCTCCTGTCGACATCAGCACGCATCAATTGTTCATCCTCAGGATGCAGGTTCTGCACGGTGTAGATGACCTCGTAGGTTCCCTTCTCATCGACGACCAGCGTCCCGGTCGGCGGGGTCACCAGCAACCAGCCGACCCTCCCCACCTTGAACAGAGCCGTTCCTGACGAGGAGACGCTCTGCCCGATGCTCTCCGATTCCTGACTCGTAGCGATGAGGGTGACCGCACGGTCTCCATCAGCATCAGCAGCGAAGGCGTAGTTGACAGTCAGATTCCAAGACGACCCCGCCGGAATCCATGGGGTTCGGCCTCCCTGAAGATCCTCAGCGAAGACGGTCACATCAGAATGGCTGGTCTCGAAGGAGATATGGATGCGGTCGGGCATGTTGCCTCGGTTCCAGACCTCCCAACGCATGGTTCGAGGAGCGTCACCTCCACGGTACACATCCTCGGTCAGATCCTGGTCGGGAACCTCGATCAGATAGGTCTCTGGCACGGTCAGCAGCAACTGGATGCTTCGTTGGTACTGAGGGTCGAGCTGACTCTTCGCATGAACCCAGATCTGGTAGGTCTCGTTCTCGATCCCATATGGCATCGGGAACATAAGCAAGATACTGGTGTCACCGCCGAACGGATCGATTCCGAGAGTCTGTTCTGTGTTGAGGCTGAGCCCGAGGCGCCAATCTGCTGAGAGACTCAGATCGAATGCCTCCTCGGCGTTGCCATCATTGATCAAGCGAATCTCGAGACTTCGCAACGCGCCGTCGGCCGGAGCCATCATCTCGCGAATCTCCGGCTCCAGAGTCAGAGCATGATCGATAGGCACCTCGATTTGGATCGTCCATTCCGTCTGGAAGTTAGCAGGAGCACGTCCGTTGGCGAGCAGGGTTATCGGATAGGAGCCCGGAGTGATTTGCGCGGGTGCCGTGAGTTCGGCGTTCAACTCTACCTTATCCCCAATCGCCATCTCGATGCTGGTCAATTCGACTCCCGTTTCGTTGAACCATCGCAGATTCGAAGGTCCCCAGCGATTGTCGCCATAAGTCGCACCGAGATTCCAATTCGCCACTTGATTCCCAGTGTTCTTCAATGTCATCGTGATATTGCCCGAAGTGCCGGGAAGGAGGGTCGCGGCTGGATTATTCAGTGTCTTTTGAGTCAGATATGCCGAATAAGCAGCGGTGACATCGACTGGTAGAGTCATCTCGGCCTTGGTGAAATTGGTGATGCCATCGCCGATGTGGACATACCAGTCGACCTCTTGCACGGTAACGCCATCAGGAATCGTCAGATTGAACCAGACATCCATATTATGCAGCGCTTTGATGACCTTGGTGACGACGCTGTTGTCATGGTCCGAAGGGTGATTCGAATCGATTCGCAGTGGGTTCTCCCACATCCAGCTCTGGTTCGAGACTTCGGTGTAGAGTCTCAGGGTGATGTCGACGTAGCCGTTGTTGTGGATGCTGCAGTGCAGTGAGGGGGGTCGGGAATCGGCTGGAACCACAATGTAGGCGTTTGGCAGCGGGTCATCGCATTGCACATCGAGAGTGTATTGCGGCACTCGTTGAATCGCGAACATCGTGAAACCGTCGAGATGGATTCCTTGAGTCGCATGGGAACTGTCCGATTCGAAGAGGAAAGAGAGGGTGTATTCACCGGTCGGGTGGACTTCGGACATGTTCCAGACCAACTGGCTCCAATCACCATAGGTCGTCGAGAGAGCCATTGCTGTGTAATTGTAGTATTCAGCAGACCCGGAGGCGGCTTCGAGTCGAATCTGATCTCCAGCCCCCATCTCTCCCCAGGCATTGGTGACGAGTTGCATCGAGAGGTAATCGAATCCGCGGAGGCGGATTTGGCAGAAATTGTTCGCATAGACAGAGGACAGAGCCGAGTCGAGAGTTCCGTATCCTAGTCCATGTCCTGGGTCGTCGCAGGAGTCGAAAGGCGTCAACCAACCCCACCACAGCCGGTCATGCCTGTTACTGGCGTAATCTGAACCCTCGCGTGAGGCGCGCCAGTGCCTGTCACCGATGGCGCTGGAGGTGTTATCCATCCGCCAGTGACCGTAATAATCAGGATAATCCGAAAGTGTGCCATCCGCATCGTAGCCAGCTCCGACCCATAGCGGATTGCCATAGCTCAATTGATTCGGGCAATCGACCGTGCCGTCCTCATCGACATCGCCGCAGACGCCGTTATCCATCGGGTCGTCCCAGACGGCGACCGGCATTGGCCGGTCGTAGACATCGTTGTCGGGATTGTCGTCAGCGAGGCCGCCGTCGATGATTCCCTTGAGGATGATTCCACCTTCGAGATATCCATCCTCGGAAAGCGAACTGTGAGCCGCGTTCGGAGTCCAGTAGAATTCGGCTCTCAGCGATTGAAATCCCGAGAGTGTCATGTTGACCTGCCACTCTCGAACCATGAAGCCGACTGGGTGCCAGATCTGCAATTTCCCGGTCGCGGCCGAGGGCTGGCTCGAAGTTCCAGCCTGAGTGAAAGTGACATTGATCTGAATCAGTTCATCTCGCATGACATATTCTTCGACGCTACCGTCAGGATTGGTCCATTCATGGGCTTGAAGCGAGCCGTTGCCGATCTCGATCTCGGTGACTTCGAAGTCGATCAAAGCCCGGGGTCCCACTTGGAGAGCGGGTTGAGAGTCATCCAACGCGGAACTGAAAGCCAGCGGTGAAAGAGTTGTCAACATCAGGATGACAAAGAGTGTAAGCGGTGAGAGGCTACGCATGGATAACGCATTCTTGCGATATCGGTTTGTGTATCAAGGTTCGCTAAGTGTGCGCGCCGCCCTACGGGCGGCTGCTTAGGTGATTGACGGAGGGTGAGATTCACCTCATTGAACATGTATCGTCCTCGGCTCAGCCGATGAAGGGCTTATGTTCGCCGCGAGTCGCGACGAGACGATGGGAAGGAGTCGAGGCACACTTGTTCCGAGGGTGGTGCTCGCCACCATCGTGCTCGGTCAAGTGACTATCGCACCGATTGTCGGATTCTCGTTGACCTATCTGCTGAAGATCGAGAGAGTCGATGACGAGCTCTCGTTCAACGTTGACCTCGCATCACTGGATTGGATAATCATCGCAGGCCTGACTTACGGATTCCTCTCTCTGATGCTGGCTCTGATTGCTGGCGGATACCGCCCAACGAGTGTGGCTGATCGCGGTGGATGGTTCACCGTCCTTGGCCTTCGACGGAAAGTGAATTCAGCAGAATTGACCGATCGAGCAAGATTGAATCTCCATCGCAGCCCATATGGTCAGATGGCGAGGCTCGTCAGTTCCCGAACAGAGCAATTCGACTTGTTGTCAATCCATGGCGGACTGCAGATTCTCGCGGTTCCGATTCAAGTGGTTCTGATAGCGGTGCCACTGATCATAATGGAGGGGATCCCCGAACGATACGTCAATCCCGAGAAGGCATTCGAGTTGGGTATGGCGGGCTACTTCATCGCCTTGTGGTTCGGTTTGCGAATACAACCTGTCTATTCCCGTCAACTCATCGGCATCGCAGCGTGGTTCAGGAAGATTCTTGCGAAGATCTCGAAGTTCTCTTGGATACTGCCCATCATCATCTTCTGGTTCTGTGCGAGGGTTCTTCTCGAGTTGGCGCTGAACTGGCTCGAAGTCGATTACACCGTCTGGCATAACGTCCAACTCGAAGCTGTTCTGTTGAAGACGATAATGCCTGTTGAACAAATCCCCGACGCAGCAATCATCGATTTCCTCGTCGCCATCTCAGTTCTGCCAGTCGCGGTCTTCACCACCATCTCAGTCCTCGGTGGGGCTCACGACATGCCACAGTGGATGAAGGATCAAGAGGATATGATCGAGAAACTCGACCAGAACCTACTCGATGAGAATACGGCGAGCGAAGAGGATGAGGAGCAGGACAAGGAGAAGCCCGACCCGCTCGCCGATTTCCCTGAATGGAAGCGAAATGACAAGGATTCAGATCAGACTATCGAAGAGGACGGGGACGATGAAGAGGAAAGTCGGAAGAGGATGATTGACTTGCCTTTCGACCTCTTCGACGATTGAACGATCGATCATTCGATCGGAAATACTCTGTCGACGGCGACATTCAGGAGAATCCAGCCGAGCCCGATAAAACCACCCAATACGATTGGCTCTGGTCCAAGAACGATGAGTAAGAATCCGAGTATGACAAGGAAAGCCATCATCATCTGATTCGACAGATGTCGAGGCAGAAGATAGCTGGCTGCGAAACCCAGAAGGAATTCGACCAGAGAAAGAGTCTGTGTGACTGGCATCTCGCCACCTCATTCTCCACGCAACTCGGCCAGCACCTTCTCGACTCGATCCATGCCGCGTGAAATCCCCTCGCGTCCAATCGTGTAAGCGAAGCGGAGATGCCCTTCGCCAGCTGCGCCGAAAGCCGAGCCTGGACTGCACAAAACACCACCTTCAAGCAGCGCCAACGCGATTTCCTCGCTGTTCAAACCAGCTGCTTCGACCTTCGGAAAGACGTAGAAAGCGCCGGTCGGAATGTGGCAGGAAACGCCAGGCATGGCGTTCAAGCGTTCGCAAATCAAATCCCTGCGCGCCTGGAATTCATCACGCATGTGTTCAGGATAATCCGAGGCCTCGTTCAGGGCCTCGAGCACCGCGTATTGCATCGCATCATTGCTGCACGCGGTGACATAATACTGCATCTTGGAAATTTGCTCCATCGCCTCGGCATTCTCAGAGAGAATGTAGCCGATTCTCCAGCCGGTCATGGCGAAAGTCTTCGAGAATGAATTGATCATGATGACTTTGTCATAGCCAGCGCCGATGAAAGATACATGCTCGGTATCGTAGACGATTCGGTCGTAGACCTCATCGGTGATGACCCACAGATCATGTCTGCGAGCGAAATCAACCAATTCATCCCGCTCCTCGGTAGTGACGTTCCCGCCTGTGGGGTTGCTAGGGAAATTGTAGAGGATCGCCACCGTCTTGTCAGTCACTCTCGACTCCAGATCCTCAACTGTCGGCACGAAACCGCGTTCGAAGAGGCAGGGGTAGAGGATAGGCTCGCCTCCACAGATCACCACATCGGTAGGATAGAGTGGAAAATACGGCTCGGGCAGAAGAACCTCGTCGGCAGGGTCGACCAAAGCGAGGAATATGTCGAGGAGAGCGTTGGTTCCACTCATCGTCATGCAGACGCTCGAAGCGTCGAGGGAGGGAACCAGATGCTGCCAGCCTTCGGCAATCTTCAGGCGCAGGGCTGGTAGCCCCGCGGTGGTCGTGTATTTGTTATGACCATCTTTCATCGCCTTGCTGAATGCCTCGATGGCGATGTCTGGTGGTTGGAAGTCCGGCTCGCCAAGACCGAATTGCACAGCGTCATCGCCAGCCATGTCAAACATCCGCCGAACTCCCGTAGGACGGATGCTATTTGCTCGCGTCGAGAATCGCACCACGACCTACGGACGAGCGGATAAGCATTTGAAGAGGCACCCCAGAATCCTTCGGAATCGGCCTTGTGCCGTCGTAAAACGGACATCAATCGATGATTTCTGCGTCGACGACCTCGTCGATCTCATCGCGAGTCCGGATATTGGCGATCATCTCGTCGATCTCGTCGTCGGATCGCAAGCGCAGCAGGACCAGTGAAGCGATCCAAGCGACTGCGACGGTAGCTACAAGGAGATAGGCGAATGGTGGAATCGTAAAGCCTGCCGCTGCACTGCTCTCACCTTGGATGGTTGCGAAGACCGGCAGAGAGTGCCCGGTGGCTGTAGCCGCGTGGACCTCAATGGTGTGCTCACCAGCGCCAAGTTCGGCAGCATCGAGCAGCACGTGCCAATCGAAAGGAGTCAGTGCACCGACCTCGGCCGGTACCGCAGAGTAGGTCGCCTCTCTCCATTCGCCGCCATCGATTCTGAATTCGACTCGCTCGACAGCACTATTCTGTCCCCAGGCATGACCGGTGATGTTGATCACACCAGCACTCGTCACATTCAACAGATGATTCTGCAGAGTCACATCGATCGATGCAGACTGCCCTGAAGCGCGCAGGAACATCGCCAATTCGACTGCCGCCAGCGCATCGACCATGCCATAGCCGAATTCGCGATTCCAGTAGGGGTCGACTTCCGGGGCGCTCGCTTCACCGCGGCGCTCCGCCGTTTGTTTCAGAACTTCCTTGATCTGCAGCGGCGTCAGATTGCCATTCGCCTCGATGAGCAGAGCAATCACGCCGCTGACCGTAGGAGCCGCGTACGAAGTCCCTGAACCTCTGCCCGAGTAGGAGTTGTCGGCCGCATCGCCGCCTAGGAAATTATTGCAGCCACCACTTGTCACGCACCCTTCAGCCTGCACGATGTTCGTGCCTGGTGCGCTGACCTCAGGAACCAATTCATTGACTGGATTTCCATCCCCATTGTCCTTGCGTGGTCCGCGAGAGGAGTAACCGGCGATGGTGTCGTCGGAGCGGTTGACGGTGTTCTGGTCGTCCGTCGCTGCTACCGTGACCGAAAGCGAAGAAGCGCTCATGCCCGAGAGTCCATCGTTGTCCTCGCCATCGTTGCCGGCTGCATTCGATACCACAACACCCGCCTGCATCGCTTCATCGAGGATTCGGCTGTGCATGTCGGAGCCGTCCGAGCCACCGTTCTCGTGACTGGTGATGCCCCACGAGAGTGAGATGATGTCGATGCCGTGGCTCTCTTCATCGACTCCCGGCCAGGCATCGTCCTTGTGATCGATGATCCACTGCAGGCCGTTCATCGCGGATTCGTAGAATTCCTGCTCAAGCAGGTAATTCTCGAAGGGGCCTGCACCTACATCTGTGCCGATACGCACGTCGACGAGTCCGGCATCCGGGGCGGCGCCGTAGTATTCGGATTGTGAACCGTCTGCTTCGAGTCCTGTCGAGGAAGCCATGCCCATGCAGGCGGTGCCGTGCTGGTTGCCGTCGTCGGGGTCGAATGAGCCGTCGGATTGCCTGCCGCCGGCCAGAATGCAAGTCGGGTCGGATGTGACGTAGCAGACGGCGTCGTAGCCTGCCACCCACTTCTGGTTCAGGCCGGGGTGTTCGTTGTCGACGCCGGTGTCGGTCATGGCGATGTTGACACCCTTGCCTGTGACGCCCAGATCCCAAGCGCCGATCGGATATTCGGTCGAGTTGCGCGCCTTGACGGCGGGTGTCTGGATGTCGCCGTAGAAGATCAGCGAGCCGTAGCGCTCAACCATCACGACGCCATCGAGTTCGGCGAGCAGCCAGACTTGACTCGCATCGACGTCGCCGAGGAGGAGTGCGTCGACGATGGGTAATTCCTGATGGATGTCGAAACCCAGTCGCGCGAGGTCTTCGCGGTTCGCTTGAGTCACCTCGCGCGCGTAGGAGAGTCCGATGTTGACCGCCCCCACAGCGGTCTGCAACGAGTCGTGGATGCCGTTTCGGTCAGCGTCGAGAGTGGTGTATTCCCACCAATCGAGAGTAGTATCCCACCAGATATCTGCCTGCAGAGGAACCTCGGTCGTCTGACCCACACC
>Ga0302117_10000993_pt1 | contig 13260 bp, 10 predicted proteins | sample AG5_322_MG_FD_203112 | JGI IMG/M metagenome (GOLD analysis project Ga0302117, IMG submission 203112) | Marine microbial communities from Western Arctic Ocean, Canada - AG5_32.2 | ecosystem: Environmental > Aquatic > Marine > Oceanic | place: Canada: Western Arctic Ocean | collected 2017-10-01 | reverse complement strand
TGCGGAAGCTGGAGTGAGGAGAAATATTATTTTTGGGAATAATAACGTGATGGGTCTGCTATTATCGATATACTGGATTTAGCCGTCATTTTAGCTAATGTAACATTGAACACTCATTGGATTTCCACATGAACAACTCCATGCGAAATGTCATCTGCTGCTTAACTGCGGTAATTCTGCTTGTCACAACCTTCGGATTTGATTCTTATGCCGCCGGGCAAGACCCGAAAGTTGGATACGAGATCGGGAACCTGGCACCGGAAATCCAGGGAGAGGATCTCGATGGAGTGAAGTTCAAGCTGAGTGATTACCGTGGGAAGGTTGTAGTACTGGACTTCTGGGGCGATTGGTGACCCCCCTGCCGGGCCATGTACCCACACGAGCGGTCGCTCGTTGCAAAGATGAAAAATGAGCCTTTTGCCCTGATCGGCATCAACAGTGACAGGGACAAGGCCAAACTCAAACAACGCATGAAGGCAGAGAACATCACCTGGCGCAGTTTTTGGAATGGTCCCCAGGGTACGAGTGGGCCGATTTCGAAAGCCTGGGGTGTACGTGGATGGCCGACGATTTATGTCCTGGATGACAAGGGTATCATCCGGTACAAGAATGTCCGGGGTTCGGCGATAGACAAGGCAGTCGAAGCACTGGTTGCCAAGGTCGAGGGAGGATCACCCGGGTCCACACCGTCAGCTAAGCTGCGCGAGTTCACCGACAGCACGAGCCAGTTCAAAATCATGGCTCGGTTCGTCGAGTTCAAGGCAGGGAAAGCCTTCCTAGAAAAAGAAGATGGCGATATTCTCGAAGTCGTGATGACCAAGCTCAGCAAGGAAGACCAGAAGTACATTCGGGACCTCTTGAAAAGCCGCCCGCTGCTTCGGCCCTAGGATGCAAGGGCTGCTCCCGTCCCAGGAATGCTCCTCCTCCGCTACTAGGGTATTTTCGAGAATACCCACAATGTCCGAGAAACACGTGTTTTCACTCGCGTTTCTCACAAATTGGGATTTTTTCTGCAGGGCCCTGCGAGACGTTGTGGGCGGTTGCGTCCCCCGTTTATCCCCAGTTTGTCCCCAAATTTCATCTCTGTTTTGGGTGTCGGTGACAGCCGAACGCTCCTACCCCACCACCGGGCAAGGAAAGGGGGGGTCGAGGCCGACTACGGAACTAATCCAACTCACGAACCAACCGAAACCCGAAGTAGTAGTTACGGTAATCAGCGTCGACCCTATAGCGGTTAGCGGAACGAGTGTCACGCGCGTAGTCGCCCCACGACCCACCCCGCAAAACACGGGAAGAGCCCCGATGATAATGGTTCCGCATTAATTGCTTGTTGTTATTCTACAAAAACGGGGGGGAGAGTGTAGTTATTAGTTACGGCTGCTTTGCGAGTGGTTATCAGGATTATTTTATTTCCTGGGTCATTGGGGTCGGTTGTGATGAGCCAAATCAGTTTTTGGTTAGGCATTGAGGGTGATGTCACAGTGCGGTCTGGATTGGCTTTCATTACGATTCCGGTTAAAACTTCCGCTAATGATTTGTTTTTTATTGCAAAGTCGCGAATCGCTTGGTTTCTGGTAATGCCTTCCTGCATCAGGTCATTCCCGGCAATATTTAGTTCAAATTTAAATGGCAGTCCGGGTAGGGAACTTCTAACTTCGTTGGCAATATCGGCAATGGCAAGATTTAAGTCTTGTTGTGGAATGTCGACACTGAAGGGATATTTCAGTACCTCTTCGATTGTCTTGGGCAACATCGGTCCATTGTTTACGGGAACGCCGCCGGCACCCGGTGTTGATGCTAGGCTTAGTTCACTCGCGACAATCAGATTGGAAGCAGCTTGGATTGGTAACGCAATATTAAGTACAGGGGTTTTATCTTCAATTTGGATACGTGTTTGTTCATGTAGAAATGCGACCATTGCTGGGAATCGAAATGCTAGTGCTCGCCAATAGGGTGAGGGGTTGAGGGTGACCATATGTGCTTCAATTTTGTCATGTAATTCGCCCATGCGGTCGTTTAGTTGAGTTACGAGTTCGCGTTTGTCGACCGTCAAACCTGCAGTCATCCTGGCTTCGATATAGAGGACGGAGTCAAAATGTAAGCTCACCATGGCTGCCTCGAGTTCGTCGCCAAGCAACCATCGTAGCGGATCACGAATTTTACTAGGTTCACCAAAATAGAATTCATGACCATCGCGAAACAAGGTTGTGAAGAGAAAGCTGGGAGCGAACAGTATTGTGAGATGCCGTTCGCGATCAGATTGTTTGACAAGTTGTTTAAGTGTACGGCTAATCAGCGGCGGGTTACCCTTGAGTTCAAGGGTGTCGGTCATGGCCGATTTTGTACCCATGACAAATAATCCGCCGCTCTCAGGAACAAGATAGCTCCAAGTGCTAGCTTGGTGCAATGTTCCAAACTCAGTTTCCTCTGGCGACGGATTCCCCAATGTTTCAAGAATCTGTTGTGCTGTTACCTCGGCCTTCAGGTGAACGACTATCGATGCCGTGGGGAACGCGCCCCCGTCCTCGTCTCGCCATGAGAGGACCAGTTGCTTAATATCCTGTAATTTAAAACCAGTTGTCGCCTCCCAAGTGGACAGGTGTTTTTGAAACGCCGGTCCCAGCGATATGAGAATATCGTTAGCGACGGGAGATTTCAGAAGTTCTTCAACTTGGATGGCTATGAACAGCTGTCCGGCCGGAGGTGACCACGCTAGGTTGACGAGGTTACCGGAAGTGGGTGATTGCCATAGTGACTGCCCATCATCAGTAATGAACTGCGAGTTACCTGTTTTAGATGGCACAGTGTTGCCGTTTCCCCCATTACCATTGTTTGTATTTGTGTTGTTGCTTCCATCCGTTGAGCCACCATTATTGGTCGAGGTTGTTTGTTGGGTGTCATCGGTGGTCGCCACGGAGTCATCGATCGGTTTGTTGAAAAAAATGACGAGAGCTCCCATACCTATGAGTCCAGCAGCCAATCCAATCCATAACATAGGATTCATCCACGGAGATTTAGATGGACGTCGTCTCCGAGTGGTGGTTTTTGAGCTGCGTGGACCGGGCGTGGTGTTATCACTATTGAAAGATGGAGATGCAGTATTGCTGTTCGATTCGCTGCGGTTGTTGCCCACAGTTGTTTGGCTCCGCGGAGTAGGCGTTGCGGCAGTAACGGGTTTTGTTGGTTGGGTTGGTGGGGGAGGTAATAACGCCGCATCAAGGATTGTGCTTTCTGCGGTGATGGCTGCTTCAAATTCCAGGGACGACTGTGAAAGTTCGGAATGTTGCGAAGGCGATCGCGTTTCTGGGGGCAGAACCGTTGCAAGTTTATCGGCAACCTCCGCCGCAGATTGATAACGCGTGGAGGGTTGCTTAGCCATCATGTAATTGGTGAGTTGTGTGATCGGTTCGGAGACTCCGAATGCCGACAAATCCGTAATTGGCTTGTTGGCGTGTAATGCCATTTTGTCAGCGATGCTACCGCCCGGAAAAGGCTGTGTACCGGTTAGCATGAAATACAGAATGGCGCCCAGACTGTAAATATCCGTTGTGATATTTAGATTTGCATCGCTCATCTGTAGTTCTGGAGCCATGTAGTCCGCAGCTAAAACCAGTGTTTGGTTCTCTTCATCCACAGGCAGATTGAGTGGGCGGTGAATCTGGTCGAAAAATGGAAGCAATTTCACCTGATCGTTTTCATTAAGCCAAATGCTATGTGGTGTTAGATGCCCGTATATAATGCCGCGTTTGTGAAGTTGTTGCAGGGCTTGTGCGACCTGCCAAGCGATCGAGCAGGCTTCGACTTCGGTCAAACGCGCCGTCGCGGACATGCGTTGAGTCAGCGATTGAATTTCTGGTGTTCGAATTGTCTCATCTTGCAGAACGATGTATCGATACGAATCTTGGTTCACGAGGCCGTAGATGCGCCAGATATGCGGATAACGCAACGCAGCAAATGCTTTCACGCGTTGAATGATGGGTTCGAAAAATATGGGTTGCTGACATTCGTCCCCAGTCAAAAAATGAAGAATAACTAGATAGCCGGTTTTATGGTGACGAGCTTGATACCAACCCTTGAGAGGCCCCGCTGGTATTCGATTTTGAACCTGATAGTGACCAAAGTTAAATGGTCCTTTACGCCCCTTTAATAGGATGCGGGCTTGGTAGACAGTAATCGCCTGTCGTTTGATCAACCACTTGGCAATTGAATCAACATCTCCATCAGTTTCGCTGGTTTTTGCTGATGAGGTTGCTTGATATTTACTGTGCAAGTCATTGAGTTGCTCACTCGGCAGTAGTTCGCTCTCTCGGAGCAGTTTCCAGAATTCGTTGGGTGTGGTCATGGTGGTTTCTAGATTCTAATATTGAGCGCCGGAGCCAGTCAATTTACGGTCGTTCGTCAAAGCGTTGGTGACTAGATGGTTCAATATCTCGCAGGCTTGGTTTATTTGTGCATTTGAAACGTCAAGATGTGTGACCATGCGAACCCGAGTTGGCCCGAGCGCGAGGCAACGTACGTTTTGTGATTCGAGTTCCGCCACGAGTGCCGACGGTGAGCCGACGCGAGACGAAACATCAAACATAACAATATTAGTATCGGCGCGATCTCCGGCAAGCTGTAATCCTTCGGTTTCACGAATAGTTTGAGCTAGTTGTTGAGCGTTTTGGTTATCAGTGTGGAGTTGTTCGAGATTGTGCTCGAGTGCATAAAGAGCACCCGCAGCGATGATCCCAGCTTGTCGCATACCACCACCAAACATTTTACGGTGGCGGCGTGCAAAGGCAATCATTTCTGTCGTGCCACAGAGAGCGGAACCGACCGGTGCTCCCAAGCCTTTGCTGAAGCAAATGGAAACGGTGTCGAAATGTTGCGCCCATTGTGCAGCCGGTATGCCAGAGGCTGCTACGGCATTGAATAGTCGAGCACCGTCGAGGTGCGTCGCCAAGCCGTTGTCGTGGGCCCAGTTACAGATCTCAGCCACGCCGTCATACGGTAAAATACGCCCGCCGCCTCGATTGTGTGTGTTTTCTAGACAGACCAGTTTGGTGTGACAGAAATGCTCGTTATCAGCCTTAATTGTGTCAACGAACTGTGTGGGGTCGAGTACACCGTCCTCACCGGGTAATAATTGCACGGCGAGACCACTTAGTGCGGCATAGGCACCTTGCTCGTAACTATAGATGTGACATTGCGATTCACAAATGAACTCATCGCCTGATCGGCAATGAATACGCAGTCCGATTTGATTACTCATCGTTCCAGATGGTACAAACAGGGCGGCTTCTTTTCCAGTAAGTTCGGCGATTTTCTTTTGCAACCGATCCACCGTCGGGTCGATATCGATGACATCATCGTCGACATCCGCTTGGGCCATCGCTTCTCGCATTTGCTGTGACGGCTTAGTAACAGTGTCGCTACGTAAATCAATTGGAGTGGTCATAGGAGGGTGGATAATATTTGGGGAATGGATATGTCAAGTAGTCAGGGAATCCTGCGGGAGATTCAGTCGATGAATCTATTGCTATTATGAAGTCCCGATGCGCCGGTGGGAACATCATTGGGGGAAAAAGAGTGCGATACGAACCGAGAAAGCCAATAAATTCAAGGGGTTACCAAAAATCAACCTCTCGTTCACAATATAAAGACTAGAACACGCCTGTTCTTAATCATTAGTGAACGTGCAATCCATGTCAGATTCCCTTAATATTCAACGTTTTGATACGCGGCAAGACAGCATTGCGACTGTAGTGGCAGCACTGCGTGATAAGCTCAGCCCCGGTGGAGATATCGTAAGCGCAGCAGCGCGACAGCGGACGATTGATGTGTTTGGAGAGCCGCTCACACCAAATCAAGTTGTACAACGCATTTGTGCGGATGTCCGCAAAGACGGATTGTCGGCTGTTTTGAATTATACAAAGTCCTTAGACAACGTCGAACTTGATGCGGATTCGTTACGCGTTAGTGCTGCTGAATTACAATCCGCTCATGCGACTGCTGATTCTGAATTTCTTGCGACCATTCGCAGAATTCGTGATAATATATTTGAATTTCAACGCGCGATTTTGCACTCGGATGTAACACTACCCACTGCCAACGGAGTATCGCTTTGTCAGCGGTATACACCTCTCGGGCGTGCCGGACTGTGTGTGCCTGGTGGAGCAGCTGCTTATCCTTCAACTGTGCTGATGACGGCAGTGCCTGCTCAGGCAGCTGGAGTTAAACAGCTGGCCGTCGTGGCGCCGCCCACTAAGTTTGGTTCCAATAATCCAGATCTGTTAGCGACCTGCCACGAGATAGGTATTACTGAAGTTTATCGCATGGGCGGCGCTCAGGCAGTCGCGGCGTTGGCCTATGGACTCGAAAACGTACCCGCTGTTGATATTATTGTGGGCCCAGGCAGCATGTTTGTGGCGTTGGCAAAGCAACTAGTGTACGGCACAGTGGCGATCGACTCGATCGCTGGTCCTAGCGAAGTTGTGGTTATCGCCGATTCAACCACTCGGTCAGATTTTACAGCTGCCGATTTATTGGCTCAAGCGGAACACGCTCCCGGCGCCAGTATCCTTGTGTCGTGGGATGAAAGCACATTGACTGAAACTTATGAACAACTTGAAATTCAAGTTGCAGCACTCGAGCGACATGATGTGACGCGTCAGAGCCTCGAAGATTTCGGCGCTTTAATTCTGGTACGCAATGCAGACGAAGCGGTTGAGATCACAAACCAATTGGCGCCGGAGCATTTGCACATCGCGCTAGAAGAACCGTATGATTTGCAAGTACAACTGACAACTGCCGGAGCGACGTTTATGGGTAATTATACTCCCGTTGCGTTGGGCGACTATGTCGCTGGTCCTTCGCACACTTTACCGACGTCCGGTACGGCACGTTGGGCGTCTGGGCTGTGTTCAAATGACTTTTTGCGAAGTAGTAGCGTGATTGAGTATAGCCAGTCGGCGATGCAGGCTGTGGCTGGTGATGTGGCGACCATGGCGAACAAAGAAGGCTTAACTGCCCATCGTCGCAGTGTCGATATTCGAGTTGAGTCTGAATAGCGGTGTTTCTATGTCTAATGTAAGAAAAATAATTCGAGATCTTGCTGGCTATGTCCCGGGTGAACAACCGCAGCAAGGTAAGTTGATCAAACTCAATACGAATGAGAACCCATACCCGGCTTCTGAGACAGTCGTGTCGGCCATCGAAACGGCTGTTAGGAACCTCGTTCGTTATCCCGATCCAGTCGCGCTCGGATTTCGCCTGACCGCTGCGCCAATCCTGGGAGTTGATCCGGATTGGATTTTGTGCGGTAATGGCAGCGATGATATCCTCACAATTTTGACGCGTACGTTTGTGGATGCGGGCAATACTATTCGGCTTCCCTACCCTAGCTATACTCTGTATCGCACATTGGCGGCCATTCAAGGTGCGACGGCGGAGGAGATCGCCTTTAACGACGACTGGACTTTACCGACGGCTTTTCGTACTGGTGATGGACAATTGCGACTGGTAATGCTACCGAATCCAAATAGCCCGACGGGAACAGTGGTTAGTCGAGAAGAAATTTTGGAAATAGCAGACTCGCTACCTTGCCCGTTAATCGTAGACGAAGCATACGCTGATTTCGCGGACTTTGATTGCATTGATTTAGTACAAGAAAATGAAAAGATTATTGTTTGTCGTACTCTCAGCAAGTCTTACGGCCTAGCTGGTTTGCGTTTTGGTTTTGCCATCGCGCAGCCTCAAATAATTGCTCAGATGCTTAAGGTGAAGGATTCTTATAATTGCGATTCGTTGTCATTAGCAGCAGCAACAGCGGCCATCTGTGATACGACTTGGCTAGCAGAAAATGTTGCGAAGATCCGAGCGACTCGAGGCCGTTTGCAGGAACAATTGGCACAATTGGGATATGACGTAATACCCTCGCACGCAAATTTTGTCTGGTGTACCCATCCGGAACAACCCGCAGAACAGATTTACGAGTATCTCAAAGAGAACGGCATTTTGGTCCGATATATGAAGTATCCCAAATGGCAGGATGGGTTAAGGATTAGCATTGGCTCGGATGAGCAAATGGATGCCTGCCTCAGTCTTTTAGAGAAACGATAGGGTAATGCAATGACGCGTACAGCTGAGATCGACCGTAAAACAGCAGAAACAGACATTCAATTGTCAATTAATCTTGATGGCACAGGTACTTCGGATATTGAAACAGGTGTGGGCTTTCTAGATCACATGCTCGACTTGTTTGCACGCCACGCTGTAGTGGACTTAAAAGTTCGCGCCAACGGTGACTTGCATGTGGATCAACACCACACGGTGGAAGACATTGGTATTTGTTTAGGCCAAGCGGTAAAAGAAGCCCTCGGTGATAAAGCTGGGATTCGCCGTTATGGGCACTTTACGTTGCCGATGGAAGAAACGCTTGTGTCGATTGCTATCGACCTCAGCGGTCGCTATGCAATGGTATTCAATGCCGAATTTCCCACTAGCCGTATCGGTGAGTTTGATAGCGAGTTGGTCGAAGATTTCTGGCAAGCCTTTGCTGCTAATGCTCTCTGTAACTTTCATGTCAACTTGCATTATGGTCGCAATAGCCATCACATCAGTGAAGGCATTTTTAAAGGCACGGCTCGAGCCTTCCGAGCGGCTATCGAAGCCGATCTGCGGATGCAAGGCGTTGTTCCCTCTACCAAGGGTACCTTGTAACGAACGTGTTGCGTTGCCAGGCGATATCAATCGATGTAGGGTTCGAGGAATCTCGCTAGTTTGTGAAAATCACTGGTTGTTTCGATGTAGCGAACGACGGTGACTAGCGTGTCAGGATCAACAAGTTGCTCAAATGGTACGTACTCTAAATTGAGTTGGCCACTGATACTGACCATGACGCCGTTAAGTTGTTGTTCGGCGAGCGCTCGATATGCACCCACGCCTAATTGACTACCGAGCATAATGTCAAACGCTACGGGTTGTGAGCAGCGTGACTCATAGCCTAATTGCAATCCATTAATTTTGCGGTGCTTACCAGTCGCTTCGGTGTAAGCAGTACTCAAGTATTCGGTTAGAATTTTCCCCAGACTAATTTCTGAAATGGCAATGTGGCCATGGTCATCACGCGGGATTCCTTCAAGGTAACTGTACGGCAAGAATTCAGCCAATCCTTCGGCTACAACGATAACGCCAAACTCCTTGCCCTGCTCTTCTCTGGCTACCATCGTCCGTACCATGCGGCCGACAAGTGCTTGCATATCCATGATTTTACGAGTTTCTGATTCACCAGTGACCTCGTTCGTAATTGTTTCTTCGGTCGCATAGACGCCGACAATATCTTCCACACTAATAACCAAACTTGCTTCGCCTGCCATCGCCGCTCCATAAGCGAGCCACCCGGCACTGCGCCCCATTGCTTCACAGAGAAAATATGCTCGGCCAGCAGCTGCATCACAATTTAAGTTGCGTATTTCCGTTGCCAAGAAATCAACGGCAGTGAAGAAGCCAAAGGTAAAATCGATTCCCATGTAGTCATTGTCGATGGTTTTCGGTAGGTGGACGACAGGAATTGTGACATGGTCATCGCCAAGGTGTTTTTGGAACAGTTGGAATTTGTTAGCGGTCTTAAGTGTGTCGTCGCCGCCAATGGAAATGAACGCATCGACGCCGAGGCTTCGCATCGCATTGTAGGTGCACTGTAGTGCTGTGGTCTTGTCGGCATCTTGGAAATCAGCTGGCTTTTGAATCGATTTACCGGGATTCGCACGAGCGGTGCCAATCATAATCCCCGGTGTGGCTCGGGTTTGATCGAGCGACGACTCAGTGAGCAAAATGTAATCTTGGCCTTCGACCAACGGCGTTTCACCGTCATATTCCATTAAAGCGGAGTATCCGTGTTTGATACCAATGACTTCCGCGCCATTGCGAATGAACGAGATGGCAGCGGATGAAATAACGGCATTTGCCGCGGGTGCTGGGCCACCCGCGAATAGAATGGCTACTCGTTTTATCGGATTGTCTGTTTTTTCAGGGCGGGATAAAGTATCAGTAGTCATGGAGAAAACTCTAATTAAAAAAAGGTAAGCGAGACCGGCAGATGGAATCCGTGTTTGATTCGCGCTGTTTTTGTCGTCAACCACAAGTGCAGTTAATAACGTTTAGTCTAGCAGCGTTCGTTCGACGAAGGTGGTATCGATATTGCCAGCAATGAATTCGGGGTGCGTCAACACTTTCTTATGGAAAGAGGCCGTTGTCGCAATACCGCCGACTTGTAGCTCATCCAAACAGCGGAGCATTGTAGCAATGGCTTCTGCACGGGTTGATTGGTGCACTAAGAGCTTACCGATCATGGAATCATAATGTGGTGGTACGGTGTATCCCGCATGAACATGCGAATCCCAGCGGACACCTTTACCGCCTGGAATAATGAGATGATCGATCGTTCCAGGACATGGTTGGAAGTTGCGATCTGGGTTTTCGGCATTAATGCGACATTCAATCGCATGCCCCTGACATGGCCCGATATCTTCCTGGGTAAAAGCGAGTGGTTCACCGGAGGCGATTCGTATTTGTTCTTTAATCAAGTCCACACCAGTTACCAATTCAGTGACTGGATGTTCAACTTGGATACGAGCGTTGACTTCAATAAAGTAAAAATCATGATTCTTGTCGACAATAAACTCGACGGTGCCAGCATTGGAATAATTTGCGTTGGCGATCATACGTACTGCCGCTTCACAAATAGCCGTACGGATTTCCTCGGGTAAATTTGTCGCTGGTGATTCTTCGATCAGTTTCTGATGTCTGCGTTGGGTGCTACAGTCTCGCTCCCACAAGTGCACGACGTTACCATGTTGATCGGCGATGACTTGGACTTCTACGTGTCGTGGGTTCTCGACGTATTTTTCCAGATAGACCGCGGCATTACCAAAGGCAGCCTCTGCTTCTTGAGCTGCTTGTTTAAGTGCTGTCTCGAGGTTGTCGGCATTCTGGGCTACTCGCATTCCTTTACCACCACCGCCGGCTGTTGCTTTGATCAGTACCGGATAGCCAATTTCGGCAGCGACCTTTACTGCTTCGGCGTTGTCGGTTATCAATCCGGCACTGCCAGGGACAACAGGAACGTTTGCTTCGCGAGCCATGCGTCGAGCGGTGTTTTTGTCGCCGAGTTGGTCCATGGAGTCTGGTAAAGGACCGATGAAGTCGATTTCGCAGTTTCTGCAGACGTCATTGAAGTGTGAATTTTCAGCTAAAAACCCATAACCTGGATGAATAGCGTCAGCGTTACCAACTTCGGCGGCACTGATAACGCGATCGATCTTGAGATAACTTTCGTTGGAGCGAGCGGGTCCGACACAATAGGCCTCATCGGCGAGGTCTAAGTAAGCAGCCCCTCGGTCGCCTTCGCTGAAAATGGCGATGGTTTCGATCCCCATTTCCTTACAAGCGCGAATTATTCGTAAAGCAATTTCGCCTCGGTTCGCTATTAGGATACGTTTGTACATATAAGTAGAGATCGAAAAATAAGAGATGATTTATTGAGTACACCTACCGAGTAGGCATGAACTACTAAACTAATTTATGACGGTTGGATTACTGAATTGCAGGGCCTCCGCTAAAAATTAGGCGCTGGTGTCAACTTTGAATAACGGCTTGCCAACGTCGACAGGGGTTTGGTCATCAACGAGTACAGCCACAATCTTCCCACGAATTTCTGCAGCCAGTTCGTTGAAAACTTTCATTGCCTCGACAATGCAGACCGTTGATTCCGCCGTAACCATATCACCTACTTGGACATACGATTCCGATTCGGGATCGGGACGACAGTAAAACGTACCAACCATAGGGCTTTTAATTGTCACAATATGGTCTGGTTCCGCTGTTTCATCATTGTCAGCTGCAGCCGTGGCTACGGGAGCTGGCGCAGAGGCAACGACAGGCATCACGCCGCCAGATCTGGACAAGCGAATTTTTTCGCCGTTTTGTTCTAAATCGATCTCGGTTATGTCGTTCTCCTTCATGAACTCTACGTACTGATGGAGACGATCGATATCGAAAACATTGCCGGATTTCGCCATGGCTACGCTTTCTTTCTTATTTAATGTTTCTGAAACTAATGCTGGTAATTTTGTGTTTTAAGCCCCAACGACGGACAAAAACATGAAAATAGGTGCTCATGTAACAGAATTGAGTAATAAAAGTTTGTTTGGTTCTTTTGTTTATCGGTTTTTTTGACGGTTTGGCAAGATCATATTTCCAATCGAATCAAAAAACTAGCTTAGACTTCTAGAATACATTCCTCGAGTTTCTTAGGTAGATTCGTCAAAACTTCGTGTCCAGTGCGGGTCACAAGGATATCATCTTCAATTCTAACACCGCCCCAACCGGGTAAATAAATCCCCGGTTCAACGGTGACAACCATACCGGCTTGCAGTGGAATGTGCTGATTTTCTGCCAGTCGCGGCGATTCATGAATGTATGTTCCAATGCCGTGACCAAGGCTGTGTCCAAAATATTTCCCATATCCGGCATTGGCGATATGTCCACGTGCAGCGGCATCGACTTTACTCATAATCGCTCCAGGTTTGATTCGTTTGATTGCTCTTTGCTGGGCTTGCAGCACAGTGTTGTACACTTTGCGGTATTTTGCAGTCACTTTGCCAGTGACCATGGTACGTGTGATATCGCTGAGGTAACAGTCGTAGTCGGCACCCCAGTCGATCAATACAAAATCGGCATCAGCGATAATTTGGTTACCAGGAGTCGCATGTGGTAGCGCCGCTTGACTACCAACAGCAACGATTGGGTCGAAGCTCGTGCCGCGGCCGCCGAATTGACGAATTTGATGTTCGAGATTGAACGCAATTTCTTTTTCGGTCTGATCTTTAGTGAGCGCACTGGTGATGACCCCAAAAGCTTTTTGGGCAGCATATACCGCTTTTCGAATCAAGGCAACTTCAGCGGGGCTCTTGATCTCCCGAAGTTTTTCGACAATGCCCGAGGTCGTGACAAAATTGACCTTCGGTATCTCCGTGTGGATCGCTTCTGCTATTGCCAGCGGCAGTGAATCGCCCTCGAGGGCAACATTGCTTACACCGGATTTTCGAATCAGCCTGGCACTGACCTTAATCATCGAGTCAGTAGAATTGCGGATCACCGAATCAATGTCACTGCATTCGTCGGCGATTTCTTGTAAGTAGCGAAAGTCAGAAATGATAATGGCGTTTTTAGCGGTGATGAACAAGTAGCTCGAGTCACCTGAAAAGCCAGAGAGGT
>Ga0302117_10000990_pt1 | contig 13282 bp, 12 predicted proteins | sample AG5_322_MG_FD_203112 | JGI IMG/M metagenome (GOLD analysis project Ga0302117, IMG submission 203112) | Marine microbial communities from Western Arctic Ocean, Canada - AG5_32.2 | ecosystem: Environmental > Aquatic > Marine > Oceanic | place: Canada: Western Arctic Ocean | collected 2017-10-01 | reverse complement strand
GCCGTGTTTATAGGCGCGCCCAAGTGTAAAAAAGTATGCGATGTGGAGGATCACTGTGCCGGAAATGAAGACCCAGCCGATTGCAGACGGTGGGGCGGTTACCAGATAGAAAACAGCGAACGGAAGGGCAATAACTCCTCCAAGAAACGCCATGAACCAATTCGCAAGTTCAGGAATTAGAGAGCGACGCACGAGCAGATTCCAAGAAGCGTGGCTTAATGCCGCAATTAAAACGAGAACAATCGCAGTGTTGGTCATAATCGTTTGATTAGCGAGATCAGGTTATCGGCTCTTCTGTTCGGGGTCGGATCTGTGCGCACAGTCAACCCGAAGTTCTACATCACCGCCGACGCAAGAATTCGTGATGTGTTTAACACCGCCAAGTGAACGAGTCATTGCCAGTTCTTCAGCCCAACCTTTGGCGGTGACCATGATTATGGGGATGGGACATGTGCGAGTGTCGTCCTTCAGAGTTGCAAGAGCGTCGAGGACATTGATTCGAGGCATTATGACGTCGAGAAGAATGAGATTGGGAGATTCCGAGACCGATATACCAAATACTTGATCACCGTCCTCAGTTTCAACAACATCGAGTCCAGCGTCTTCAAGAATGGTTGCCAAATCGGATCCTAGATCGGGGCTGTCGTCAACGACAAGTATTCGAGCCAATAGCCTAGTCACCTCTGCAAAATTCATTCACATTCAAAAGTTTGCTAATACGTCCGAGTGAAACTCACTGCCCTGATTCTTCCACAGTTCGTTATTCTTTGCACACAATCTTTACGTTACGTTAAATTACAGAACAGAACATCTGCCAATCTTTCAGAGCCGGTTCATTTGTACTACATCACAAGTTCTAATAGGTATAAACCTGAACGCTAATGCATTATCAAGATGAACGAACCACTGGGTGTCGCATATCAGATTCATGGACTTATCGAGGTTTGAAAACTGTCGTCTTAGAAAACGAACTCTTGCGCGTGTCGTTAATTTCCGACAAGGGTGCAGACGTCTTCGAGTTGACTCATAAAAAGACCGATACTGAGTTCATGTGGAGAACCCCTTGGTCAGTTCGTAATCAGAGCCTCTCAACTCCACCGACAGGCAACGGCGAAAATGTCTGGCACGATGCTTACATAGGCGGTTGGCAGACTATAGCTCCAACTGGCGGACCACCTCAAAAGTACGCAAATGCCGATTTAGGTCAACACACTGAGGCCACATTGATGCCTTGGGATGCCGTGATTCTCGAAGATACCCCAGAACGAGTGAGTGCCAAATTCAGCGTGCGTACTGTTCGAACTCCGTTTTGGATTGAGAAAGTGGTGACATTGGAAGCAAATAGTCCAGTGTTGACAGTTACCGATACCTTGACGAATCAGGCAGAAGAAGAGGCAGAGGCTCAATGGGGACAACATGTAGCACTGGGAGATCCGTTTGTTACACCAAACTGTCGACTAGATATGGCCCCGGCCGATCACTTCGTTCCTGAACGTGGTGGCAATCGACTTCAAGATGGGCACGTTGGGACATGGCCGACTGCAGTGGATCCTGAGGGTAACGAAGTCGATTTGACCACTTTCCCTCAGAAATCAGATCGACTAATGGACTACTCAGTTTTCAAGAACCAGAAAGAAGGCTGGTACGCCATCACGAATCCTGACCGCGGCGTCGGGTTTGGTCTCGCCTATCCAGTCGATCCTTTCAAGTACCTATGGTACTGGCAGGTATTCGGAGGCGGATCCGGTTATCCCTTTTACGGAAGAACCTTTAATGTGGGGCTTGAGCCGTTCACAAGCTTGAGTGCAGGCATCCCCGAACCTGGATCGGATCAACGAACATCGATAGTATTCAAGCCGGGTGAAACTAAATCGGCTACGGTTCGAGCTGTCGTTTACGAGAGCACTACCGGTGTTTCACACATTTCACAAGATGGTGAAGTAACTACGAGTTAGTCCTACTGTGAATAAGAAAAGGTCGGTGAACCAACATATTCACGCCAGTGCACCGACCTTTTTTGTTTAAGCCTCTGAATCTCTAAGCTTCAGCTAGAACACCTTCATCGGTCTGGTGTGCTCGAATCCAGTCCCAGTCCAAGGGAACACCGATTCCTGGACCGTCTGGAGCGTAGACATTTCCTTTGCTGTCGATTCCGTCGAGATCATCGTTATATCCGAGGTAGAGAGGCGCCTTGGTGCTTTTCACCTTTGGGTGAACGAGACCTAATTCGAAGAAGTTCGTATTTCTGATTGAAGACATGATGTGACGATGAACTGGTCCAGGCCCGTGAAGTTCCACATCAAGGCCGAAACCTTCGGATGCGTGGGCGATCTTCATAGCTCCGGTCACTCCACCGTCTTCGTGAGCACCAGCTCGAACGTAGTCGGTTCCGTCAGCAACGATGAAGTCAACATGTTGTTCGAGCAATCGAATGTGCTCAGTTTGCAAAAGCGGTGTTTTCACCATTTGGCGAAGTTTACGATGAGCAAATTGTGACACACCACCGTCTTGATACGGATCTTCCCACCAGAAGAAATTGGCTTCATCCACAGCGTAACCAAGTTTGAGTGCGTCACCGAAGTTTTTAACCTCACAAGCCGGATCGATCAATAGATCCATTCGGTCAGCGAACTGTTTTCCCAAATTTAAAACATTGTCGACTTCACGCTTGATGTTGCTGCCTGCGAGTCCCCAGCCATGTACTTTGAACGATCTATAGCCCATTTCGTAACACTGTTCAGCGAAATCAGCGAAGTCTTCTTTAGTCTGTAGCCCTCCGTTTTCATCACCGTGGAGTGTCGATGCATACGCAGGAAGAGCCTTCTTCTCGCCGCCTAGTAGCCGATACAGCGGCTCGTCGTAGAGTTTTCCAGCGATGTCCCAAAGGCAGATGTCGATAACACCAACACCAAGCATGGCGCCGTGCCGTAATCCACGTTTGGTGTCGTTGTAAATCTTCTCTCGAGATAGCGCATCTTTACCGATAAGATATTCAGCCACTGTTTGTATATCGCTAATTGCCGGACCAATGTCGGGGTACTCACCGACGATTCCTTGATCCGTATGGATCTGGAGTACAGTGCCTGTTTGCTTCAGCTTGGAACCGGCTTCGTAAACCGTATTGAACGTGTTGTAGTCCTTGCCAAGATTTTCGAGTTCATGCTCGTACGTGGTGACCGAGACTTTTGTGATCTTAGGACTAGCTTTCATTTCAGACTCCCTACCCTTATTCAGGGTTTCTTCAAACGAGTTACCTGATCGATTGATTAGTCAGAACCACAAGATGTGATCTCTGACTTTAATTGATTTTGCGGCGAGATTTTAGCACTTAAGAGTCAGGTAATCCTTGATAAAAGAGGTGATTGCAGTCCAATGAACCACGTGTAGAATTCCGACGATATTTAAAGAAATTCAAAGTCGACTGAACAATTAACATGCAAGCAATCGTCTATCACGACAACAAAGACTTACGACTCGAAGATATTCCGGAGCCAATTCCGCGATTGGGTGAAGCAAAAATTCGAATCACTGGGACATCAATCTGCGCAACTGATATTGAGGAGTGGCAGTACGGACCACTGTGGGTTCAGCATGGTTCGCCTAATGCAATGACAGGAAAGCAGACTCCGTTAGTTCTAGGTCACGAGACTGCCGGAACTGTCGTTGAACTTGGCGAAGGTGTCGACAACGTATCGGTTGGTGACCGCGTTGCCATCAACACAGTATTGACCTGTGGAACCTGTTTTTGGTGCATGCGTGGCCAACAAGCAGTTTGCCCGAACATGGCTGTCGCTGGATTTATGGCCGACGGCGGTCTCGCGGAGTTTATGGTTTGGCCTGCAGCGAAACTCGTTCCAATGCCCGATAGTATCTCGGATATCGAAGGTCCGTTACTAGAGCCAGCAACGGTCGCAGTCCACGGGGTTCGTCGCTCAGGTGTTCGGCCCGGCGACAATGTCGCAGTTGTAGGATGTGGCACGGTCGGACTGCTCACTATTCAAGCTTTCAAAGCTGCCGGTGCTCGAGTTATTGGGCTCGATGTACGTGAACAAAGCCTAGGTCTGGCCAAAGAGCTCGGAGCCGATGACATATTAAGTTCACGTGATGAAGAAAAAGCTCGAGTTGAACTACTGGCACTCACCGGCGGTATTGGACCAGACATTGTCGTCGAAACTGCTGGGGCTAAAGAAACCCCACGGATGGCGATTGAGTGGACTCGCCGCGGTGGTACGACTCTTCTTCTAGGGATTTATTCAACTACGCCTGAGATAAATTTCAACAAAGTGGTCGGTCTAGAGATTACTGTCATTGGATCGGTAGCAACTTCACCAGGAGATCTTGAAGCTGCTGTTGAATTGGTCGGTCAAGGCAAAATTAACGTAAAACCATTGATTTCAGATGTAGTGCCGCTGAGTAGAGCGATGGAAGATGGGTTCAAACGTATGCTCGATCCAAACAAAGATATTTACCGCATCGTGATTCAGCCCGGTTCGTAGAAGAAAGAGTGCCAAATGCATTATCAAGATGAACGAACTACTGGTTGCCGAGTTTCAGATTCTTGGACGTATCGTGGTCTGAAGACCGTGGTTCTTGAGAACGAGCTGGTGCGAATTACCGTACTCGCTGATAAAGGCGCTGATATTTACAGCTTCGTGCACAAGCCGACCGATACCGATTTCATGTGGCGCACGCCATCGGGAGTCCGCGATCCCCGTAAAACGGTCCCACCAACGGGTGACCCTAGCTCGATATGGCTAGATTTCTATGAGGGCGGTTGGCAGACCGTCGTTCCCCACGGCGGTTATTCAGATCAAGTCTACGGTGCTGATTTTGGTATCCACGGAGATGTAAGTCTCATTCCATGGGACGTTCAGGTGCTAGAGGATACAGCCGAGAAGGTAAGTGTTCGGTTCACCGCTAAAAGCGTCAGAATGCCGATGAAAGTCTCGAAGACATTGTCGCTCGTTTCGGGTTCTCCAACTCTCCGGGTTCACGAGTCGGTGACCAATGAAGGTGAGGAAGATCTCGATGTTGTTTGGCTTGAACACATCGCCGTTGGACCACCTGTACTTTCGGAAAAATCAAGGCTATTTGTTCCAGAATCTAAACTACTGAGTCATCCTGAAAGCATCGACCCAAATTCCAAACTTGAACCTGATTATAGAGGCGACTGGCCTAAAATGAACGCCAAAGATGGTTCAGTTCTAGATTTCAGCATAATTCCACCTAAAGAAGACCGCTCGTTAGACATGGCATACATGACCGAAATGTCTGAAGGCTGGTACGCACTGCTGAACGAAGAAACCAATATTGGTTGGGCTGTCAGCTATCCGGTCGAGACATTCAAATATCTCTGGTATTGGCGTAATTTCGGTGGCGGATACGGGTATCCATGGTACGGAAGATGCTACAACGCAGGCCTAGAACCTTGCACAAGCTTCGGAAATGGCGGTATAAAGCAAGCCCAAGAAAATGGAACAGCTTTAAATATTGCGGCAGGAAAAACAGTTTCTGTGACAATTACCGCAGGTCCGTTCACAGGTTCAGGCACAGTAAAACGAGTGGATCCAGACGGCAATGTTTCGTTTGATAAACGGAACTAAACTAAATTTTACGATCATCTGAATAAAAAAGATTTTTATAAACTAGAAACTAAGCAATATAGACAGGACAACTTATGCGTAAGCGAATGTTTGGTGACTCAGGGCTGGAAACCTCCGTAATTGGCTACGGTGGCTGGCCGATGGGTCGAGGTATGTACGGTGATTTCGATGATGATCAGGCTATTGCCGCTGCTCGTACCTCTTACGAGGGCGGCGTTACCTTGTTCGATACGGCTGCTGTATACGGTTGGGGCTACGGCGAAACCCTGATGGGCAAAGCGCTCAAAGGCATTCGAGAGGACGTAGTTCTTGTCACTAAAGGTGCACGTGAATGGGTTCGAGATAATCCAGATAACCGCGCAGCAACCGTTTCTGACTCTGACCCGAAGCGTCTGCTGGCGTCGATCGATGAGAGCCTGCAACGACTCCAGACCGATTACATCGACCTGTTTTTGATTCACTGGCCCGACCACGGCCGTTCATTCTCGGAGCCCATGGAAGCTCTCGAACAGGCTAAGAAGGCTGGAAAGATTCGACACACCGGAGTCTCTAACTTCAATGTCAACATGATGAGTGAGAGCCGAGAGACAAGCCCGATTATCACAAACCAGATCGGGTACCACATTTTTGATCGTCGTCCTGAAGCCGAAGTTATGCCGTTTGTGAAAAACAATGGCATGGGCATAATGGCTTACGGATCGCTATCTCACGGTTTGCTGACAGGTACATGGGGTGCCGACAAGACATTTGGTGATGATGACTGGCGACGCGGTGGTGTAAACTTCGGCATCAACTCGTGGGGCCCAGAGAACCTGGCTGCTAACGTTGCAGTTGTCGAAAAATTGAAGGTAATCGCTGCGGATCACGGCAAGACGATTCCTCAGCTTGCTATCGCTTGGGTACTAGCAAACGATGCGATTAGCGTTGCTCTTGCCGGTTCGGTAACTCCAACTGAAGCGACTGACAATCTAGGTGGTGACTGGTATATGCCGGCTGAACTAAGGAAAGAGATCGATGATCTCGTACTTGCAGAAGGCTCTGGCGTCGGCGAACCAGGTATGGAAATTGCAACGTAATAGTTGTTTGGTCCAAAACAACCTACAAGTACTAAAACATAACTGAGTAACCGCTTGATCATCGACACCCACTGCCACGCAGGGCAAAACTGGTTTCTACCTATCGAATCTCTTGAGTTCGAAATGAACCAGTCGGGTGTCGATGGTGCGGTGCTCATTCAGCACGGCGGCACATACGACAACGATTACTTGTTTGTAGAAGCCGCTAAACGCGGTGATCGATTCAAAGTTGTCGTGTTGGTAGATCCAGTCGATTCTGATCCGCTTGGAACTCTGGAAAAACTCTCAGAACAGGGTGCCGCTGGTGTGCGAATCGCCCCTGATGGTGAATTCAATGCGCTGTCTGACGTTACCGAGATTTGGCGTAAATGCGGTGAACTGGGACTTGTTGTCAGTTCAATTGGCGATGATAAACGTTTCTCAAATGCGAATTTCAAGAAGATCATTGATGACTGCCCCGATACACAGATCGTAATTGAACACTTAGCTGGTGTCGGAATTGCTGACGCTCCGTATACCGACTACAAATCGGCGCTCGAATGCGCCCAACGGCCGAACACCACGATTAAGGTGCCAGGTCTGGGTGAAATAACGTCGAGGCCTCAGATATTGTTACCGGGTTTTCACTTCGACAACATTCCGCCATTGTTCGAGATGGCATATGAAGCCTTTGGTGCAGACCGTATGATGTGGGGCAGTGACTACCCGCCAAGCGCAGGTCGAGAGGGGTACCGAAATACTCTTGAAGGTGTACGAAATCATCCAGCATTCGCCAGTGGTAGTGATATCGATTGGGTACTTGGAAAGACAGCTGAGCGTGTATGGGGATTCTAGGGCTAGTCGGTCTAGTCCGAATCTTTTCGCTTAGGACTGCTCAATCTCGAATCCCTGTTCAATCGATAAATCCGTCCCCGCCCGTAGAACAATTCTTCCAAAAATCACACGGTTCACGGTCTCAGTAGTAGGGTAGTTTAGTCAAACTCGATTAGAATTGGGTTGTCACACTCGAAAAAAGCCTGCATATCGCCCATAATTATTTAGCAAGATGACCTCTCAATTTGAGCCCGTTCGTCGGCTCCCCAACATGCAGGACGTAGGTCCAAAAGCGCTAGCTGCCCGAGATGCCACCATTTCGACCTTACGTGGTGCCTTCGGACTACGCGGTTATGACCGCATTGAAACTCCGATTCTCGAGCAAACAGAGTTATATATTCGCAAATCAGGCGGAGCGCTTTCCTCTCGCCTTTATGGATTTATCGAACCCGGTGGTGCAGAAGTTAGTCTTCGACCCGAGTTCACCTCTGCAGTTCTTCGCCAAACTGCCGATGACGCGGCGACTTCAACTCCGCTGAGGATCATGTACGACGGTCCTGTCTTCAGATATGCAGGACCAGAAGACGAAGATGGATCTAAAACTCGACAGTTCACACAGCTTGGCGCTGAACTAATCGGTGCACCATCACCTTCAGCCGATGGCGAAATTATCGCCATGGCACTCGAAGGACTCGAAACGCTTGAAGTTTCCACCGTCCGGGTGGTCATAGGCCACGTAGGAGTCGTACTTACGGCACTCACTGAATTCAATTTGTCAGAACGTGCAAAGCTGTTTCTCATAAACAGCATTGCGGAATTGAAGAACGGCGAACTTGATGCAGTTTCAGAACGAGCTATTACACTAGGCTTCATCTCCGATGCAATAGTTGATGACGCTCAAGCTGCAGCCGATCGCGAACGCATTGCTTCGACAATCGAACAAGTGATGTCGGAAGGCATCGGTGTACAGCTTGGAAAGAACACCGGTGCTCGATCGCCAGAGGACATCGTTGCTCGACTCGCACGCAAAATGTCCCAAGCTGATAATCCTACTGATTTCAAACGGGCACTCAAAATGCTTTCCAATCTCGTACATGTCAATGGATCCAGCAAAGAGGCAGTGGCCGAAGGTATCAAAGTGCTGTCAGCGGCTGGAATTTCTAGTGACGTGGTCTCAAATCTTACTGAAGTCATTTCTTCAGCGGAAACCGAAGGTGTATCGAGCGATCAGATCAATGTAGATTTCGGTATGGCACGCGGCATCGCCTACTACACAGGCATGCTCTTCGATATTTACGAGGGAGATAATGAGGGAGAAACTCTCGGAGGTGGCGGTAGATACGACGGCCTCACACGAGCTCTCGGATATGACCGTGATGTACCGTCATTGGGCTTTGCCTACAATCTCGATGCAGTTATCGAAGCACTAGGCAGCAATTCTGACACTGGCGGTGAAACAATAGCGGTTTCACCAGCGAACGAAGGATCGATTTCTTGCGCTGTCGAAGCGGCTCGAAAGTTACGAGTCAATGGCAAGCGAGCAGCGGTCGATTTCCAAGATATTAATTCTGGTAGTGAAGGGCAGGGCTCGTAATGAGCAATCTTCGATTCGCCCTACCATCAACCGGGGCATTGTTCGACGGCACAGCAAAATTGCTGTCAGAGTGCGGACTGTCGGTTCGACGTGCGAATTCACGTCGATACACAGCTGATATTCCAGCACTTCCAGGCGTCGATATTCTGTTTCAACGCCAATCTGATATCACGATAGAAATCGATGGTGGAAGCGCCGACATCGGTGTTGTAGGACTCGACAGGTACTATGAATCTCGGCTGGAACGCGGCGATACGGTTCTATTACACGATGGCCTCGGATTCGGTGCAGCGAAACTAGTGATTGCGGTCCCAGACGTTTGGCTTGACGTTACGAGCATGGCTGACCTAGCGGATATAGCGCTAGAGTTCCGTGCAAAAGGGCGCGATCTTAGGATCGCTTCAAAGTACGAACGTCTAGTAAAACGATTTCTTGATCAGAACGGCGTGAACTACGTTTCGATGGTTCACGTTTCCGGTGGGCTCGAAGCGGCGCCAGTTATGGGCTACGCTGACATAATTGCCGACATCACTGCAACAGGTACAACACTCCGTGAGAACGGACTGCGCATTCTGGTTGACGGTGAGGTAATCGAATCTCAATCAGTAATAGTCGGTAACGGCCGGGCGTTAGCTAACGATCCTGAAAAGTTAGCGCACGCTCGCCAAATATTAGAAAAAATCGAAGCAAGTTTACGAGCACGTAAATATCAGCGAGTTACTGGCGATATTCAAGGTGAATCTGAAGATGAAGTCGCTCGTCAAGTCCTGAAGCGTCGCGAGTTAGCTGGGCTAGATGGTCCAACCATTTCTGCTATACACACAGGCAAAAAGAGTAATTGGTTCACAGTTCAGGTATTGGTGCGAAAATCGGATCTTCCAGATGTAGTGAGCCACCTGCGAGATCTTGGCGGAATTGGCATCGCAGCCAACGACGTTCAATACGTGTATCGCGACAGATGTGACTCTTACGACAGGCTTGTGGAAAATCTGAAGCCATTCATAGAGTCGGACGAATAGCCGTGAAACGTGTAATCGGTGCTTCAGCTGGAATTGAACACTTCAAAAGCGATCGGAATATGCCAGCGTCAGCGGTTCTTTCTGATGGCAAAGGTCTATTTTTAGACAAGGTTTCGCCAAACGAATTCGCTGCACGTGTCATTGATATTGTCCGAAATGAGGGCGATGCAGGTCTGAAACGGATCAATACTGCACTCGATGGATCTTCGCCAGAAAATTTCGAAGTACCTCAGTCAGAGATAGACTCGGCTCTCGCAAACCTCGACCCTGCATCGACCGCAGCAATTGAACTTGCTGTAGAAAGAGTCAGAAAATTTCAGACCCGAGGACTGCCCAAGAGTTGGAGTGATGGAACAGGCAAAGTTGGCGAGCGCGTTACCCCTTTGGGATCGATCGCAGCATACGTACCTGCTGGTACAGCTCCATTGGCTTCGACAGTCATCATGACGGTAGTACCCGCCCAGGTAGCCGGAGTCAAAGAGATCATCGTCGCAACACCAGCGCCGGGTAACTCTATGCCACACCCCGCAGTTCTAGCGGCGGCCAAAATAGCGGGAGCCTCTCGAGTATTTAAACTTGGTGGCGCTCAGGCAATTGCAGCTCTGGCGTATGGCACTGAGTCAGTGCCTTCTGTCGATCTAATATGCGGTCCGGGCAGCGCTTGGGTAACAGCAGCCAAGAAGCTCGTATACGGAGATGTTGGGATAGATGGTCTATATGGTCCAACAGAAACACTTGTCATCGCTGATGAGTCAGCTGAACCACGTTTTACAGCATCCGATTTAATCGCCCAAGCCGAACACGACACTGTGGCTATGCCAATACTGGTCGCCCTCTCAGAAGAAATAGTTGAAAAAATCGAAGCCGAAATCGAACGTCAGCTAGAAGATCTACCAAGAGGTAGCATAGCGAGGGCAGCATTTTCGAATCGAGGTGTCGCCGTAGTCGTGGACAATACGACCGAAGCTATAGACGTCGCAAACGCAGCTGCACCTGAGCACCTATGCATATTGACCGCAGATGCTGATGAACTTGTCGACAAAGTAACCAGCGCTGGCGGTCTGTTCGTCGGGGAGTGGTCCGCAGAAGTGATGGCCGACTATGTTGCAGGCCCGTCGCACGTTATGCCTACAGCTGGAACCGCACGATTCTCATCGGCGTTATCAGTGCGTAATTTTGTGCGGGTAACTCCGGTGCTCACATTCGATGATGAAACGTTCTTGAAATTATCTAAAGACGCTGAAATTCTTGCAAAGCTTGAAGGATTACATGGACACGCCGCCGCATCTGAATACCGACGCCGCCAAATAATTGGCGAATAATCGACTAATCCACCAAAATTCACCAACATGTCACACCTCGAAAAACTCATGCGGCCGCACATGGCCAAAATCGCAACCTACCACGGTGTCGATCCTTCAGCAGAACTTGCTCGTAAAGCAGGAATAAAGCCTGAAGACGTTATACGGCTAAACGCTAACGAAAATCCGTACGGAGCCTTAGACAAAGTGGCCGAATCGATTACAGGTCTAGATATTCATCTATACCCAGACTCTCAACAAAGAAAACTGAGAGCAGCGTTGAGTGACTACACCGGGCAACCACCTGATCGAATCATCGCGGGTGCGGGTGGCGACGAAATTATCGATCTATTAATCAGATTATTTGTCGCACCGGGTCAAAAAGTTCTTGATTGTCAGCCGACCTTCGGCATGTACGCATTCTCGGCAAGACAAGTCGACGCCAAAATTGTGTCGGTACCTCGTAATTCGACTTGGGATATCGACATTACGACAATGTTGGAAGAAATCGATGATTCCGCTCGAATCGTATTTCTTGCATCTCCGAATAATCCAACCGGCAATCTACTGACCGAGTCAGATGCCCGTGCGTTGCTCGAAACCGGAATTGTAGTTTGCGTTGATGAGACGTATTACGAATTTTCCAGAAACACGCTGAGCCACTTGCTTGATGAGTACGAAAACCTTGTGGTTTTGCGATCGTTCAGCAAATGGGCCGGCTTAGCCGGTCTTAGGGTTGGCTATGCAATGGCTTCGGCGAACTTGGTTCAGCACTTGATGGATATCAAACAGCCGTACAACATAAATATCGCCGGTGAAACGGCTGTATTGGCGGCTCTGGAACACAAAGATGATTTGCTGAAACGAGCGCATAGTCTCGTTGAACAGCGCAAGCGTGTCGAAGAAGTCATCGATAATCTTGACGGAATTTCGTATTATCCATCCGAAGGTAATTTTCTTTTGTGCAGATTTGATCGACGTACAGCCGAAGAAGCTTACGTTGGGCTCGCTGAACATGGAATCTTCGTTCGGCGGTTCCCTCAGAGTGCCCTAGACAACTCCTTAAGAATCAGTGCCGGAACTCCAGAGCAGACAGACCGGCTAATCGACGCACTCAGAAGCGTTGTTTAGTTCGTACCGCCCCCGTTAGCATCATAATCAGCGCTTTAATAATCGTATACGGCGCACATTTGTCAGATAAAAGGCACAGGTATGTCCGAAAAAGAAGCTCGCGTTGCAACTATTGTCCGCGAGACCGGCGAAAGCAGAATAGCCGTTACCGTCAACCTCGATGGAACAGGTAAAGTTGAAGTCGATACACCAATCGGTTTCCTCAAGCACATGCTTAATCAGGTTGCTCGTCATGGAATGATTGACCTAAAAGTGGAAGCAAATGGCGACCTCGAAACTGGATCACACCACACCGTTGAAGACACTGCGATCGTACTAGGTAGGGCAATAGATCAAGCCCTAGGTGACCGTAAAGGCATCGTGCGAATGGCAGATCGAACTTGTTCGCTCGACGAAGCATTAACACACGCTGTTCTAGACCTATCGGGTCGTGGTTACGCTGTGATCAACATGGGAAGCGATAACAACATCGGTGAGTTTCCTGCCGACATGGCTCGTCACTTCTTTGAAGCGATGGCTGTCGAAGGGCGTTTCTGTCTGCACATACGAGTGCTGGCCGGGAAGAACGAGCACCACGTTATCGAGTCATCATTCAAAGCGTTCGCGCGGGCACTTCGTGATGCATCATGTATCGATGAACGTAATCCAGACGGAATCCCAAGCACAAAAGGCACGCTAACCGACTAGTTCGGCGGCGCCCTTACGAACTGGATATACCTAAATGGCTTCCAGTTCATATGTGTAT
>Ga0302117_10000988_pt1 | contig 13295 bp, 9 predicted proteins | sample AG5_322_MG_FD_203112 | JGI IMG/M metagenome (GOLD analysis project Ga0302117, IMG submission 203112) | Marine microbial communities from Western Arctic Ocean, Canada - AG5_32.2 | ecosystem: Environmental > Aquatic > Marine > Oceanic | place: Canada: Western Arctic Ocean | collected 2017-10-01 | reverse complement strand
CGATATGGTGGCCAGCGGTACTTACCCGAACCGTGGTCAACCCGGTGGTTACGATGCCTACAGTGAATGCTTGGCTCATTTCATTCGCGACGTGAGAAAGGACCTCAAGGCTCCGGAAATGAAGTTCGTCATTGGCGTCATGGGCGTGGGGGGGCCTTTGGATAAGTATGCCAGTCCCCGTTACGTTCCCATTCACGGATCCTTTCGTGAAGCCATGGTCGCACCGGCATCACTGCCTGAATTCAAGGGCAATGTTATGGCTGTTCCGACGGCCCCTTTCTGGGATTCACGACTTCAGGAAATCGAGGACAATCAGGGCAAGGTCAAGCAGATGGCGGGTTTTCTCAAAAGCAAGCACAAGGACCATTCGAACAAAGATGGGGCGATGGACTCCAAAGCCCAAAAGGCCTATCTTGAGAAGTATCGCAAGGAGTTGATTTCGGCGGAAGATGAGACCTATGCCAAGATTGCCCGATCGAATGCGGCCTATCATTATTTTGGAAGCGCCAAGACCATCGCCCGGATCGGCAAGGCCTTTGCTGAGGCCATAATTCAAATGAGGAAGAAGTGAGACGAGATGAGACCGTAAGCCGGCAAGCACGCCATCATGCGTTTTGAATGCCGGACTGGTGAAAGAAGAGAAACCAACTACCTAAGCTGCCTCATGCCAACTCTTCGTTTCCTACTTGGCCTGCAATTGGTTTTCTTCTCGGCTTTTCTGTATGCCGAGAAGCGGCCGAACGTACTGCTCGTCATGGTCGACGACATGGGTTGGTCCGACCTTAGATGCTACGGTGGCGAGATCGATACGCCCAACGTCGATTTGCTGGCGACGGGTGGGTTGCGCTTCACTCGCTTTTACAACAACTCCGTCTGCGGCCCCACTCGGGCTTCCTTGCTTACCGGGCTCTACTGCCAGCAAACCGGGCACCGAGGTAACCACTGGAACCAACCGAAGGATTTTTCGAAATGCGTGCTCATTCCCGAGTTGCTTCAGGATGGTGGCTACCACACCGCCATGGTCGGCAAGTGGCAAGGGCGCGACCTCGCGGTGAAGCGTGGATTCAACCGTTTCTTCGGACCCAACTGCCAAGGCAAGATCAGCTATTGGCATCCCGTCGTGAGCAACGATTTCTACCTCGACGACAAGCCGTGGAAATTCACCGACGATTTTTTCATGACCGATGCCTTCAACGACCATGCGGTTACCTTTTTGAAAGAAGCCGTCACCGGCACAAAGCCTTTCTTTCTCTACGTCGGCTACGTTGCCCCGCACTGGCCCTTGCACGCCCGCGAGAAAACCATCGCACGCTACCGCGAGCGCTATCGCAAAAAAGGCTGGAACGGCTGGCGGGCCACCCGCCTCGAGCGCCAGCAACAGATGGGTCTCTTGCCGGATGGCGCCAAGCCCGCCCCCTATCCTGGAAACGTTCCGGACTGGGAGAAGGACAAGCACAAGGACTGGCAGGCCGAGCGCATGGCGGTGTACGCCGCCCAAATCGCCAACGTCGACCGCGGGGTGGGGCGCATGCTTGAGGTGTTGAAGAAATCCGGACAGCTCGACGACACTCTCATCCTCTTTCTCTCAGACAATGGAGCCGCTCCCGATGGCGGGTTCGGGCCAAGCAACAGTGGTTTTGGATTCAGTTCCACTTCCCCAAAAAACAATTGGCGGAGGGACAAGGCCACCATTCGGCCCGGCAGTGGTCCGAAAGTCATGCCCGGTCCGCACGATACTTTTTCCGGGTACGGATTGGCCTGGGCCCTCACCAGCAACACGCCCTTGCGCAGTACCAAGTTGTCGTCCTATGAGGGCGGCATCCGTACCCCGCTCATCGCCCATTGGCCCAAGGTCATTAAAAAAGGGAACGGGCTCACCCGCCAACCCGGCCACGTCATCGACGTCATGGCCACCTGCCTCGACCTCGCCGACCTGAAATACCCCACCGAGTTCCGCAAGCGCCGACCCCTTCCCATGGAGGGCAAAAGCCTTGTCCCCATCCTGCGCGGCGAGAAGCGCTCCGGCCACGAAGCCTTGGCTTGGGCGAATCCCCGCGGTCGCGCCTTGATCATGGTCGACTGGAAAATCATTCGCCCCACCGACAAGCTCCCGTGGGAACTCTATGATCTCTCATCCGATCCTGGCGAAACCGCCAACCTCGCCAAGCGTCACCCTAACCGCGTCGAGGACATGGCCGATCGCTATGAAACTTGGCGGGAACGAGTCGGCGCCCGCTAAATCCTGCCTGTTTATGAAAATTGTTTATCTCTCCCTCGCATTCCGGTGGCTTCCGTCGCCAAGCCCGTCCGCATGGAAAACCTTCTCTCCCAACGCAAGTACGCCGATCTCCTCGAACAATTCAGCAAGGAGGATTTCTCGCAATGGCCCTTTCCCCACGTCAGCCTCGTCGCCGTCACCGGGGCCCGCGCTTTGGTTTGAAACAAGAATTGCCCCGCCGCCGAGGCCGACCTGCAGACCGCTCTCGCCCTCACTTCCGACAAGCGGCTCCGTTCCAGTATTATCGCTAACCTCGGGCACAACCGCGAAACCAATCTCAAGGACGAGGCCAGTGCCCTCATTGCCTACCGCCAAAACTTCAGCGGCAAGGAACGTATTGGAGGGGCAGACGAATTTCGCTCGGTCCAGCAGGCTGCCCGCATCCTCTCCCGACAAGGCAAACACGACGATGCCCTGCAGACACTCGCCCACATCGATCTCGATAAAACCAACGGTTCATGGCTCGCCACCACCCTTGCGATCAAGGGAGACCTTCTGGTCGCAGCCAAGCGTCCCGATGAAGCCCGGGTCTCGTACCGTAAGGCCTTGGCCGAAGCCAGCCTGCCTGCGTCAGTCCGCAAGGTGGTTAATATATCCTTGGCTGAATTGATTAAGTAATTCCAGAACCTCTCCCTAGGGATATTGACAGGAGAGCTCTACGGACCAAGTTTGAACGCATGAGCAATGTGATGCGATTCGGAGCTGCGGGAGACGGTAAGGCTGATGATGGGGAGGCGATCCGTCATGCGGTGGAAGAGGGCGATGGAGTCTTGCATTTTCCGCCCGGGACTTATCGCATTACTTCCCCGATCGAAATCACTCTGTCGGAAAGTGGTCCCTTGGGGATTGATGGTACGGGCGGCACGGCGCGTGTGCTGATGGCAGGCAAGGGGCCGGCCTTTCGTTTGATCGGGGCGCATGGAGGCACGGGTGATCCTGGTAGTCGGAACGGCAATGTCGCGACTCATCAGCGGATGCCGACGATAAAAAACATTGAGGTGGAAGGGACCCATCCGGAGGCAGACGGCTTTGAACTGGTCCAGACCATGCAATCGGTGTTCGAGGGCGTGATGGTTACGCGGTGTCGGCATGGAATCCATCTTGTCGATCGGAATCGGAACGTTCTTATCAGTCATTGCCATGTGTATTTTAACACCGGTGTGGGCATTTTTCTCGATGGCGTGAACTTGCACCAGATCAACATCGCCGGAAGTCACGTCGGTTACAATCGATTGGGTGGTATTCGGGTTGAGCGTTCGGAGGTGCGTAACCTCCAGATCACCGGTAATGACATCGAGTACAATAACCATCGCTCGCACAAGACCGCACCCGAACCTACTGCCGAAATCTACATCGATACTACCGCCGAAGGTTCCAGCGTAAACGAGGTGACCATTGCCTCGAACACCATCCAAGCCACTGGTTCGCCAGAGGGCGCTAATATTCGCATCAAGGAAAAACCTGATGTGTCGAGGCCTCCCGGGCTCTTTGCGATAAGTGGCAATGTCATTGGCAGTCAGGAAAATAACGTGCACCTCACCGGGTGCTACGGTGTAGCGCTCAGCGGCAATACCATCTATTCGTGCGAAAGCCGTAACCTACTGATCGAGGACTCGCGTCTTATCAACATAAGCGGAAACTCCTTTCGCCGCCACACTCCGAGGTATGGCACCGGTGTGCGTTTTGTAGATTCCTCGGACATTACTTTCACCGGCTGTGGCATTCACGATGAAACCGAAACCGGTCAGTCCGGTATCACGGCGTTGTTGGAGTTGGAAAAGTGTGAACGTATCAACGTCACCGGCAGCCAGTTCATTAATGGCGCCATCGGCGTTGCCGCCTCGGACTGCTCGCACGTGACCTTGACCGGCAATACCCTGCACGACATCCGCGAAAAACCAATTGCTCAGCATGCCATCCACTTCATCGGCAAAGGTGCGGGCAACTTGGCTACCGGAAACACCATCGGTCTCACTCGAGGCAAGTCCATTCACGGTGACCTGACATCCAATTGTAACCTGACAGTCGACCAATAACCTTTCTCTCCCTCAACTTTTATACCTGATCCACTAGGACAAGAATATGCGCAACTTCACTTTTTTACTGGCCATGGCCATTACGGCTTTGGCCCAAAATGAAACGCAGTGGCGTGATGTGACGGAGTGGGGCGTTGAGGGTCGGGGTTGGGCGGATCAGGAGCGCAAGCGTTGGTTCGATCGTTTTCCGACCAAGGCGGAGGGCAAGGTAACTCAGGCGGTCTGGAACCTCAGTCGCCACAGCACCGGCATGATGGTTCGGTTCAAGACGAATGCCGCCGCCATCCATGCGAAATGGAAGCTCTTGTCCGCACGCTTGGGCATGCCGCACATGCCGCCCAGCGGGGTGAGCGGACTGGATCTGTATGCCCGTGACGCCAAAGGCCGATGGCGCTGGGCAGCGGCCACCAAGCCCAATAAACAGGAGATGCAGGCCACGCTGCTTTCCGGGATAGCGACCGGCATGCGCGAGTACGCCCTGTATCTCCCGCTCTACAACGGCACCGAGTCACTGGAGATCGGGTTGCCCGGAGGAGCCAAGTTCGAGAGCCTTGCTCCACGGAAGGCGAAGCCGCTGGTGTTTTACGGTACCTCCATCACGCATGGAGCCTGCGCTTCGCGCCCGGGCTTGGCTCATCCGGCCATCCTGGGTCGGCGGTTCGAGATGCCGGTCATCAATATTGGCTTCTCCGGTAATGGTCGCATGCACAAGGAAGTGGGAGACCTCATGGCCGAACTGGATGCGGCTTGCTACGTCATCGACTGTTTGCCCAACATGAACGCAACCACCGTCACCGAACGTTGCGTGCCCTTGGTCAAGCAACTGCGCAAGGCACGTCCCAACACGCCCATTCTTCTGGTGGAAGACCGAAGTTTCGCCAATGCCTGGCTTATTCCGGCCAAGGCGAAATTTCACGATGAAAACCGGGCCGCACTCCGCAAGGCGTATGAGCAATTAAAAGCCGCCGGCATGAAGCAACTCCACTATCTTCGTGGTGATCTTCTCCTGGGCGATGACGCCGAAGGCACCACCGATGGTTCGCATCCGAACGACCTCGGGTTTCTACGACAAGCCGATGCCATCGAACCCGTGCTGCGCCGTGCTCTGGGCTTGAAGTAAAGGAATGAACGCAAGAATGCAATCGAGAGCATTGGGCCTTGCGATTGCCCTGGCTTTTGCTGTGCCGGCATGGTCCGTTGCCCCGGTGGGAAAACTGGCTGGCGAGGCCCTGCTGAAGGGCAACCCGGGCTTCTTCCCTCGTTATGACCTGAGCGACCTGCCCGTGCCCAACGATCAGTTGGCCGTGATCAAGCCCCGGATCGATGCCGGGGCACCCGATTTTGGGACGGTTGCAGTCAATAAGCCGATCGATCCCCGGGTAAGCTTTCATCAACCCGATCCCAAGGGCTTTCCCGAGCTCTTTGCTTTTACGGATACTTGCAACAGTTACCTTCTTCGTGACGGCGACGCCGCCTTGTTGATCGACTTGGGCGATGGTGGAGTCCTTGGTCATCTGGATACTCTCGGCGTGAAGCATATCGAGTGGGTATTGTTCACCCATCACCATCGCGAGCAATGCCAAGGCATAGGAAAGGTCGATCGCAAGGTGACTCACGTGGCGGTTCCCGAGGGGGAGCGTGAGCTATTTGAGGATCCGATCTCCTTTCGCAAATGGTTTCCCAAGCTAAACGACAAGTATTCCGTCTACGGGGCCAGTTACGCTCGACCACCCAGCCAACCCATCACCGTCGACAAGACATTGAAGGACGGCGAGACCTTCACTTGGCGAGGTTACCAAATCGAGTGCCTGTCCACCCCCGGGCATTCACCCGCCGGCATGACTTACCTGTTGCGTCGGAAGAGTGGGGCGGTGGTCTTTACGGGTGGCGTCATGCATGACGGGTCGAAGATGACCACTTGGTATGACTCCGAATGGGACTACGGTTTCGCCAAGGGCGTGGATGCTGTACTTGGCTCTGTCGACAAACTTATCGAAAAGAAACCCGTTCTCGCCTTGCCCTCGCATGGACCCGCAATCCGTACGGCCACGGCTCAACTGAAAACCTACAGGGAAAAACTGATCACCTTTCGAGCGAGCTATATCCGCGGCTATGCGGTCCACAAGATGACCCCCAAGCAGAGTGATCCCATCTCGAAACCGACCGCCTTCCCCTTGATGAGCCGGGTTACTCCGCACCTTTACAAGCTGAACCCGGAGACCTTGGGCAAAAACTTCGCTATCATCATATCGGATAACGGGCGCGGTCTCGTACTCGACTGCGGGCTTTTCCCCGAGGTTTTGCTGCACCGATTGATCCAAGGCATGAAGAAGCACTTTGGGTTGAAACAGATCGACGCCCTCTGGATCTCCCATATGCACGGTGATCACTTTCTGCTGGGCCCCGTCCTGCGTGAAAAGTACGGAGTCAAAAGCTGGACCCTTGATCGCATCGCCGACAAGTGCGAGAATCCGAGGCTTTATGATTACGCCGCCCTCGTCTCGGCTTATGGTTCGGGTTACGTCGGCTCTTTTATTGACGGAATGAAGATCGACAAGCCTTTCCGCGATGGGGAGTCCGTGGACTGGGAGGGATACAAGGTGCAGATCGACTGGATGCCCGGACAGACCGAGTTCGGGTGTTGCCTGTGGTTGGAAATAGATGGAAAACGAATTGCCTTCACCGGGGACAATCTTTTTGCGGATTCTTCAAACGTTAAGCAGAACGGTCACGAGGCTGTGGTGGCCCGCAATAGTTCCATTCTCGAGGAAGGTTACTTGCTCGGAAGTCGATATCTTCGCGACTTGAAGCCCGATCTCGTCATGGGGGCGCACTCCTACGTCATGCCGAATCCCGCCGGCTTGCTTGATCGCTACCATGCGTGGTCCAAGGAAATTATTCGACTCTACAAGGATCTCTTGCCTGAGAAAGACTACGAATACCTCTACGACCCCTATTGGGTCTCGGCTTATCCCTATCGAGTCGATTTCAACAAGGAAACCACCCAAACCGTCGAGATCACGTTACGCAACTTTCGTTCCACGCCCCAGCGCCATCGTGTCGAGCTAAAGCTTCCGCCGGGCGTCAAGGCGGAACCTGCCGTTCTGGAGTCCTCCGTCGAGGCGGAGAGTCGTCGCAGTTTTCCCGTGCAGTTAACCATCGACCGTAAGGCCGTTTCGACCGGTATCCAGATTATACCTTTTGACATTACGCTTGATGGTAAACGTCACGGTGAGCTTTTCGATTTCATTATCCGAACCAGCGAATAGGTATTCTCTCGAGTTTTGAGTTTTCTGCAGTTGATTATGGTGCTACCTACTCTCGGCATTTGGGGTTTCCGTCTACTTGACGCTTGTCCATCAAAACTGTTAGCTAGCTTTGGATCTATGCCGTTCCCTTCAATCACTCGTTTTCCTCACTCAAACTCAACCTAGAAACTGTTGTGACCTCCGATGCCTCCAATCGATTAATTGCCGCAACGGTCGATCTCAAGGATCAGGTGAATGAGCTCAACTTTGGTTCGCCGACCGAGTATGTTTACAATCCATTGGATTATGCTTGGCCCGCCCATGAACAGTATTTGCGAATGGCCACCGCCACCCCGACGAAGGTTGTGTTTCTGGGCATGAATCCCGGCCCTTTTGGAATGGTTCAGACTGGGGTTCCCTTTGGCGAAGTCGCGGCTGTTAAGGGCTGGATCGGAATCAATGCGCCGATTGGCAAACCGCCCCGAGAGCATCCCAAGCGACCTGTTGAAGGCTTGGCTTGTTCCCGAAGCGAAGTGAGCGGTCGCCGCTTGTGGGGTCTCTTCGCCGACCGTTTTGGCTCGGCGCCTGCCTTCTTCGAGGATCACCTTGTGGCGAACTTTTGCCCTCTGGCTTTCATGGAGGAGGGAGGGCGTAACCGGACTCCTGACAAACTGCCCGCCTCCGAAGCAAAACCACTATTGGCAGCCTGCGACCAGTACTTGTTTGAAACAGTAAGAATTCTTCGACCAGATTGGTTGGTCGCCGTAGGAGGATTTGCCGAGGCTCGAGCTATTTCTGCCTTGGCGGGCTTGGAGGTAAGGATTGGTAAGGTGCTGCATCCAAGCCCCGCTAGTCCTGCCGCAAATCGAGGTTGGGCCGAACAAGCTACCCATCAACTAGAAAATCTGGGGATTTGGTGAATCATTTTTAATCTTTTGGGAATCCCTGACTTTCAATCCAAAACCTATGAATTTCCTGTCGTTCATGAAGGCCCCGTACTTTCGTCAACCTCGGTGAATGGAAAGAAATTCGTTCTTCATTTTTAATCAACTGGTTCCGGCTTGATTGGCGCCCGAAAGGGAAAGCTCGATGCCTTTGCACTTGCCGGAAAGCACCGCGTCTGGCACTGGGCTGAAGCGAGTATGGAGAAGGAGCGATCGGTCCTTTCGTCCATCAAGGTCCAAAAGCCTGTGGCAGCCCGTTACGCTTGGGCTATGAACCCTTCTAAAAGAAACCTCCTTTACAAAAAAGAAGGGTTTCCTGCTTCCCCTTTCCGGAACGACGATTGGCCCATCTTCGATCCCAAGCCAGACCTAATCGATGTGGCCAAGCCTGAAAAGCCAAAGGGGTATCAATCCAAGGACTGGACCCGCCCCTATATGCTCGAGTGAGTCTTCCACTCGAATCCTCATGAAGAAACGTTTTCATCAGATTGTTTCCTTCTTATTCTCTCCATACGGTAGGCCGTTCAAATGGGGTCAAGTTCAGGGAATTATGGATCGGGGGAATCTATTGATTCACTTTTGCTTCGATTTCGAGACTGTAATCCTTCACATTCGATTCGATGGACAAAAAAGACATTGTCGGTGTACTCGAGCAAATCGGTACCATGATGGAGATCAAGGGGGAAAACCCTTTCAAGGTGCGGGCCTATTTTTCGGGTGCGAGAACCTTGCAGACATTGGAGGAGGATCTGGCTCAAGTAATCGAGGAAGGCCGGTTGAGTGCAGTCCCTGGCATCGGCAAGGCTTTGACCGAGAAAATCCAGACCTTATACGCGACCGGCGAACTTGAGTTTTATGACAAGCTGGTCGCCTCAGTTCCATCCGGCTTGCTCGATCTGCTCGAAATTCCCGGCCTTGGAGGAAAGAAAATCAAGGTTTTGCACGAGCAACTGGGCATCGATTCGATCGAGTCCCTGACGGAGGCCTGCAACGAGGGCAGGGTCGCCGAGCTCAAGGGGTTCGGGGAAAAGACCCAGGAAAAGATTCTCTCCGGGATCAAGAATCGGGAAGCCTACGCTGCCCGCCATCTTTGGTGGAAGGCAAGGGAGGTAGCGGACCGAATCCTGCCCAGTTTGCAGGACCTGCCTCAAGTCGAGCGGGTCGAGGCCGCCGGCAGCCTCCGCCGTGGGATGGAAACGGTGGGCGACCTTGACTTCTTGGTCGCCTCCTCCGAACCGGGTCCGGTCATGGACTGGTTTACGAGCATGGATGGAATCGCGGAGGTTACGGCCAATGGAGACACCAAGTCGAGCGTGCGCTTTGATGACGGTATGCAGGCGGACCTGCGGGTCGTCCCGGGCGAGCAATTCTTTTTCGCCCTGCATCACTTTACGGGTTCCAAGGACCACAACGTTCGGATGCGCCAGAAGGCCCTTTCCCTTGGGTTAAGTCTGAGCGAATGGGGCCTTCGACCGGAAGAGGAAAAAGATTCTTCCCGCAAGGCGGGCCCGATCGCGGCCCATTCCGAGGAGGATATCTTCGAGGCCCTTGGGCTGCAGTACGTCCCGCCTGCTCTCAGGGAAGGATTGGGGGAAGTCGAGGTGGCGGAGAAAAACGAGCTTCCCGAATTGCTTGAGCTTTCAGATCTCAAGGGTTGCTTCCATAATCACACCACTGCCTCTGATGGCCGAAACACTTTGGGGGAGATGGCCGGCGAGGCGGATGCTCGGGGCTGGGAATACCTCGGCATAGCCGATCATTCTAAGTCCAGCTTTCAAGCCAACGGGCTGGACGAGGACCGCCTGGCCAAGCAAGTCACGGCTATCCGTGAACTCAATGAGAGCGGACGGTTCCGATGCCATGTTTTTGCCGGTTCCGAAGTTGACGTACTCTCGGGTGGCAAACTCGATTTCGAGGATTCCGTACTCGAGTCCCTCGATTACGTTGTGGCTTCCGTCCATGCCGGCCTGACTCAGGACGAGGAGACCATGACCGCTCGGATCATCAAGGCACTCGAGCATCCCTCGGTCACTATGTTTGGTCACCTCAGTACTCGCCTGCTTCTGAGGCGGGAACCCAGTCGGATGAATATACCGAAAATTATCGATGCGGCTATCGCCAACGGCAAGATTTTGGAACTGAATGCCAACCCCATGCGCCTCGACTTGGACTGGAGGCACTGGAGGCGGGCTGCGGAGAAGGGGCTGCTTTGCTGCATCAACCCGGATGCCCACGCCACCCATCACTTCGACTACCAGCTTGCCGGTGTCCATGCCGCCCGCAAGGGATGGTTGACCGCCGATGAAGTGCTTAATACCCGTACCCTGAACGAGATCAAGGAGTACCTCGCCGGCACGGGCTGAGCTTCTCTCTTCCTCCCCATGCATTTTCTCTTGGGAGCCCTTATGTCTTTACCGGTCGGGCTTTTCGGTAAACCCAACGTCATGATCTTTCTTGCCGACGATTTGGGCTACGGGGACGTCGGTTATCAGGGCGGAAACGTACCGAACCCGAATATTGATTCGATCGCCAAGGAAGGTGTGATCTTTACCTAGCAGACCTTCGGGTCCTGGGACAACATAGGTCCTTTTCGTGTATCCAAGGAAGTGGAGCCCGGCATTCCCCTAACCTTGGGGGAAACATGGCACGAGGTGAAACATGTGCGAGTGTGGTCCGCCAAACCGAACCTGGAATGGGAGCAGTTCAAAGGGGAAGCCCTTTATGTCTAAAGTTCACGATTATCGGAAAACCATATCTCCCTAGTCCTTGCTATTGCCTGATGGGAGTGCGCTTTTTCTCCATCATTCTTTCTTCATTTGCCGTTGAATGCGGGTATTAGTTTTTGTGGGAGTGATCGGAGCATGGTTCCCATCCCTTTGTTGTGTGCTGTGGCGACGATGACTAGGTTTAATTCGGGGAACATGAAAATGAATTGACCACCGGCTCCGCGCCCTTGCTTGCATTGGTAAGTTTTGCCGTCGACCTCGAATTCCTCCACCCACCAAAAGTATCCATAGTAGGCATTCCCGTAGCTGAGCTTGATCGGGTGGGTGGCTTTTTTGACGAATGCCTCGGGCAAGTGCGGCTTCCCCTTCCACTTTCCATCGTTAAGAACAAGGAGACCCATCTTGATCATGTCGCGGGAGAGGAAACTTGATCCGGCCGCCGATTTGGGCAGGCCACTTACGTCCTCCTGCCAATGGTAATTCGTAATTTGCATAGGCTTGAGCAGTTCATCCCTAATGAAATCCTTCGCTGATCCTGGGACAACGCTCTCAATTACTTGCATGGTGAGGGCGGGATCGGCGGCTTGGTATTTGAATTCGCGGGGGTAGGGTGAAATGGGTTCACTAAACTGCAAGTAGGCTCGAGCTTGACCTTGCCCCTTGAGCAAGCTGGGGCTTCTCATGAGTTGACGAGTCTTCTCCTTGGGCAACCGGACCCCCGAGCACATATGCATTGCTTCGTGCAAAGTGACCTGCTCGGTACCGTCGGCAAGCTTGGAGGGATCAACCTTCTTGAGAAAGGAAACGACAGGTTTGTCCAAATCCTGCATAGTGAGGTAACCGAGTTGGATGGCCCGACCTAGGGCAAAAGCTGTGTAGGACTTCGTGATCGACATTTGATAGTGTGGATAATTCGCCCGTCCCCGTCGGAAGTAAGCTTCGAAGATCAATTTATCTTTGTGGGCGATGAGCAGGCTGTCGGTCTTGCCGGTCTTGGGATCCTTAGACGCTTGGGCCAGTTCGCGAGCATAGGCGAGAACCAGTTTCCTGTTTCCACCGTCTTTCCCGAGCACCCCTACGGGCAATTGATCCTTCTTGTCGCCCGGGGCAGGATCGATGAAGGATTTTTTAAGGTAGGGAAGGTTCTTTTCCCGTTCGTAGGAGACATCCTTGGCATTGAGGTCGGTGACCTCGGGAGCGAGTCCGGTATTCGGTTTTGCGTTTGTCGCAAAAAGGGGCAGGCATGCGAGGAGGAAACAGGTGAGGTTCTTGGATTTCATGTTTGTCGATAATGGAGTGACTCATCTTGGGTACTGCCTGCAAGTCGGATCAACCCGCATGGGACGTGAAATTAATGACTATTCAAACTCCTATGACATTGACAAGATTAAGGATTACGAAAGGAATCATATATTATGATAAAAAAATCTATCTTTGTTGTGCCTTTCCTTGTGTCTGGATTAATGGCTTTTGGGGCCAAGGCTAAAGAACCCGAAATCCGCAAGGAAATGCGCGGGAAAACGGAGTACATGTTCATCGATGGGATCAAGGTTCATGAGACCGACCCGAGGAAGCAACCCCAGCCCAAGGTGGTCGAACCCAAGCCATATGACGCAAAGGCCGCCAAGGCTCCCAAGGGTGCTATCGTACTTTTCGATGGGACCGAGAAGACTCTCGAAAATTGGCAGGCAGGTAACGGTGGGCCGACCAAGTGGAAACTCGTGGATGGAGCACTCGAATCCGTTCGAGGGGGTGGCTACCTCCAGAGTAAGGGACAATTTGGTTCCTGTCGCCTGCACGTTGAGTTCGCCACTCCCAAGGTGGCCAAGGGCAATGGCCAAGGCCGTGGAAATAGTGGCGTCTTTCTCATGGGGCAGTACGAAATTCAAGTTCTTGATTCCTACAAAAACATAACCTACCCGGACGGACAGTGCGGTGCCCTCTACGGACGGGCCAAACCCCTCGTCAATGCATCGCGTGGGCCTGGCGAATGGCAGACCTACGACGTCACCTTCAATCGTCCGATCTTCAACGAAAAGGGCGAGGTTACCAAAAAGGCGAAA
>Ga0302117_10000987_pt1 | contig 13301 bp, 24 predicted proteins | sample AG5_322_MG_FD_203112 | JGI IMG/M metagenome (GOLD analysis project Ga0302117, IMG submission 203112) | Marine microbial communities from Western Arctic Ocean, Canada - AG5_32.2 | ecosystem: Environmental > Aquatic > Marine > Oceanic | place: Canada: Western Arctic Ocean | collected 2017-10-01 | reverse complement strand
TTTAAAGAATTAGGATACTTGGTTAATAATATAGAAGTAGGAAAAACATGCAATAGTGTGTCATCCCCATTTACAAATTTTGTTACAGTATCTAATGCATTCATACTTCCTCTATTTCAAAATCATATAATAAAGTATTAACAAGGACAGTTTCGCATAATTCTTTAATTTTATTATGAGGTGCATCAAAATAAAATACTTGGCCTACTTTCATATTTTCAATATGCCAATCATTTGCATTTAATGTTGTTGATATTGTTTCGCCTTCAATATCTTTTATACCTTCTCGTAATTTTGTTGTAATTTTAAATTTTTTCATTTTATTTATATGGCAATGTCTCCTCACGTATAGGACTCGTTTGTTCTTCTAATTCTTTTACTCGGCTATTTAAGGTAGTTCTTATGTACCCTAAGTACGGTATATTGTCTGGTTTATCTTTTAACCGTTTTTCCCATAACGCTATTTCATCATTTAGAATTGCTATTCTAAGTTGAGGGCTACAATTCTTTACAAGCATTTCATGTTTCATAATTAATATTCTATTGTTCCGTCTTTACGGACTCTACATCCATCTATTCTAGTACACTCTTGGATGTAGTCTATCTTTGCTTTCTTTATTGCTTCATTCCAGTCTTTATCATGATTTTTTTCTTTTATTATTACTGTTGCTACTATACCTACGAATATGATGATCACTAGTACATACACAAATAGTGCCTGTAATCCAAATTCTATCAGTTCCCATACTATACGGAAGGGATTAATCATTATTAAAAAACCAAGATTCGTCAGGAAACTTCTTCGCAAGATCATTGTTAGTCTTTTTTAACATATTAACTGTATCCTTTTTTTGCCACTCTGGTAACTCTGAAATCATTTTTCTAACAACTGACCAATTTTCTGTTAAAGATTCTCGTTGTAATACTTGAAGCATTTCGTGTTGCTGTAAATGCTCAGGATGTTTAACCTGGCCGTCACAAGCCGGTATAGCGATATACCCCATCTCTTTGTCTGCTAGTACCTTATCTGTGGCGTTTTCAAAGTTATATTTGTACATAAGGTTTTATCATATTAACTTAACATTTGCACTTTATCACACAACCCTAATTTTTTTGCATCTTTAGCACCAAGCCAAACATCATGTGCGGGCAGTAAATATTTTCTAATAGCAGTTTCGTTAAGACCGGTACACTTTTTATAGTGGGTAATCATTCGTTCTGTTGTTAATTCTAGTTCTTTAACTCTAGCAAACAACTCATGTTCTTTTCCAACACTACCCCATGAATATTGATGAGATAAAATACTTGTGTTTGGAGTTAACACACGTCTGCCCTTTTCTCCAGAAATAAACATTAACAATCCGCAAGATGCAATCATTCCCATTCCAATTGTTTTAATAGGAATTTTGGATCCTCTCATTACGTCTATTAATGCAAAACACGCATTGAGATCGCCGCCTCGAGAACATATGCCTAATGTTAATTCTTTTTTCTTTTTAGGTTTAAAATTTTCTGCAAGTATCCAATCAATTAACGGACTCATTGATTCGACAGTAACATCGCCCATGAAAATTACCACGCCATTTAGTAATAGTTCTATTTTAGGACCTAGCATTTCAGGTGATGGTCCACCGCCGGTTTCTTGATCTTGATCTTCGTCTTCGTTTCTCATTTTTTTTCCTTTAAAATATTCTATTTTGTTGATTGTTTACCATTACAAAGGTTGCACATTTTGGAATATCCTTTATTCTTCTTGCGCCAATCATTGTACATGCACTTCTAAGTCCGCCTAAAATATTTTTTATAGTATCTCTTACAGGCCCTCTTGAATCCATTGTAATTTGTTTACCTTCTGTACTTGTATAACCATCTTTTCGTGATCCATGCACTTCTTTTGCACGATCCGAACTCATGCCATAAAATTCGTATTTGCCATCGTGCATAGGTAAATCACATTCATCGTGAAATGCTAACATGCCTCCTAGCATAATAAAATCCGCACCTGCACCAAATCCCTTAGTTATATCTCCGGGAACAGTACATCCACCATCAGCAATTACATATCCGCCCAATCCGTGTGCGGCATCAGCACATTCCATTATACCACTTATCTGTGGCATACCAACTCCGGTTTGTTCTCGTGTTGTACATACACTACCAGGACCTATACCACATTTAACTATGTCTGCTCCTGATATGCATAATTGTTCTGTTATTTCTGCTGTAATAACATTACCAGCAATAATAATTTTATCTGGAAAATCATCTCGTACACGTTTAACAAAGTCTGAAAAATTTTGTTGATAACCATTAGCAACATCGATACAAATAAACTTAACTTCAGGCCATTGGGTTAATACTGCTTTTGCTGTTGTGTAATCTTCAGCCGTGTCTTCCCACATAGCATTAGTACCTGTGCTAACTACTACATTATTTAAACGTAACCCATTGTTTACTGCTTCTTTCCAATCGTCAAATGTATAATGCTTTCTAATTGTAGTAAGCATATTAAATTCTTGAAGTACCATTGCCATAGAAAACGTACCCACACCATCCATATTAGATGACATAATCGGCGTGCCTGCCCATTTTTGAGCAGATTCGTCCCAATGCCTAAATGTAAACTCTCTTTCTAAGTTTATACTTCGTCTACTAGATATAGTAGATCGTTTAGGTTGAAGTAATACATCGCTATAGTCTAATTTTATTTCAGTATCTATTCGCATTTATTTTCTTCTGATTTTATTTTTGTCAGACGCTTGTATGTTGCCTTCTAATTTTCCAATTTTTTTATACGGTATTGCCCGTTGATTTTTGTCTACTACTAATTCTCCATCTACATGACCTGCTAACATTCCATTAATTTTTGGAGTGCTATAAAAATCATAATGCATTGTTGGAGAAACTTTTTTCTCATCTAAATATCTATCTTTATTCATTTTAAAACGGAGCCTCCTCGTCTTCGATTTTTTCTTTTTCTAATCTTTCACGATGTGTATTATCGCAAAAAGGTTGACTTCTGGACCGTCCACATCTACAAAAAGATCGTTTACCATTAATAATTTCTTTGGTTCCATCTTTATGAATTAATGTAAATTCGCCAATAACTTTAAGTGAATTACCTACTTTAACTTCTATCATTACGCCCCATATGGTTGATCAGTATCTGTTAAATCTAATATACGTTTTGCATACAATGCCGCATTAATTGCACCATGCTTACCTACTGACATACATGCAACTGGGACACCTTTTGGCATTTGTACTATACTTAACAAACTATCAATACCCATTAAGTCACTCTTCATAGGTACGCCAATAACAGGTAATTTTGTTTGTGATGCAACTACTCCGGGTAACGCGGCTGACATTCCTGCGGCCGCAATAATAATTTTATATCCTTTTGCTTCCCATTTTTTAATATACTCTGTTACTTTCTCTGGGTTTCTATGTGCCGATGCTGTAACTATTTCATTACTAATATTTAATTCATTTAATTTATCAACACAATTATTCATTGTCTCTAGGTCACTATCGCTTCCTATTATTATTCCTATCATTTTTTCCTTTTATTTAATTTACGGTAATCCGCGTTCCCTCGAATGAAACCACGATTCTGAGTTATATGATTTATCACAAATGTACATATCAAAATGTGGTTTATTTCCTACTTGTACATCATGATATTTTGCTCCCCATTCTAATAACTGATTTTTAGTTAATTCTGTATGATCTAATCCAGATTGGATTCCGCGGGCAGTCCAATAAACAATCCTGTGACCTTGATCATATAACTCATTTATGTGTTTAATTCTTTCTAGCCTAGGGGTTGCTTTTGTATAATCCATTGGCTGATCTGCAAAATTTGGCATTTCAGGATTATCGCAAATAGTACCATCTACATCAACGTAGATAATTTTATGATTTTTTAATTTCATTATTTATTTTTTGTATCAGGATAAGGCCAAGAATGTTTGTCAACTTCAAGCATGGTTGCCTTTTCTTTTTGTTTCCTGTGGGTTATCAAATCAAGAATGTCTTGTTCTAACTCATGAAGATCAACATTTGTTAAGTAAGGAAGAAAACTATTAATAGCTCGTGCCATATTCTGGTGTGAATATAACATTTCTTTTTTATCAATAAATATCTGAACTTCGGTTTCGCTCATTTTATTCTCCGATAATTGTTTCCCCTATTCCGGCGGCTGCAAAAATAATACCACATACATAAAGTATAGTACTTATATCTACAAAACCCACACCGGCTGATATCATTGATATACCGAGTAGCATGTGCATATATTTTATCATTTTTCCTCCAGTTCGCCCAAAATAAGATGTTCGCTTAATACATTACTAAGATACTGCCATTCACTATCTTCTGGTACAACTACAATCATTCCTACTCCACAGTTAAATGTTTTCATCATTTGTTTTTTTGTTAAGTTTGCTTCTTTTTGTATCCATTGGAATAATTTTTCATGTCTAAAAAATCGTGTTTCGTTTGATTTATTACCACTTAGTTCAGAGTGGTATAATCTATAATTACATATTAAATTCTTTGGTAATATCCTTTTTGTGTTGGTATGGCCTCCTCCTGTTATATGTGCAATACCTTTAATTTCTATTCCTGCGTTTTTAATAGCATCTAATTCTTCTTTATATATTTTTGTAGGTTCTAATAAACTATATACAAAATCTTTATCATCGTTTAGGTCAACATGTTGTCGTATTGTTGTATAACCGTTAGCATGGAATCCTGTGGAAGGTAAACCTATTACTTTATCGCCTGGTTGCATATTAGATTTAGGCAACTGATCCATTGATATTCCTACGCCAAAACCACATACATCAAATGTATCTTTTTCTATTATACCCGGTAATTCGGCAGTTTCCCCTCCTACTAATTCTATTCCTACTTGAGAACATCCAAAATATATACCTTCTAATACTTCTTTAAAATCTTCTTCATTAACATTTGCTGAACAAAAATAATCCAAAAAGAATAATGGTTCGCATCCATTGCACAATAGATCATTAATAACCATTGCTACACAATCTATCCCAATTGAGGTTAACGGTCGTCCATATTGTTTTTTTGCTTGTTGTGCTAGTAATATTTTAGTACCAACTCCGTCGCAACTTGAAATAAGATTGCCATGTCTAGCCGCAAAGCCTCCAATTTGATTTGAGTATTGTGAAATACTTTTAACTAACTTATCGTTTTTATTCATAACTGTCCCTTTAATGTTGTTACATATTTTGCTATAGCATGATCCAATCCATCGGTTTTAGAAATTAATCCTTTATCGTTGTCTGGACCCCAATCCAAAGTCTGACTGTTTATAAAAAGGCCTGTATGAACATAAGGCCATGGAGGCATAAAAGGAACAGGATCGCTAAGGCGAACGACACGCCAATGCCGTGGCCTGCTACCAGATTGTGTAGATATCTTTGGACTACCATAAGAAAAAACTTGAACACTATAACCTCTTGTATGAAGCCATATTCCCATTATTTGGGCAACGGCTCCACCTAAACTGTGGCCTGTAAGATGTACTGTTTGGTTAAGAGTTTTAGTATTATCGATGATTTCCATAACGCCTAGTGCGGCATCTCGGAACCCTTTATGAAACAAAATTCCAGCACGTACATCTGACTCCAATGCTATGTTAGCATCAGACTCGACATTTGATGCATTGGCTGTACCTCGTATGATGATTATTGTTATTCCGCTTTTTTGCTTTACATCGAATGCGACGTCATCTTTTTGATCGCCGCCGGAATCATAAATTGCTTTACAATACTCAGCATATTCAACAAGTGTATTTATTGAAACTGGTAAATTTGACTTATTTCCACTAACCACATCTGTAGTTTCTTCAGATTTGTCCTTTAAAGAACAACTACCAAGAAGTGAAATCAATGCTATTATTAATGCTATTTTCATATTGAATTTATCCATACATACGTCAGCATAATATAAAGTCCATACTTCCAAATGAACAAGGCAATAAAATCTATTCCCATTATATTGGTCCTAATGCTCTGTGTCCAATATCTTTTCTATAAAAACTGCCTTCCCAACTTATTTTTTCTGCTAGTTCGTATACTCTATCTCTTGCTTCCTGTAATGTTTTTCCTCTTGCTGATACATTTAATACCCGCCCGCCATCAGTAACATAATTATCACCATCAGATTTGACACCAGCATGAAACACTTGCGTATGTAATTGTGGTTGAAAATTGTGATGACCACAAAAATCTATTTCAAATCCTTTTTTGTATTCTCCAGGATATCCTTCTGAACACATAACAACTGTCATTGCAGATCCTTCATAAAATTCGGGATCAGGTAAGGTATCTAATATTTCAAATGCAACGGCTTCTAAATACGGAAGTAACTCACTCTTCATTAACATCATTAGTACTTGACATTCAGGGTCTCCAAACCGTACATTATATTCTATAACATATGGATCTCCGTTGCAAATCATTAATCCGATATATAATACACCCTTATACGGAATACCTTCTTCTTGCATTCCATTAATTGTAGGCTCTATAATTTCTTTCTTTACTCTTTCTTGTAATTCTTCTGTCATTAACGGGGCTGGAGCATATGCACCCATGCCGCCTGTATTAGGTCCGGTGTCTCCTTCTCCAACACGTTTATGATCCTGACAATATGGTAATACTTTATAAGACTTACCATCTGTTAATACAAAACAACTTGCTTCTTCACCATGAATAAAATCTTCAATTAATATTTTATTTGAGGGTGAATTAAATTTATTTGAAGCATAAATTCCTGCATAAAAATAGGCTTTGGTTTGACTTTCACAAACTGCTACTCCTTTACCGTCACACAATCCATCTTCTTTAATGACAAACGGATAACCATGCGTTTTTAATATTACTTCTTCTATGTCATCTCGTGTATACGTTACCCAATGTGCAGTAGGAATATCATTACGTTGCATAAATTGTTTTGCCCACAATTTGCTTGTTTCCAATCGTCCTGCTAACTTTGAAGGACCAAATACTGGAATAAGTTTTGATTCTAATTCGTCAGTAAGCCCTTCTGCAATAGGTGCTTCAGGGCCTATAATTGTTAAATGCTCACTAACCTCTGATTCTACTTCAACTTGTTCGGTACTCAATTTCCAACGAAGTGAGTCTTCTCGACCTCCGTTTCCGATTATTGTTACTTTAGTTTTCATAATACTACTATTATTAAAATTATAACAAACAATACAATAATACCCACAAAAACTAAGGCAGTAGTTGCTAATGCTCGTTCGCTCATTTTATTTACTGGATTTTTCATGCAATTGCCGTTGATTATTAAACCTTTCAACACCTTCATGTGTCGGATATTCTGATGTAAGACATGCCGCACATAACTCATTTCTATTCTTATTCAATGCTTTTAATAATCCTGGTAATGACAGATAATATAAACTATCTGCATTAAAATCTTTAGCATTAGGTGTGGTTTCACCTGCATATAATTCTTTTATAGTGGGGAAATCGATTCCATAAAAACAAGGGGATGTGATAGGCGGACACCCAATTCTTAAATGTACTTCTTTTGCTCCACTCCATTCTTTTAAATTTGTTACTAATGCTCTCATTGTTGTACCCCGTACAATAGAATCATCAATAAGTATAATTTTTTTACCTTGTAATACTTCTCGTAAATGTGTAAACTTTAATTGAATATTATGAATTCTATTAGTATTATCTATAAATGTTCGACCGACTGAATGATTCTTGAGTAGCCCTTGGACAAATGGTATTTGGGCGGCTTGAGCATATTTTGCTCCTGCAACATATGAACTTTCTGGTACTGGTACTACAATAAAATCTCCATTAAATTGTACTGTTTCTTCTTTTGCAAGTTGTTCTCCTACAGCCTCTCTTACATGATACACAGATTCATTATCCATTACAGATGCTAGATGAGCAAAATAAATCCATTCAAAAAAGCAATAACTTGTTTTATTACTTTTTTCTTTATCAATATAACTTTTTACAGTAAAATTGTCTCCATCGACTATTATCATTTCACCGGGTTTTAAGTCAGTTGCTTCTATTTGTAAATTAGCAAGAACTACGCTTTCGGATGAAAAGACTAATATGCCATCGTCGGTGACTCCATAACACATAGGCTTTAAGCCTAACGGATCCCTAACTGCAACCATTTTCCCATCAGCATTTAAAAAGGCAATGTTCCATGATCCGTCAAAATCTTTTAATAAAGTTTTAAATATTTCAACAAAATTTAACTCTTCCCATGGTTTATGTGATTGCACTTCTCGACTAAGGAAGTGCATTATAACTTCCGTGTCGGAATCATAAGTCATATTATAACCTACTTCTTCTAGACCTATTTTTAATTTATTATAGTTTGCTAGGTTACCGTTAAATGCTAAACTAAACCATTTTGATTTTCTTCCATGGGGGCGTTCAAATGGTTGGGCTAACTGGTCTCCATTATCACCGCTTGTTGCATAACGAGAATGTCCTATTGCGGCATGTCCACTATAATCCTCCAACAATCTTTTACTTTTATATCTATGGTTTATATCAAATACTTCATGCACTTTGCCATTCTTTTTATGAGTTTGAAGTATTCGTTTTCTATCAGGATTATATGACGTAATACCGGCACTAAGTTGCCCTCGATGTTGCAAATCGAGTAATCCCCGTACTATCAACGGATATACGTTTTTAGTTTTGTCTTTTAAAGAATAAGCTCCGATAACTCCGCACATTTAGAATTGTTCGTCTTCTGTCGACCCTTTAATTGCACTTAGATTAGTACTACCGGTACATACCTGTCCAATTTTATCAAAGTAGCCAGCGCCTACTTCGCGTTGATGTTTCACTGCGGTAAATCCTCTATCTTGTGCCGCAAATTCTTTTTGTTGTAAATCTACAAACCCTGTCATTCCTGTATCTCTATATTTTGTTGATAAATCAAACATACTATAATTTAAACTATGGAAGCCAGCAAGTGTTATAAATTGATATGTGACTCCTAAATCACCTAGTTCGTCTTTAAAACTACGTATTTCAGTATCACTTAATTTTGCTTTCCAATTAAATGACGGTGAACAATTATATGCAAACATTTTATTAGGATACTTTTTGCGAATTTCTGCACAAAATTCTCTACACTCGCCAATGTCAGGTAATGATGTTTCCATCCAAATTAAATCACAATAAGGTGCGTATGCAAGTCCTCTTGAAACTGCTTGCTCCATGCCTGCTTTTACTTTATAGAAACCTTCATCTGTTCTTTCACCTGTAATAAATTTATAATCATATTCATCAGCATCAGTAACTAATAATGCACCTGATAACGAATCTGTTCTTGCAATTAAAACAGTATCAACACCCATTATGTCTGCGGCAAGTCTTGACGCAACTAGTTTTGATATCATTTCTTTAGTAGGTACCAAAACTTTTCCGCCCATGTGTCCGCATTTTTTAGCAGATGATAATTGATCTTCTAAATGCACACCAGCGGCTCCTGCCTCAATCATGTCTTTCATTAGTTCGTGGGCATTAAGAACTCCGCCAAATCCCGATTCCATGTCTGCAACAATAGGAAGAAAATAATCTATATCTCCTTCACCTTCCATTGTTTGTATTTGGTCTGCACGTTGAAATGTATTATTAATTCGCTTTACTACGATTGGTACACTATTAGCCGCATACAATGATTGGTCTGGATACATTTCTAAACTGTCATTTGCATCACCTGCTACTTGCCAACCGCTAAGATAGACGGACTCAAGCCCTGCTTTTGCTTGTTGCATTGCTTGGTTACCTGTTAATGCGCCTAATGCACTAACATAAGGTTGTGTGTTGAGTTTGCGCCATAATTTTTCGGCACCATTTTTTGCTATAGTATATTCTATTTTAATAGAACCACTTAAAAGTTCTACATCTTCTTGTGTATAAGGGCGAATTACCCCTTCCCATCGATTTTCTTGACTCAAGTTTATCTCCTTAAAATTTGCTTGTATACTCCGTTACTACGGCATATTTTCGCTGAACTTCGGTTAAATCCTCACCGTCTCTAAATGATTGTTTATCTAATTGTTGTTTTGAATCACCATTAGGCCATATACGCCAACTGTCGTTATCTATAACATCAGCAATAACAATTTCTTTATTTTGATTAATACCTACTTCAATTTTCATGTCAATTAAATCTACATTAACTTTTTTCCATGCTTTTTCTATTGCCTCGAAACAAGGTACCATTAACGACGTTCTAATATATTCCAATGTTATTGGATCTACTTCTGGTCGAATGTATTTTAATGGTTGCATATCATATCGCGGTTCTTTTGGCGGAAAAAGCATCCACGTATCAGTTGTTGGTTCTATTAATGGATCTGTATATACTGTTTCTGTCCACTTGCCATCACGTAGATATAAATCTCGTGCTTTATCTTCTGACATCATTTCCTTACCAACTATTGCATTTTTATGAAAAAATTCTGTTAGCAATGGATCAAATATGTCACCTGATATTTTGCTTGGTTCTCTTTTTAAATAACTACCAAATGCTCGCCTACGTATTACACATTCAATAGGAATCATTTTGCATTTTTCTGCTATAAATGATGTTTTATCATTTCTAGTTTGGTATGCTACAGGTATTCCTGCTTCTTTTAAATAAAACATTACATTACAATTTTGTGTAGTTTTATCCTGTGCCACTGGTAGGTCTGCTTGTATTGCGGCATCATTTGCTGTAAGAGAGTCTTTAGTCCTTACCCGTATTAAACTAGGATCGTCTAACGACTCTATCCGTTTTGTTTTACCTTCAATTAATGTTTCCATGTCCGTCTGTTTTGATTGTTGCGTGATATCCCTGATCATTCATGCTTTTTGCAAATCGATTGGCGTCTTCTCTATTTTGACAAAATCGTTTATGTACATCTTTTGGATCAGGTTCTACCCATTTTGCTTGTTCTTTCATTTGGGCATGACTACCTTCGAGATGACTTCGATGATCTTCATTTATAAAATATTCAACCCAAATATTCATCATGTTTCCTCCGTAGACCCAACTTGTCGTAATCCCGACCATTTATTTATATTTCCGAGATCAAATTTCTTACCTCTATCTATTAATAAATGTTCTACTTTTATTGGTTCCATTATTGCTGTATGCATTATAACTTCATGAGTTGAAAAGTTTGCACAAGAATATACATCAAATTGTACTAACGCAGGTGTTTGTTCATCCCATATATGAATTGCAATATGTGATGTTTCTATTGCTACAATACCTGTTATACCTTTATTACCTTCTTTATCTATATATTTAACATAAGGACCTTTGATAATTTTCATATCAATTTTTTTAACTAAATCCTTGAGCCATTTTTTAAGTACTTTTTCTTCTTTAATTGGTTTGTTAACTTCGGCTCGAACTAATAAATGTTTGTGGTTCAGCATTCATACTACCTCCCATTTATTTTGGTGCTTGCCATACTTTAGGCTTCCATAATTTTGTTTTTATTGTTGGGTTTTGCAACCAAGAAGAATAATTTTGACAACCCATTTTACATATATATGTATGTTTATTGGTTTTTATGTACATCGGCGCCTCAGAGCAACCTAACAATATCATCACCGGTAGGCTAACTGTCATTACTGCTTTTATTGTAAAACTGTATGTTACCATATGCTTTCCGGTTACTACAATGTATTTATTTTTTTATGGTAGGCGTGGTTGGATTTGAACCAACGATCTCCACCGTATCAGAGTGGCGTTCTAACCAGCTGAACTACACGCCTATGGTAGGGGAGCTGGGACTTGAACCCAGGACCTATGCCTTATAAGAACATTGCTCTAACCAACTGAGCTACTCCCCCACTGGGTTGATAGAAGGGGTTCGAACCCTCGACCTTTTGGACCACAACCAAATGCTCTACCGACTGAGCTACTATCAACATGACGAATTGGCTCCCCGGGCGGGATTCGAACCTGCGACCCGATGATTAACAGTCATCTGCTCTACCACTGAGCTACCGAGGAATGGTAGGGGTTACTGGGATCGAACCAGTGACAATCTGCGTGTAAAACAGGCGCTCTCCCTACTGAGCTAAACCCCTTTGTAGAATTCTTCAGTGTTTCCGCCATTATATGCACTATTTAATTTTATACCATCCGAAATAACCCAATGACCGAATGCTTGGATTACTTCACCAGAAGATGGTTTAGATCTTCCATGTAGCATTTCACATCCTTTGTATATAACTGCATTTCCTATTTTTGTTATAAGGGTATTATCTCCCATATCAAATTCCCATTCTGGGCCGGATATACAAAATGATAAACTTATTTCACACGCATCTCTATCTATATGGGAAAACAAAGTACTTCCTTTAAAATATTTTCTAACATAACTAAAAGTGGGAATTAATTTTAAATCAGTTTCTTTTTCAATAATAGAGGTTAAATATTCTCTGTGAATAACAGAGGTTAAATATTCCATAAATACGTCTACTGATTTACATGAAACAACTTTTAACCCGCGATGGTCATAATACTGTTCTGATAGAATTTTATTATTTCTTATACATTCTTCAAAAGATTTAACAATCAAATCTTCATATCCAAGATTTAATTCTATTAATTTATATCCATTTTCTTCAAATTCAGTATTCATTAAATTCCTTTATTTAACTGGCGGTCCCAATTTGACTTTATTTAAAAGCAAAATAATATCATTATCCGTCGCTTCATCTTTTGCCCATCGAGGTGTCCGAGGATCAATAAAACATTCTAATGCCTGTTCTCCTGTTTTATATTCATCGGGGTGGTATTTCAACAATGACCTAATCATCTGGTCGATATCCCATGCCAGGAGAGCCCAGTCCATAGATTTCGAAGCTACATTAAACTCTTCGGCATCTTCTGGTAAATTAAATTCAAGTATTGCTTTCATTATTATCTCCTTTTATGATGTTTTCCGAATGTGTATCTCATGCGTTCACCCGTGTCATAATTTCTTTTAAACAATTCCACTCACCAAAAGTGAGATTGAACCTAACCAGACCTCTATTGGTTTCGGTGTTGATATCGACATCTACTCCCTCACCATTCACCCACTCCACAACTTCTATGGTGTCGTGTTCTTTCGCAAAATGACAATATTCATTCAGGTCAGCAGTCGTAGATTTTCTTTCATATGTCTCTATCATTTTAATCCCAAAGTGCCCCATAATATTTTGAGAATAACATTATGCCGTCATCTATTCGTTTCT
>Ga0302117_10000984_pt1 | contig 13305 bp, 7 predicted proteins | sample AG5_322_MG_FD_203112 | JGI IMG/M metagenome (GOLD analysis project Ga0302117, IMG submission 203112) | Marine microbial communities from Western Arctic Ocean, Canada - AG5_32.2 | ecosystem: Environmental > Aquatic > Marine > Oceanic | place: Canada: Western Arctic Ocean | collected 2017-10-01 | reverse complement strand
GTAATCTCATCGTCTCGAGATCGTGTTTTCGGACATTAATAGATTGAAAAATAATTACAGCAATCAGTAATAACGTGACAGCTCCGAGTAGTAGAAAAATTCTTTGTAAAATTGTGTTCATTTGAAAGACGTAACGCATGATAGTGCCGATTTCCACGTCGGGACGCAAGATTTGCAGAGATTTATGATTAATATATTTTCCCTCTAATACAACTTGATCCCGAAATGTTTTGGGCCATATTAGGACGGCTGATATCGGATAGAGATTAGGATTGCCGTGAAAATGGATTTTGTGTCGATTGGCTTCGTTTATCGTTCTTATAGATTTGTTAGGCCGGTGTCCATCCGTAGCCTCGGATAGCACAGAGCTATTCGCCGCGGCAGTTCCTTGATCTGCAATGTCGTGGCCGTGGCCGTATCCATCGAGGATCCACGCGGTGTCGAGCGATACAAAAACTCCGAGGTCGTCAGGCGTGCCCGATGGTTGCAGACGTCCGACAACTGCCAAACTGAGAGGTGGGGTTGCACTGAGATCGAAAGGATTGGAGATGTCAGTTTGTAGGATGTCATTGCTGACGTCGACGAGCGCGCCAACAACGCATTCACCTGCTTGAGCAAATATGTGCCCGGACTGCAGGTTGAGATCGCGAACGGTGAAGTAATCTCTGATGGTTCCAATGACAGGGGTTGCTTGAGCGTTGGCACTGTGAAGTAGGTGGATCGGGATGCAACGCAGTGATCTATTTGTTGTGATATGTGTTGCGTCCTGCCACTGGAGGGACGGCAGAGATTCTCCGAGAAAATATTGAACCTTGAGAACAGCGTCAAAGCGACTTCCTCGCGGCGATAGCATGACGGGAGGGTTACCGCTGCGAGTGTACAGCGTTTGTAAATATTGGCTAACAATATTTGACGTCACAATTGGTAAACTGCATGCTAACGAAATCGCGATGAGGATAGCCGCTGACTGTTTGCGATGAGAGCTTAGATAGGCCCAAGCTAGCCGAATGATGGCGACGGGTTGATTCATGATACCGTCGTTTCCATGAGAGATTCCAACTCTAGAACATGCTCGAATCGATTAATGGAATCGATATTGTGCGTGACCGCGAGTACTGTGGCATTGTTGGAGCGTGCTTCAGAGTTTATGAGTTCCCAAATGACATTGCTGTTTTTAGGGTCAAGATTGGCGGTGGGTTCGTCGGCGAAAATAACTGATGGATTATGGATTAACGCTCTGCAAACAGCCACCCGTTGCATTTCACCGCGCGAAAGTTTGATAACACGGCGATTCAATAGATGCGCAATGCCCACTCGGTTAGTCAGTTCGTCTAGTCGAGCGATGGCGGGGGCAGGATCAATTTTGTTTCCTAGAGTCACCCCCAACAGGATGTTGTCACGCAAACTAAGGTATTCAACTAGCCTGAAATCTTGAAAAATAAATCCAAACTCTCGATTTCGGAAATCCCGAATCGCCATGTTCGATAGTTCCGACAGTCGCTGGCCCTTGACCGTGATCTCGCCAATTTGAGTGCTTTCAATTCCTGACAATAGCCGTAGTAAAGTGGTTTTACCGCAACCACTTGGCCCAGTAATGACATATTGTGCTCCAACGGCAATTTCTAATTGTGGGAGATCTAGTTTGAATTCCGAACCTGGATATTGGAAGACAAGATTTTCAGCAGTGATTATCGGTTTAGTGTTTGGCATGGCTGAAGTTTTGGGACATTCTGAAGCTGGAAGATTGGCACGTTGGATATGCCTTTGATTGTAAGGGTTACCCCGCGTGAAGACCAATAGTCACCCATGTGCGTTTTCCCACGCTCCGCGGTATTTTGCTAATATAGAAAGACGGACAAAGAGAAAACCAAACCGGATAGGGAAAAAACAATGCGAATTATCTATACAGTGTTGATGGCCGCCTGGACTCTATTGGTACCCGCCCGAGCAGTGTCAGCGGAGAACATTGCTAGGGGCATACAATTTACGGCCGGAGCTGTAAATTCTGTACATCTTCAGGGAACATCTAAATCGGCAATTGTGTACGGTGTTGCCAATGAGACGCGACCGGATGTCGATTTGATTTTATTGTCCCATCATCGCCGAGACGTACTGTGGGCAGCCCGTCCACTGGTGGATGCTGGCGCGCAAGCGATTGCACCGCTTGCGGAAAGATCGTTGATAGGGAATCCGGAGGAGTTCTGGGAGGAATTTCGCACTAAACGTTTTCATGATTACGCTCAGCAGTCGACTAAAATATTGGATCGCGCTCTAGCGGTTGAGCGTTGGGTAGTTGCCGGAGATGAGATTGATCTTGGAGGAATTAAGTTGCAAGTTATTGAAACTCCAGGATTCACTCGTGGTAGTATTTCCTACGTGACGGACGTTGACGATACTCGCATCGTTTTTACCGGGGACATGATTTATGCACCCGGAAAAATCCTGGATCTTTACAGTTTTCAAGATGCTATCGCCGAGGCTAAAATTGGCGGCTACCATGGCTACGGTGGGCGTCTGTCCGCACTTGTTGCTAGTATCGACCAGGTGTTATCGCTCAAGCCAGATGTTCTTGTGCCTCTTCGTGGTGAAGTTATGCGGCGACCTACAGTTGCGTTAACACGATTGAAATTGCAGGTTCAACAACTTTATAAGGACTATCTGTCGACAACAGCCCTGAACTGGTATTTCAAACAGGAAAGAATGACGTTGAGTGCCAAGGGGATACTTGACGAAGAGCAGGAAGTTTCGTTGATGCCGTATAGTCTGCACGAAGAAACGCCAGAATGGATTTGGGTCCACGGAACGAGTCGTTTGGTGATTGCGGAAAATGGTCACGCGATGCTTATAGATTGTGGTAATGACGGCGTGATTGACGCTGTCAAGGACCTTGTTCAGCGAGGATTGGTAAAGCAAGTTGATTCTATTTTCGTCACACATTACCATGATGATCACACTAATTCAGTTCAAAAAGCAGCGGAACATTTTAGTTGTCCCGTTTATGCGGTAGCTCCTTATGTTGATATTCTCGAGAATCCGGGCAACTACCATATGCCATGCCTGCACCATAACCCAATCAAGGATATTGTGAGCAAGCAAGATGGCGAGACGATGATGTTTCACGAGTTTAAGATGACGTTTCATTCATTTCCAGGGCAGACCTTTTATCATGGAGCGTTACTGGTAGAAAAAGATAAACACTTGCCGGTTTATTTTATAGGTGATGCTTTTTCACCTTCGGGAATGGACGACTATTGTGTACTCAATCGCAATTTAATGCACGAAAATGACGGGTATTTAATGTGCCTTGATCGAGTGCGCAAACTTGGTAACGAGTATTGGTTGATCAATGAGCATATCCCCCACATTTTTCGATTCACCGAATCTGAATTGGATTACTTAGAGACACAGTTTCGGAAACGAATCAAGACCGTTAGCGGGTTGATACCATGGGATGATCCTAATTACGGTGTGGATGAACAATGGGCGATGATTTATCCATATGGAAGTACGAGCAAAAAAGGCGAGATCCGAGAGTTTGAAATCGTACTTACCAACCACTCTTCTCGTAAGCGTCGATACGATGTGAAATTACGAATTCCAGAGGGGGCAAAGATTGTTAGTCTTGAGACATCAACCGTGATTGCCGGTGGGACATTGGGCGTTGTTCGAGCTCAAGTACAAATGCCAAGTACAGCGGGACTCTATTTGATTCGTGTGGATATTGCGTCGCAGGGAATCGATGTTCGAGACTGGATAGAAGCGATGGTGGTGGTTGAATGATGGTTCGCCGTGGTTGTACAAACTGGATGTGTTTCTCATCTTCTGAAGGAGATCTCCTCGGTTGCCAGTGGATGGTGCTGGCGGTTGTTTGTGTACTCGGGGCAGTTGTCCCCGTGTCCGCTCATCCAATTTCTCTCACGGATGCTGTCGTTGACGTGCGGAAGGATCATGTCCAGATCAAGCTTGGTGTTGCCATCGAGGATTTGGTTCTTTACTACGAACTTAAGGCGAACAAAGAGTTCAAGTATCCTGCGGACAAACTACGCGAAATGGCAAAAGAGCATCAGTCGTTTATTCAGGAGCGACTGCAGATTCGATCTGCCGACGGTAAGTTGTTAGTAGGCCATGTTCAGGGAATGGACACAACGCAAATTCTGGAGGATGGTGTGTTGCAAACTGAAATAAAATCACGCAGTATTAGCTATCAGATCAAGTACGCAGTTGGTGAACCGTATCGCTTCTTAACGATCCGTCAAGTGTTCGGTGAATTGCAGCCTGCGTCGATGGATTGTTTACTACTGCACAATGGTTTTTTACTGGAAAAGGCACGCCAGCTTGCATCAGGGCAAACCTACACAATTGAACTCAATTGGGACAATCCACCAACTGAAAGGCCTGATTACAAGACATTTCGACAAAACAAGGAAAGGCAACTGCGACAACGCTTGGGGATTGCCAGTTACAGCATTTTATACTCGTTCCTTTATATAACACCTCGTGAAATACGGCACGAGATTCTTATACCGATGTTGACTCTTGAAAAATGGGTACCCTTGCAAAGAAGAGACCCGGATTTTCTAGACGTGGATGAGCAAAAATCTGCTCAGAAGTCGTTGGCTAAATTCTTTGGTAAAGGCAATCCAGTCACGATTAATGGCACGGTTATCAAACCCACTCTTGACCGCGCCAGTTTCTTTGGCCTAGATATTCGCGACTTTGCTCTGAACGCCCCGCCGCGCCGCGTGAATGTGTACCAAGCACGCGTTGGATTGATAATGAGTTATCGGCCATCGTCGCCAGTACGTCAGATAACCGTCGAATGGGATACCTACAATAAATATGCACCAATGCTCAAGTCGCTCGTTCTGGTAAATGAAGAAGACCCGTTTACTCAGTTCTTTGTCAAGAATGCACCGGGCTTTGAGTGGATGTTAGCCAAAGTCAAACGTGATAAACCTCAGGGCATCAAAGATGGCTTAAAGGAGCAGCAGATTTCTCACTCCTTGGGCCAGCAGATAGCGGGTGGCGTACTTCGTAATGTATTTACAGCGATTAATAGAGATGACGATGGTGAGGTGTTTGACGCGTTGGCGGTTTCTGTTAGTCCGAGCTTGATTCGTGAAATATACCTACAAATAAAACGTGCTTTGATTGTGGCCGAGCAGGGTTCTGCATCGTTGCACGTACGCGATGTGGTGGTAAAATCAGCCGAGATTGTGGGCGGCGACGGGGGGCAACTCACGATGCGATGTCGCTGGCAAGTGACCGGCACGGTCGAACATTGGGGACATTTGCACACGCGAGTTGACGAATTTGTGGGGGAGTTAACTTTAGGTAGAGAGCGCGCCGGTTGGATGCTTGATAAGTTTCGTGTGAGCGAACAAAAACAACAAGCAATCACAACGACTTTACGTTATGGTGGGTAATTCGTAGGATACTGACGAATTTGACATGCTTTATTGAATAAACAAATTGCAGTAAAAGGAAATAGGCGGATGGTAAATATGTGTTACCGAGTAGTTGTAACTGTTGCGTTGATAGTATGTGTTTCAGTTGGTTTGACGCGAATTGGTCAATCTGCGGAAGTGGCTAAATTAGCTGCTGTCACTGAGGCACGCTGCCTTAAAATTCTTAGAGGGGCTGTTCGTAGCGATGAGTTTTGGCCGTCAATGCATGCTGCCGAGGCTTTGACTTTAGTGGGGCGCGGCGATGAGGTGATTGAATTGCTGACTCCGATGCTGCCTTTGGAAAAGGATGATCAAAAACGTTGCGGTTTAGCTCGGGAGTTGGTGCGTGCTGGACAACGACAGTATGTCAATGTGTTGTTATCGATCATGGCGGGAAAGGATACGCATGGGCATGTGCATGCCTGTGAAAGTATCTATAAGGTATTTGAAATTGGAGATGGCGTAGCGTTACGGGCCGCAATGCAAGCAGAGAATCCGATGAAAAAAAGGCTGATGGCAGCGGCGGCATTAGGTCGGTGGGGAAATCCACAAGCGATGAATCTGATACGGTCTGCTTTATCTGGCGATGATCAAGATGGATCGCGGATTGCTGCTTGGATTTTAGCTCGCATTGGTGACTCTAAGGACATTCCTTTGTTGCGAGAGAATGTAACAAGGTTTGATGATCCACTGGTTGTTGCCTATTTTGAAAACTCCTTGGCTACGCTAGGAGACCCAGCAGGTTTAAAGGCGATGGCTAAAATGTTGCAAGAAGACGACCCGGCGCTGAAGGTTTATGCAGCGACGTTTGCGGGTGATGCGCGAGCCGTTTCACTAACGCCGTTGTTGTTGCCGCTACTAGACCATGAAGTGCTTGATGTGCGGGTGCGCGGTGCTCAAACGTTGCTGGTCTTGAGTAAACCGATCATGGAATTGGGCAAAGATCAGATCGTGACAGAGGATGTGTTTACGGCGACCGCAAAAAACCCTCGCTATAGTGAAGGTTCGATTGTGGCGTTGGCCGACGGTCGCTTATTGTTTGCAACCACGGAATTTGCTGACAGTGCGTCGGATTTTGCTAGTGCGCGTATCATTGCGAAAACGTCCCGAGATGGCGGTGTGACTTGGGGGAAATCACAGGTATTACAGAAATCCGTTGGAAAACTTAACGTGATGTCCGTCACGATGTTGAGATTGGCTAACGCAGGTCTTTATACCGGGCCGATTGGAATGTTTTATTTAGTCAAAAATGCCCACGATGACTTGGATGTTTGGTTAAGGGTGTCCAATGATGAAGGCAAAACGTTTGGTGATGCCGTTTTGGTCACGAATCAACCTGGATATCACGTGATGAATAATGATCGAGTTCAGCGATTGTCTTCTGGGCGATTGGTCGTGCCAGTGGCTTCCACGCCGGATGTAACGAAAGTCAACCACTTTGTGTCGAAGTGCTTCCTTTCTGATGATCAGGGACTCACTTGGCGTTTGGGCCAAGGCGCAATTGACTATGCCATGCGTGGAGCAATGGAACCGGAGGTTGTGGAGCTGGCAAGTAGTGAAGACGGCAGTGTTCGATTAGCGATGTACATGCGAACCCAGTTGGGGCACATTGCTGTTGGGTATAGTCAAGATGGAGGGGAAACTTGGACAAAGGCAGCAGACGCGAAGATACGAGCTCCGGAAGCACCAGCGACAATTCGTCGTGTCCCGTCAACCGGTGACTTGGTTTTGGTGTGGAACGACAGCTTTACTGCGGGTGCAGGGCATGGTGGCAAACGAACGCCGATGTCGATTGCGATTAGCAAAGATGATGGGAAAACGTGGAAGAAGATAGGTGATATTGAAACGAGTAAGCAGCATACGTATGCTTACACGAGTCTATGTTTTGTCCGTGGCCGCATGGTGATGAGTTATTACGTTCGTGACGAATCTACCGGACGGATCTCGAATCGTTTCCGGTCCCTTCCGATTAGCTGGTTGTACAATTAAAAAAAATTGACTGACGATTCAAATCCAATTTCTGTTGACTCCAATAATTGCCAATCTGGCAATCGCGTGGAATTGCGCAAAACATTTCAGGTGCGAGTGAAAACAGCATTAATATTGGTTTTGTTGACTGTACCGTGGATCGCAGGGCATCTAGTTTTAAAGAAGAATGTTAGTGCAGCGCCTCATAATGATGATTGGCTTTATGCACGCAGTGTTCAGGTGTTATCGGATGACGGACGTTACCAACATGTGACGCAGCATGGTCAATTAGCAGCAAGTGTGGTGAGTCACGTTGGCTGGGGGTGGCTCTTTACTGCGAATGAGTTTAGCTACGCAGGCTTGCATCGATCGCAAGCCGTCGCTGGGTGGTTGATTTGTTGTTTTTTGTTTTTGCTTGTACAGAAACTTGGCTGTGATACTGGTCCCGCCCTCGTCGCGGTCGCTGCGTTGCTGGTGAACCCGTTGTTTTGGGGTCACACGTTTACTTTTATGACGGACATTACTGCGCTCATGTATATGTCGGCTGCCCTGCTCTGTTTTGTTTCCAGCCACGATTTGCAGCGAATCTCTTATCTGGTTGCCGGCAGCGTTTTGGCAGCACTAGCATTGTGGAGTCGGCAGACACATGTCCTAGTGATTCTGGTTCCGTTGGTTGTGCTGGGATTTCGTCGCAACGACTTCTCTTTGCTGCAAATCGGTCTCCGAGTAATGGCCATTACTTGCATACCCCTCATTGCCTGGGCGGTGTTTGAATTTGGTTTGCTGGTCCCTGGTGATCAACAGCGGGTTTCGATTATTTCAGTAAAGAAATGGGACGCTGCACGAGCGAAGCAAACGATCGTTTATCTGTATGGTTTGGTGCTATTACTGGGGATGTTGTTATTGCCGTTAGCCGTTTTATCCATTTCAAAAATGCGAAATAGAAACGAGTCGGGCCTGCGGGGTAATTGGCGGTTTGCTGGCGTTGCTCTAATTGGCCTGTTGGCAATACTGTTTTGGACTGGTGGCCGAGGTGTGATAACGCAATCAGTGGGTTATTTTTTGCAGAATGCACATTTTGGCCCAGTGTTGTTTGCGGATTTACCCCATCCGGATGGAAGTTGGAGTTACTTGGGCGACGTAAAGTGGACGCCACTGGCATGGCAAGTGATCACCGTATTATCGATTCTGTCAGTTGCGTGTGTCGCGGCCTGTGTGACAGTAAAATCGCGTAGTGGTCAGCGAATTGAAGTTCCAAGTGACGTGCAGCATTGGCGTTTTGGATTGATCGTACTGATGGTGGGGGAAACCGTGTTCATGATTACCATGGTCACCAATATTGTGGATCGGTATTGGCTCGTTTTGTTTGTGCCCGTTCTGTTATGGGTGGTGACCAGTGACATGATGCGAAAAAGTGTTCATTTACGCCGGCCAGCAGCGACAATGCTGTGGCTAGTGTTGTTTCTGTTAGGGTATATCAGTGTTGCATTTACTCACGACTGGCTTGTTTTTAATGACCAGCGAGCGGCTCAAATGACACAGTGGCTCAGAAGTCCGGGAGTGGAAGCTCGCGACATCGACTTAGGCGCGGACATTAACGGCTGGCTACGAACAGCCGAGGATTACAACAGCTTACAAAGATCGGGTGATGATACGCGTAGTTGGCGCGGTCATGCTACTAAAGCATTAGCTCACCAAGGTCGCGCGGGCTGGGATATTGTTGCCGTCCGCCAGTGGCGCAGTTGGTCTACTGGTAAATTGCAAAACTTATACGTGCTGGAAAAGCGTGTCGCTGATTGACGCGGTTTGACGCTGATTGACAGGCGGCATCGCATCGTTCGTGACGACTTACCACTTGTCAGTTCTAAATGGCGAAGCGGGTAGTCCGTTTTTGTTTGACAGATTAGGCTCTGCAAGTTGATGCCAAGCGAATCGGACTGCCACAGGAGCTTTCACATTCGGAGCCGATACAACGATATTGTCTCCAACAACAACGGCCGTTGCTGCAACAAAGGCTTTGTCAGTTCCCGCAACTTCAAAGTGAGAAAGCGACTTGCCATCGCGAGCGGTTAGCCCAGCGCCGACGTGGTTAAAGAAAATAGTGATTTTATCACCAGCGGTTTTATGCGATTTGTACAGCGGCCCTGAATAAACAAGGTCTGTTTGTCCATAGGTGTTAGCCAAAGCCCATAATGCTAACCGTTTGCCGACGTCTTGTTTGTTACGTGGGTGGATATCTTTGATATTGCCAATGTCGACGGTGACGGCCATGCCAGTGTTCTCGATTTGCAAAGTTGCAGTTTGAGCTTCCCAAATTTCCGGAAGTGATGTGACGCTCCCGCCATAAGTATAAGGTGCTAGTTGCACAAACAGAAAAGGCATGTCGGGATTTGAAAAGACGTCACGCCAGCCATTGATTAAGGCCTTTTTCTTCTCGTAATACATCATTCCATCACCACGGTTAGACTCGCCTTGGTACCAAAGAGCACCTTGGAAATTGAAATGGCGGAAATTGTGGATCATGCCGTTGTACAATGCGAGTGCCGATTGGTGATTGATTTGTCCTTTGGAGTTTACCGTAGGGAAATTTTTGAGATTGTCAGCGATAGATTTCAAAGCAGGAACGGATTTGAATCCGGATGGTGAAGTCCACGGTTCAATACGAGTTCCACCCCAGTTTGAGCCGATCAGACCAATTGGGATATCAAGTTCAGCTTGTAAGTGACGAGCAAAAAAGTAACCAACCGCTGTAAATGCTCCGACTGTTTTTGGTTCAGATTTTTGCCAACCGCTCGAGGGGATGTTGTCTTCGGGTTTCGCTGACGGACGGTGGGGGAATTTAATGTGACGGATGTTCGGATGATCGCTATTAGCTATTTCTTTTTGAGGATTATCCGAATTCTGCACTACCCATTCCATATTGGATTGTCCCGAGCAAAGCCAAACTTCGCCGACGAGCACATTTTTCAGTGTTAATTCACTGCTGCCTTTGATGGTGATCGTGTGTGGGCCGCCGGCAGCGAGTTTTTCGAGTGACACGATCCATTGTCCACTACTATCTGTGGTTGCCTGAGCGGAATGACCAGCGACAGAGACGTCGACTTTTTGTCCTGCTTGATCCCAGCCCCAAATGACAATGGGTTGATTGCGTTGCAGTACCATGTTCTCACCGATGATCGATGGTATCGACGTTTCAGCCTGTGTGGAGATGGTGAGAAAAAAAATAGCGAAGCAACAAGCGAATGTAGAGAATCGAGTATTCATGGTGCGCAAATCCGTATGTTTGAGGGGGGAGTAAGTGGCAGTTGAACTTCGATTTTAATCGCTGATAGAGTATAATTCTACGGTAGGACCAGTAAATGTTATTTTTTATTGTTGGGTTGTTGTTATTTACTTAGCACGAGTTTGACGGGTTTGATGACGTCGACTTTGAGGCGAGGTAGGAGTGGCACGTGAATAATTCATCTATGATCGCGAAACAAAACCAAATGCGAGATGCTCCCAGATTAGATCGCCGTGATTTGTTGCAGATCGGTTGTTCGAGCTTTCTTGGTATGTCCCTGCCCGGTTTGTTAAAAGCGACCGAAGGTAAACGTAATGGAAAATCAGTTATTTTGGTTTTTCAAACGGGGGGCGGTAGTCAGCTTGATACGTTTGATCCCAAGCCTGACGCTCCTGACAATGTTCGAGGAGAGTTCTCAACAATACAGACGAAAATTCCGGGGGTGTTGTTTTCTGAGCATTTGCCAAAATTAGCAGTGCGGACGGATAAGATTGCTGTCGTACGGTCTCTACGCCACAGTGATAATAGACATCTATCGGGTACTCATAATACGTTAACCGGTGAACCACAAGTGTTCCGCGGCGATTCCAATGAAGATAAATCACTGTCGCGATTGGATCGTCCTTGTTACGGCGGTGGTTTGCGGATGTTCAATCCGACACTCAATGGGATGCCATGCCAAGTAACGGTTCCGCGAAAGTTGAATGAGGGGGCTTTAATTTGGCCGGGACAGCATGCCGGTTTTCTCGGACCAAAGTTTGATCCGTGGCAGGTTAGTTCTGATCCGAATGACAAAAACTTTAAGGTACATGGAGTCCAGTTGCTAGAGGGCATGACGACGAGTCGCTTGTCGAATCGTTTGGGTATGCTGGAGACGATGAACTCGCAACAGCGTAGCTTGGACCAATTTGCCAAAGGAATTCAGTTTACGAGTCAGCAGCAGGAAGCCTACGGCATGTTAACGTCCCCCAATATCGCTAAAGCGTTTGATATTAAGGCTGAAGATAGTGGTGTTCGTGACCGGTATGGGCGCAATGAGTATGGCCAAACGATTTTATTGGCTCGGCGTTTGGTTGAGTACGGTGTTCCCTACGTGCAATGTAATATGGGAATCGTACAGTCGTGGGATACGCACACGGATAATTTTCCGCGACAGAAGACGAAATTGTTACCGGGCATTGATGGTGGAGTTTCGGCGTTGATAGACGATTTAGTTGACCGCAATATGTTGGATGATGTATTGGTCGTCGTGGTTGGCGAATTTGGACGGACGCCGACGATCAATAAGAATCCAGGTCGAGATCATTGGGCGTGGGGATACAGTGGCTTGTTCATTGGTGGTGGAGTGCGTGGGGGACAAGTGATTGGTAAATCAGATCGCCATGCGGGTCACCCCGAGACGAAGCCATATCATCCCAATGACATTGGCGCGACAATCTATCGCACCTTAGGGATTCCGCTCGAAAGTGAAATTCGTGACCAATTAGATCGCCCCATTCGTTTGAACAACGGCGAGGTCATGCACGCCCTTTATTCGTAATGATCGAATTTAGTGGTGGATCGCACGAGATTACAGCCAAAAAAAACTGGTTGGGTCACCTGAGCCTGCCCGTTTTGCAGTTTCTAACGAATTCGACCACGAATTAACACAAATGTGAAGATCAAAAAAATCAAGTCGTAATTAACACGCTTGGCGATTTCACTCGCGCTGGATTACAGAACGGACCGCAGGTTCTTTTTTTGATATGCTGTAGGTATAGAATTGTTCTTGTTTGTTGTAATACTTGATAGTGTCGAAAGGAATTTCTACGGTGGAATTTGATTTAGTGATTCGTGGTGGCGATGTGATCGATGGTACTGGGGCTGTTCGTCAGCGCGCGGATGTTGGCGTGTTAGATGGTCGTGTTGCCGCGATCGGTGACTTACAGGATGCAGTTGCTCAGCAGGTGATTGACGCGACGCAACGCATCGTGGCGCCCGGCTTTATTGATGTCCATAATCATAGTGACGGGTGGGTGTGGCGCGATAAACAGCAAAGTTTTAAAACGATGCAAGGGTTCACCACGGAAGTCTTGATGTCTGACGGCATTTCCTATGCACCCGTGGATGAAACCACTTGGCGTGATTGGTTTTTTTACTTGCGAAGTCTAAACGGATTGCGTATGCAAGATTACACAGGTTGGGAATCACTTGATGATTACATGACGCTGCTCGATGGGAATTGTGTCCAAAATGTTGCTACCCAGATTCCATATGCCAATCTAAGAACACTCGTTAACGGATTTGACCAAACCCCAATCGATGACTCCCAGATGGTGCGGATTCAAAAATTGGTCGGCGAGTGTCTCGAAGCCGGCGCGGTGGCGTTATCCACAGGGCTGGACTATATCGCGCAATGTGTCGCTTCTACCGAGGAACTTATTGATGCGTGTCGCCCAATGGCGGAGGCGCAAACGCCGTATGTTACACACATGCGGTACAAGAAGACACTGATTCCTGGGATTGAAGAAGCAATCGAAATTGGTCGACAGGCCGGAGTTCCAGTACATATTTCGCACCTTAAGTGTCAGTCGCCCTATGATCCCGAACAAATATTCAAACTAATCA
>Ga0302117_10000983_pt1 | contig 13312 bp, 13 predicted proteins | sample AG5_322_MG_FD_203112 | JGI IMG/M metagenome (GOLD analysis project Ga0302117, IMG submission 203112) | Marine microbial communities from Western Arctic Ocean, Canada - AG5_32.2 | ecosystem: Environmental > Aquatic > Marine > Oceanic | place: Canada: Western Arctic Ocean | collected 2017-10-01 | reverse complement strand
CGAGCCGGCGAGAGTCTCCAAGGCCTGAGCGCCCGGACCACCAACGAACTCGACCTGGCCACAACCGCGGTGCTCAACGACCTCTTCATCGACTCCCGACTCGAGGAAGGCCAGTGGGTCAAGATCGGACGAGCGCGACCCTACGTCCCCGAGCCCCCCCCAAAAAAACCGGGGCAGGGCTCGACCGCCGCCGAAGCGTCACCGCCCCTCCTCTGAATCCCCGTGGGGCAAACGGGCCAGATTGGGGCTGAGGGGCCACCGGGCTGCCCAGGATTTCTCTTTGGCCCCCGGTGGCTCCCAGTGGCCCCCCGTGCATGGAAGCCGACGGCCTCGACGCAGAAAAAATGCAGGCGACGGGCAAATAGGACTCCAGTTGCCCCCGAGACCGCCCGATCCAAGGAACATGACTCTCCAAGAATCCACTGGGCGACGCTCCATCGGCAGCCGGTCAATTTCCATGGGAAACTCCGAAGCCAGACTCATGCTGAGAACAGCCCTCGGACCTTACTGCCAAGCCGGCTACAACCAACTCTGCGACATGGCGGGCCACAGTACGAGTTTCGAGGCCACCGGTCCTTCGGGCATGGCCTATCGAGTCAACTGCTTTATCAACCAGGTTTCACCCGACGATCACATGATCACCGTCGCGGGCATCGCCACCGAGATCGGAAACGCAGCCTGGCTCCCGGATGAAACATCCCTGGGTTTCAGCATCATGTCGGACGGAACGATTTTCTAGCCCCACTGTCCAGTCGCTTCCGACCCACTTGTCTTTCGACCATGCCCACACTGGACGGACTCAGGGCTGGACGTGGTTCTCGCAGGCGTCCAGTAGGCCGTGCGGTTCCGTCCCGAGATAAAGGCATTCAAGGCTACTGCGCGGAATGAACCCCTGATCGACAGCCTGGTGGAGAAACTCCATCAACGTGTCGTAATAGCCGGCCACGTTCAATAAGCCACTCGGCTTGGGATGAATTTTCAACTGGGCCCAGGTCAGGATCTCTAGGATTTCCTCGAAGGTTCCGAGACCGCCCGGCATCGCAATGAAGGCATCGGAGAGGTCTTCCATCATCGCCTTGCGCTCGTGCATGCTGGCCACCACGTGCAACTCACTGAGGCCGCCATGGGCCACTTCCCGCGCTTCAAGAGCCCTGGGGATAACCCCCGTGACTCGGCCTCCATGATCGAGAACTGAATCCGCCAGCACCCCCATCAGGCCCACCTTTCCGCCTCCGAAGACCAGTTCAATGTCGCGCTCGACGAGCGCCCTGCCCATGGCCCGAGCGGCCTCGGAATACTCGGGGAGCCCTCCTGAATTCGAGCCACAGAAGACGCATACCCGGCGCATCATGGCCGGGGGTCGATCCCGCGAAGATGCGCCGTTTCGTTGAGGCTTCCGACACTCTGAATCCCCTCGGACGAGGCGTAGAACCGATTGACACTGGTGTACATCGGGTTGAAGAAGAGCCGGAAATCAAACTCCATCACGGTGGACGCCCATGCGTTAATCACCCCGCCATGGCAGAACACCGCAACCCGGCGCCCCTTGTTCTCGGCGACGATATCGCCGAGACCCGCAACGACAGCCTGATAGAACTCGGTCAAGTCCATACCCGGCGGGTATCCCTGTTTCATGAATTGGCGCCAAGCCTCGTAATCGGTCCGCTTGAGTTCCTCGATGGGAACATAGGCGCTGGATTCTCGGTCGTACTCCGAGACACGGGGCTCGATCTCTATCTCGAGCCCCAGTTGATCGGCGACCGGTTGCGCGGTCTCGTGGGCACGCCGCATGGGACTAGAGTAGACCCGATCAATTTGACCACCGCCCAGAAGCCAGCTTGCCAAAGCAGCCGCTTGGGCGTGACCTTGCCCCGAAAGCGGAGGGTCGGCAGGCGAGCCGTCACTGTTTTCGCGTCGAACGGGGAGCCCATGTCGGATCAAAAGCAATTCCATCGCGCCGCAGTCTAGCTTCCCCCGAAGTGCCGCGTCCTATTTCGTCCCGATAAATTCCCCACCAGAACAACCCTGGAAAATCGGCTCCGCCCCTAGCCTCTCACCACGAACTAGCGGGCCCAAGGCTCATCGGGGAAACCGGGCAGCTCCACCGAGGAGTCATCGGGAATTCACAGGAAAGTCACCAAGAAGTCAACGGAGAGTCACCGGAAAGAAGGGTGCCGAAGACACCCTTCTTTCCCGCGCTGACTAGAGCAGGACATCCGAATAGGCATCTTCGTTGAAGCCCACCAACACGACTTTACCCACCCGCGCGGTGGGTGCCCTGAGATTTCCCGTTGGTCCCAACATCGCGGCCACCACCTCGGCCGCCGCTTTCCCGCCAGGTTTGAACTCCGTCACCTTCTTGCCCTTGGCAACGACGACTTTACTGGCCTCTCGGGCCATTCGAGCCGCCTCGGATTTGCCCAACTTCTTACTCGCGGGCACCGTTTCCGAGGGCTCTATTCCATTGGCATCCAAAAACTTGGATGCTCGGGTGCAAGACGTTCAACCCTTGCGGTGGTAGTACCAATCGACTTTCTTGGCCATTCTGACTCCTCTCAACTCAACTCAACTCAACTCAACTCAATCGGGGCCGCAGATTCCTCGACCCTTCCCAATTCAAGGGGCGGGAACACCGCCCTTGCCCGATGAGTACCGCGCAGCAACGCCGGCCGCACGCTCCCAGGCGAAAAAAAGGCCCTCCGCGGCCAACTGGCGAGCGAGCTCTCCGGGGCGGAAACAGAGATCTGGGCTCCCGGAGCCTAGTGACAGGCCCAGGCCACCTCCTGGTCGACAGGGATCGGCTCTTCCGAGGTTTCGATCCACATCCGCTGGAATTGGCGACGGTTTCCGGGCGTATCAAAAAAACTTTCCCGTCCGTGAGCCACTGTCCGGTTGTTGACCCAGAGCATGTCGCCTCGCTTCAGGCGCAGGCGTACGAGATTCTGCTCCGAAACGAGGGCTTCGTCCAATATGTTCAGCGCGGCTACTTGTCGGATGGAAAGGGGTCTATTCGCTCGAGCCTGACCTTTCTCGATCCAATACCGCATATAGCGAAAGGTCCGGCCCTTATGCCGTAGCCCGCAGGAAAAAATCGGAAACGAGTTTTCTAGGAGCGCCCCATCGTTCTTTTCAGTTCCCGGCGTGACTATGTCCCGAATAAAATCACCTTCAAGAATTTCCAGGACTTCCGGTGCGTACACACGCAGTCGCCAATAGACATTGAGCGCATTGACGACGAGAGAGTCTCCACCGTTCCGACTCGGCTCTTCGCAAAGCAAGCCGACCAGGTCTGGAAGCGAGTGCACTGCGCTGCTGTCCGTGTGTATCCCCGTCTCCTCTCGCGTCATGGAAACAGGCACCTGTTGGGACTTGTAGTCCAAGCCCCGGTCATGAACAGCATAGAGATAGCCATACTCCGTCATGGCTCTGCCCATGGACATTCCCAGAGCCGCATAAAAGAACCGCTGGTGCCCAGGAATAATCCCCATGGCGTCGAGCCCAGCAACCCAGGCCAGTCCGTCGCCAGCCACCAGCTCTCGGCGCAGTTCTACACCGAACCGTCTCAGGGCCGGCAATTTCTCGAGGTCTGCTCCAGTGGGAGCCGAGCCATCGCAAAAATCTGAATGATTGGCGATATGACGATAAAACTCTTGGGCCACATCCGCGGGAATTCTGCTTCGCCAAGTGTCGCGCTGCTGAAGAAGGCGCGCATTCCAGACCGGGTTCGGGGACGGCGTGCTTCTGGGGATATCTGTATACGTGCCGATCATCGACTCTTCTCCACTTGAAAGGCGAGGTGGAGGGGTTCGTCCGTCAGGGGACCGAAAAACTCGGGATCCTTCGCCAACATCTCGGGCGTCACGCAGAGTTCTTCCAGGTCGGGCATCACCTTAAAGCCTGCGCCTCTGAGGCACCGGAAATAATCGGACAACGTTTTGTGCACACAACGGACGGGGACCGAAACACCATCGCGACGGTAGATCTCCCCCTCGAACAATTTGTCTCGACCCGAAAAATATCCGGCTTCCCCCGGCGAAAAAAAGAACGGGGGCTCCTGGAGTCGGCTGAACGGGAGGTTCGGGTGGGGTACGGCGAAGATGAAGCGCCCCCCGGGCTTGAGAACCCGGATCACCTCTTCCATGGCGGTCTGGGTTTGCTCGCAGCTCAAGTAGTTGAAGAGAAAGACCGCGACCACTCGATCGAAGGACCTGTCCTCATAACATTTGAGATCCGTGGCATTTCCAGTTCGGTAGTCGATCCCAAGGCGTTCGCGGCTCTCTTCCTCTCGCGCCCGCTGAATCATTTCCGAAGACAAGTCCATGCCCTGAATCGAGCGTGCGCCCCGGCGCTTGAGATTCCGAGCGAAATATCCTTCGCCACAGCCAAGATCCAGCACGCTTAAATTTTGAACGGGTTCGCACCAGTCGAGAAGAAATGGGCGCGCGGTGTAATCGGAAAGTAGGAGCGGCTCGTGGCGAGCCCAGTCCCTGCTTGCCCGGTCGTAGAGGTGCTCGGTGGAGACCGTCATGCGCGCTCTCCCCCAAGCGCGGTGCCGACTCGGCGCGCCGGGCCCGGGATTCGAAAACCGGCGGCCCCAACCCCGGCCCGCCCCCAAAGTCCCCACACCACCGAAAAACCAACGGGCGCATGAAAGGCGCTGTCCTTCGTGTTCTCTTCCATTCAGGATCAGTCGCCGGCGGGTCCCAAATCGGACCGGAATAAAAGCGCTCACGCGACCCCGTTCGAATGGGCTGCCCTTGGGGCGCGCGGCCGGGATCAGGCGGGGGGCCTCGGCGCGGAACTACGGCTCCCGGGGGCCGGCGGCCGGACCCGCTCATTGCGCTTTCGAAAGCCATCGAGCAGGAGGTCCGCTCCCCGGCCCAGGCGCTCTCTCAAGCGCTGTTCTCGGGGCGGATCCAGGGGCTGATCCAAGGGCTGTTCCAGGCGCTGATCCAAGCGCTGACCTAAGGGCTGTTCCAAGGGGGGCTGTCCGGAATCGGACCGGGGCTCGGCGAGGCCGCTGGACAGGATCCCGGCAACACAACTGAGGAGCAATTGAGCGAGCAATTCGGCGTCCAGGTCTGCGCGGAAATCGCCTTGCTGTTGTGCGCGCTCGATCAGGGCCAGAATGGGTTCTGGGCCGGGAGCCCGCCCTCGCGCCGGGCTCACCGGACCGGAAAAATCGCCCACCCGCACGTGGAGCCAGGCCGTTCGCATCAGAACTGGATCTTGGTCCGCACGGCGGGCCAACTCCGCGGCCCATTGGCGAACCACCCTCCGAAGGGACCCGCCCTGGGCGCCTGCGATCGCCACCGCCAGGGCAGCGTTCAATTCGAGCTTCGCCCATTCCCGGAGAACTCCGGCTTTATCCCCGAAGTAATTGAAGAAAGTGGCCTCACTCAGCGTGCACGAGGCGGCAATTTCCCGCACCCGCACGGCGTCGAAGCCACGCTCGCGAAACAATGCGATCGCGTTTTCAATGATTAGACTTCGCTGATTTTGTTGTTTGGTCGCCCTGAGGCCCACTTTTTTCTCCGATTGCTTGGGTTGCTTTGGCCCTTTTTCAGGCCTGCGTCAATCAAATATTATTAAAGATTATCTAATCTTTTATATACAATATTTATAGCTATAGAATACTTTTTTTTCAGTGTATCGCCAACCGAAAACTCCACGCTCATCCAGACTCGCCCCGGCGCTCCCCTTTCCGGGACCGTCTCCCTCGGGCTTTCGGGTTGCGGTCTCTAACCGTCACCTTCCACGCCACCTTGCCTATAGTGGGCCCGCACGGAATCCCGCCCATGACTAAAATTCGCCTACCTCTGATCCCCCGCTCCTTGAACACCGCCGGGCGAGCGCTTGCGCGTGTGGGGATTCGCCCGGGAAATCTGACGCCGCGAAGCCTCTTGGAGGCTGCTCGCCAGCAGACCGGCCTCGCCGATTTCGGCGACGACGAGTTTCGCGAGGCACTCGATCGCTTGACGGATTCCCTCGAGTCAGAAGCCGCCTTGAGCCCCCTGGGCCGCCTCATCGCTCGGAAGGACTTGGTGAGCCTGATGGCGAACCGCCTCCGGTTGGTGGACTGGCACCATCGTTTCCCCGAAATCGGGGAACGACCCATTCGTCGGCCAATTTTCATCGTCGGCCAGGGACGTACGGGGACTACGATTCTTCACGAACTTCTGGCCCTGGACCCAGCCAATCGCGTACCGCAAACCTGGGAGGTCGACCTGCCCTTTCCGCCTCCCGAGCGCGCCCACTACGCCGACGACCCCCGTATCGCGCAAAGCCAGGCCCAGATCGACCGGTCCGAGGACCTCATTCCCGACTTCAAGCGAATGCACCGAATGGGAGCCCAGCTTCCCCAGGAATGCGTGCGCATTACAGCGGGAGATTGCAAGAGTGCGATTTTCACCGCCCAGTGGCGCGTGCCCTCCTATACGCGCTGGCTCCTCAACGAAGCCGATCACGGCTCCGCTTACACGCTGCACAAAAAAACCTTGCAGCTGCTCCAGTGGCGCTGCCCCGGAGAGCGTTGGGTTTTGAAATCACCCGGCCACCTCTGGTGCCCCGAAACCGTTCTCCAGGCCTACCCCGACGCCTGCCTGATTCAAACCCACCGGGACCCGCTTCGGATTCTCTCATCCCTGAGCAGCCTCGAGTCGGTTCTTCGCAAGATGTCCAGCGACGCGATCATCCCCGCAGAAATTGCCTCGGAGTGGTCCGAATGGCTCGCCCTATCCTACGACCGCTCGGTGGATTTCAGAGAGAAGGCCAACCTTCCCGACTCCCGGGTCGCCGATCTCCAGTTCCGCGAATTCATCGCCGACCCTATTTCCGCGATTCGCCAGATCTACGACCGGTTCGGCCTCGAATTGCTTCCCGAGACCGAGACGCAAATGAGCGAGTACCTTCGGGCCAACCCGAGTGATCGTGATGGCGCTCACCAACACAGCCTCGACCAAACCGATCTCAACATCGAAGCCGAGCGCGCCAAGGTCAAGCGCTATCAAGAATACTTCGACGTACCACCGGAAGTTTCCGCACCCTGAAAAGCGCCGATCACTTGACAGGCTTCGGAGCGAACACAGCATCCTCGATCACGAATACGCCGTCTTCCAGTTCCCCATCAGCCTCGGTGATATGGGACAGGCAACGAGCGGCGGAGAGCACATCCCCGAGCACCGGACCCAGACGCTCCAAGGTCTCTTGGTTCGCCCGCAACTTGATCGTTTCCACCTCTCTCCCCATGGAAACCTCGGCGTCGGCCTTGGCCTTGTTGATCGCTGCATGGGCGGAGACCGCCAGATCAAAACTCAGCGCATCGTCGGGCGGAGCAATCGCCGAGAAATCCGAATCCGAAGGCCAGGGCGCTTTGTGAATGCTGGCGTGGCCGGTCTCCTCGGCGAATACCCAGGACCAGACTTCTTCGGTGATATACGGCAGCACAGGTGCAAAGAGGCGCAGCAGAACCGAGAGACCCAGGCGCAGACTCGCCACCGCAGACCCACTGGTTAAAAGTTCGTCCCCCGTCGCGCCGTCGGTGTGAAGGCGTGCCCGCACCTTGACGAGTTCCAAGTAGGTATCGGTAAAATGGGTCCAGAAGAAGCTTTCCGTTTCTTGCAGGGAGTGGGCGTAGTTGTAGGCCTCGAAATTTTCCCGACTCGATTCGGCCAAGCTTCTCAATTTGGCGACAAAGGCACGGTCCAGTTCAGCACTGATTGGATGCGTCTCGCCCGTTTGGGCCAGAACAAATTTTCCGGCATTGAAGATCTTCGTCACCAGGCGCTTGCCGATTTTCCATACTTTCTCATCGAATGCTGTATCGGAACCCAGCCGCGCGCTGGCCGCCCAATAACGGCCTGCATCCGCCGTGTATTTCTCCAGCAAGGGCAGGGGGGTCATCACGTTGCCCTTGCTCTTGGACATCTTCTTGCGATCCGGGTCGAGGATCCAACCCGAAATCATCGCGTTCTTCCAAGGAATGGAGTCCTCGTGAAGAAACGCTTTGGCAATCGTGTAGAACGCCCAGGTGCGAATGATGTCATGGGCCTGGGGTCGTACGTCGGCGGGAAAGAGCTTCGCGTGGCGCACCGAATCACTCCCCCAATGCGAACTGATCTGGGGGGAGAGGGAGCTCGTAAACCATGTGTCAAAAATGTCCGGATCCCCCACGAACCCTCCGGGCTCACCTCGCTGACCGGCCTCGTAGCCCGGGGGTAGGTCCACCGTGGGGTCCACGGGAAGGCGGCCGGCCTCGGCCACGATCACCCCGTCATAGTCGGGGTCGCCCGCCGCGTCGAGGGGATACCAGACCGGAATCGGCACGCCGAAATAGCGCTGGCGGCTCAGGCACCAGTCCAGGCTCAGGTTCTCGGTCCAGTCCCGAAAGCGGGCGCGCATAAATGGGGGGTGCCAGTCGACTTCCTCACCCTTGGCGAGCAAGGCCTCCTTCTGGTCCATCAGTCGCGCAAACCACTGGCGGGTGGGCAAATGTTCCAAGGGGCGATCGCCCCGCTCGTAGAATTTCACCGGGTGTTCGATGGGTTCGGGTTCCGACTGCAGGGGGGCTCCCCGGCCCGTGGCGCTGCCTTCGGGTTCGCCGAGCAATTCGACAATGCGCTTCTGGGCCTGCTTGACGTTCTTGCCCTCCAACTCAGCGTAGTAGCGCTCGGCCTGCTCGGGGTTAAGGCTGGGGAAATTATCCGAGCCGAATTCAATGGGAAGCATGCGTCCGTTACGCCCGATCACCTGGCGCAGGGCCAACCGTTCGTCACGCCACCACTGCACATCGGTCGAGTCACCAAAGGTGCAAACCATCAGAATTCCGCTGCCCTTGTCGGGGTCGGCCAATTTGCTGGGGAAAATCGGCACCGGGGCGTGGAAGAGCGGAGTCACCGCACGCTGACCGAAAAATTTCTTGTAACGCTCGTCGTCGGGATGCGCGGTCACACCGACGCAAGCCGCCAACAACTCGGGCCGAGTGGTGGCAATCACGAACGAATCTTCGCCGCCCTCCACCGCGAACTCGATCCGGTGATAAGCACCGGGTGTCGAGCGGTCCTCCGCCTCGGCCTGGGCCACGGCGGTCTGGTAGTCGACATCCCACATGGTGGGCGCGTCGCTGGTGTAGACGAGCCCCTTCTGCCAGAGATCGAGAAACGAATGCTGGGCGGTCCGGCGGCAGTGGTCATCGATGGTTTGGTATTCCTGTTCCCAGTCCACCGAAAGCCCAAGACGATGAAAGAGAGCCCGAAAATAATCTTCGTCGTCGTTAATCAGCCCGTAACAAATTTCGATGAAGTTCGGGCGGGAAACCAGGCGCGCCGGTTTCTTACGTGCCTTTGCGCTGGCCTCCTCAACCTCAAGACCCGGCTCATAGGGCGTATTGGGATCGCAACGAACGTGGTAGTAGTTCTGAACCCGGCGCTCGGTGGGCAGACCGTTGTCATCCCATCCCATGGGATAGAAGATGTTCATTCCACACATGCGCTTGAAGCGCACCATCACGTCGGCCTGGGTGTACGAAAAGACATGACCGATATGGAGCGAACCCGAAGCCGTGGGGGGCGGGGTGTCGACCACATAGGTTTCGTCCCGGGACCGCTGGGGATCCCAGCGGTAGACACCGGATTTCTGCCACTCGGCGTCCCAGCGCGCCTCGGCATCCGCGGCCTCGAAGTGCTTGGACACGGCATTGGGATCAATGGATCGCACGCCGCCGCGCATTGGGCCGTCGGCACTCGCTCGCTGCTTGGTCATGGGGAATTTCGTCTTTCAAATCTCATGGATGAGGGCGCGATGGGCCGCCCAACCCCCCGGCTCACCGGGCCAAGGCCCCGCCGGGCCGGTAACATAGACCAGTCGCGGATCTCCGAGAGGCGGCAGCCACCGAAGCCCCGTGGGAAATTTATTTTCTCGGGCGATGAGCACTGGCGCGAGAGGGCGCTCGGACGTAATCTCCCGCGTTCTGCAGTCGTCGCCCCCGAGTGACGAAGGCCAAACGGAGCAAGCATGGCGAAGAAATCCCAAGTAAATCGAGACAACCGACGCAAAGCGCTGATCACGAAGCATGCCGATCGACGCGCGGAACTTCGCAAGAAGCTCAACGATCCCGAGGTCTCTATCGAAGAGAAGTTCGAGGTTCAGCGAGCATTTGCCAAGCTCCCCCGCAATTCCTGCCCCACCCGACTCAATCGCCGCTGCGCGGTCTCTGGTCGGTCCAAGAGCTACTATCAGAAATTCGGTATCTCCCGTATTGCCCTACGCGAGTTGGCCCTAGCCGGTCAACTGCCGGGCGTGCGCAAGTCCAGCTGGTAGCCCCGGAACGGGACCCTGCCAGGGATTCCCCGCCCCCGGAGCTTCGACAACTCTTGCGCCTGGAAGGACGTCATGAAGCCTGAAATCCATCCCGATTATCACGATGTGATTTTCGTCGACTCTGCAACGGGAACCGAGTGGACCACTCGTTCTACGGTGACTTCCGCTGAAACCCGAGAAATCGAAGGCACAGAGGTCCCTGTCGTGCGGTTGGAAATTTCCGCCGTGAGCCATCCCTTCTGGACCGGTACCCAGCGTGAACTCGACACCGACGGCAAGATCGATCGGTTCCGCAAGCGGTACGGAGGGGTCAAGCCGGGCAGCGCTACCGCCGAGCTCGAGGTGGCCCCAGAGGCTGCAGCGGAAGACGCGCCGGCAGAGGAAGCCGCCAGCGAGCCCGAGGGCTCCGGCGAAGCTGCAGCCGAGGCAAGCCCGACCGAAGGCGACGCCTAGTAGGCGCGGAGTACGTCTACAACTGCAGCGACAGCCCCAGGGACAACCGCCTGGGTACAGCTGCAACCGCCTGGTCCATCTACAACCGCCGCGTGGCCAAACCGGCGTGGCACATGGGCTTCGGTGTATCAGGGCCAATGCAGCCCTCTGGACGCATCCGGCCAAAGCAGCGGGCGTTCAGACACCCGAGGAACCCGGGGGACAGCGTTGCCCGTTCTTGATGGCGGTGCCGTGCTGATACGCTGCTCAGTGGGCTGCTAGATGGTCCTGCTGAATGACGCTCACGAATGGCGTCACAGAGAGCGCTGCTGGGCTGCTCGATAGCCGCTCATGGACGGCTCTCATGGACGACGGCGCTCATGGACAGCGCTGCTAAACAGCCCTGCTCAAGCGGGAAGAGCGCCCTAGGCCTTCTTGCCCGCGGAAAGCTTCTTCTTGATCTGGTGCTTCAGCTTCAGAGCACCCGGCATCAACCGGTCGTCTCGAGTCGCGAGCAGAAAAGCATCGAGACCGCCCTTCTTCTGCACCGTCCGCAGCGTCCGCGCCGCCACCCGGAGTCGAACCTGCCGGCCCAGAGCGGCCGAGGGGAAGGTCACCTTTTGGATATTGGGCTCAAAGCGGCGATTGGTCGCCCGCATGGAGTGGGACACGTTATGGCCGAATTGAACTTCCTTGCCTGTCAGTGCACAACGGCGGGCCATGGGGACAACGCCTCCTTAATACTCGGATCGGGTTTCGAAGAGCGGGATAGGTAGCGAGCGCGCCGGCCAGAATCAACTCAAGGCCGCAGGTTCTCGCTAAATCGGTGACTAAAAGTTCCTTTTTACCCGCGGGAAGCCCTGTTCCCCCATCCAAAGGTTCACGCTCACCTACCGCACACCCACCTCCACACCCCTAAAGGCGGAATCCTAGTCAGGAGGGCATGGAAAGGGGCTCCTAGAAAGGGGCTCCCTAAAACGGAAGCCCTAGAACGGGTCTTCTGAAAAAGCGCTTCTAGGCAGGCGCTTCTAACACAGGCCCTTCTAGAAAAGCGCTTCTAAAAAGGAGGTTCCTCGCTGAAGTTCGGCGGCTCCTCGGGAATCGGGGGTTCCTCTTCCCGGGCGCTCTCGGCGGTACTCGCGTGAATCTGCCAGACGTCCAGACTGTTGAAATACCTGACGTCGCCGCTCGGACTCGTCCACTCCCGGCCGCGCAAGCTGAACTCGACCTTCACCTGATCCCCTTTCGAGAATGCATCGAGCGCCTCGCAGCGATCTCCGGTCAGCTGGAAGAGAACCTTCTGAGGAAAGCGCCCATCGGCGACTTCAAGGACGAACTCGCGTAGCCGAAAACGTTCGGTTTTCTGTTCCGCGTCGAAAATGGCGTAAAGTGCTCCGGTGATCTCGTATCCCATTCGGCGAGCATAGAGCGGATGGGGGAGCCCGCACAGGGCCGAATGGTTCGACCTTCGACCCTATGCGAGGATTCGTCGCGCTCCCCCAAGAGGGGGACCCAAACCCCAGCCGAGGCTTCGCTCGCGCGACCCGGGAGACTCCATGGACCTTTGCTTCACCGACGCACAACTCCAATTTCAAAGCGAAGTTCGCGACTGGATCGGGCGTCATCTCGAACGCCCCTTCACGAGCGAGGTGCGCGACTCAGCCCACGATGCGAACTCCCTGGTGGAGGTGCGCCGGCGCTGGCAAAAAAAACTCAACGATGCGGGTTATCTGGGCATGCGCTGGGCAACCGAGTGGGGTGGACGCGGCGCTACCGAGGTCGAGGAAGCCATCCTGCACGCCGAGCTCAATCGCGCAGACGCCCCGGTGATTCCCAATTTCCTCGGTGTATCGCTCCTGGGGCCAGCACTGATCCATCATGGCAGCGAAGAGCAGCGGAGACGCTTCATCCCCAAGATGCTGTCCGCCGACGAAATCTGGTGCCAGGGTTTCAGTGAGCCGAGCTCGGGTTCGGATCTCGCCTCCCTACGCACCCGTGCGGAACCCGATGGCGACGATTTTCGCATCACTGGCCAGAAGGTCTGGACCACGTTTGGTCCCTGGGCGGATTGGATTTTCGTCCTCGCCCGCACGGATCCAGAAGACCGGTACGGCGGGATCAGTTTCTTCCTGATGCCCATCGACCAGGAGGGCGTCGAAATGCGACCCCTCAAGCAAATCACCGGGGAGTCCGAGTTCGGGGAAGTGTTCTTCGACGGTGCCCTGGCCAAACGCGAACACCTCGTGGGCCAAGTCGGCGAGGGATGGCGCATCGCAATGACGGTGCTCGGCTACGAAAGAGGCGCGTCTACCCTGGCCAGCCCCGCCGAATACGAAAACCAGCTGCGGGGTCTCGTGTCGGCCCTGGAACAACGAGGCACCCTCGAACAACCCTTGGTACGCGAAAAGCTCGGGCGGCTCGTGGTGGAGAACGAAGTCATGCGCGCCAATGGCCTGCGGACCCTGGCCAATATCGCTGCCGGTATCGCGCCTGGACCCGAGTCCTCTATCCAGAAAATTTTCTGGTCCGAATACCACCAGCGGATGACCGATACCGCAGTGGA
>Ga0302117_10000980_pt1 | contig 13327 bp, 11 predicted proteins | sample AG5_322_MG_FD_203112 | JGI IMG/M metagenome (GOLD analysis project Ga0302117, IMG submission 203112) | Marine microbial communities from Western Arctic Ocean, Canada - AG5_32.2 | ecosystem: Environmental > Aquatic > Marine > Oceanic | place: Canada: Western Arctic Ocean | collected 2017-10-01 | reverse complement strand
GAAGCTCAAAACCAATGGTTGATTCGCTGCCCAACCAAATAATGGCCGCAGGGCGACCTTCGATGTTAGGAGCACAATTCGCGGCTCGCTAATTAGGTTCTTTAAGTACTTTTCACTACAAATTTTACATAAATTGAGGCCATGCATTTTACATATTTTAGCAATGGATATTTCTAGTTCCTAGTCTCTGACACGACAGTGCCGAGTAAATATTAATAATCACTACTTCAGCAGATGATTTATGGTTCTAGATGATATAACTAATTTCATGTGGGATAATGAATGGATTGCTATCCCTATTTTTATTTTAAGTGTCATCATTTTATTAGTTCTTCCAATATCCTTTATTGTGATGAAAATGATGAAAATTCCATCCCCTATAATCCCCTATGTTGGTATTAGAGAAATTAAAAGATGGTTCTCCGTTACCTTTGTGATGATTTTTTTGGTGGTTCTGGTTATTGTTGCCAGCTCAATATTCCCCATTGTAGATCAAATTCAGAGCAATGATTGGGTTAAGACTGACGCGACAGTGGATTTTGCTGAAGAACGAGAAGAAACTAGTTGTGATATTGAAGGAAATTGCACCACAACTTATTGGACTCATGTTGAATACATATACGAATTTAATGAAAATACATATTCGGGTAATCGGTATACGTTTATACAATCAAAAATGGGTTCTGGACATGCCTATGAGTATCCTACTGGCATGATATTTTCCGTATTTGTAGACCCTCAAGAGCCAAATGAATCTTTGATGATCAAAGGCTGGTCTGGAGTTTGGATTGAAGTGTTGGATGCAATATCGATTTTTGCTATCGGGTTCATATTACTCAGTATATTCATCGTAGTTTTGAAAATTACTTATCTATTCCAGTCATCAATAAATAAACAAAAAGCGATTGATACAAGGACAAAGTGGACATTATTCGGTCAATTCAAGGAAATACCGCCAAAGATACGCAACATGATGTTGCACATCTCATTCCTTGCTTTCAACAGGGCACCTAGGATATTGGTCATAGTCGGACCAACAATATTTTTGATATTCACCATCGTAAACGTCGCTTATATCAGTGATAGTCTGTTGAATCTCCTCTGCGCATTTACATGCCTAATACTCCCACTCTTCGCCCTTTTCACCGCGATTTCCTTCGAGAAGACTCTCCCAGAACACTCCCACAAGAGGTACAAACTGGTTTACGACGCTGCTGCTGGTGACGGTCAGGGCGGCTGGAACTCTGATCCAGAGGCGATGGAGCTTCAATCCATGGCAAGGTCTGTGTGGATTAAGAAAAACTCCGATTCACTGGATATGGATGAGGCCCTCATGACGTCTGCGGTGTTAGATGCTCAGACCAAATTGGAGGGGGGATCTCGCATTCTGAATGTTCGATTCGATGGACAAGATGGGACAATTGAAGTTAGAACTATGAATGACATATTAGAGAACATAGGTGAAATTGATGAAATTGCTATACTTTATCTTGAAGATTCTAAGAAAATGGGACGACACTTAGAGTTTAGGAGTGATGATTCTGGAGATGATTGGTACTTCCATATCAGGGAATTTTTAGGTGAAGAATTAATTCTTCAAGAATCAATAAATATGGATCACAACCATCTGGCTATGATTGAAATTATCTCCAATGCTCTAAAATCCTTGGAAACAGAAGATGATGAATGGTGGACCTGATTTTGAAATATTCAGTTTTTTAAATCTAAATTTTTAGGTACTAGCCCAAAGATATGTTATGTTTTTTAATTCATTAGGTTCATGTGCCTAAACTCGATGGAGCACCATGGCAGATGAGATTACGAACCGACTTGGCGGATGTACCTCTCCATATCTGCTCCAGCATTCCTCTAATCCTGTATATTGGCAACCATGGGATGAGAAAGCCATCGAATTGGCCAAGAAACTAGATCGACCCCTGCTCGTATCCATCGGGTACGCCGCCTGTCATTGGTGTCATGTGATGGAACATGAATCATTCAATGATGAGCATATGGCTAAACAGATGAATGAATCACTTATCTGCATCAAGGTAGATCGAGAGGAGAGTCCTGATGTTGATGCATTGTACATGGCAGCGTGCCAGATTTACTCAGGTGGTGGTGGCTGGCCGCTGAATGTATTTGTCGACCCGAATACACTCAAACCGTTCTTCGCTGGAACCTACTTCCCTCCCGTAAACCGCTACAACAAACCATCCTGGGGGCAACTCATTGAGAGTGTTGTGCAGGCATGGAAGGAGAAACGAGAGGAGGTCATTAAATCCTCAAACCAGATTACAGAGCAAATCCAGAGATCATCGATAGGGAGTGGTTCATCAAAAAATATTGATAACCTAGTCAAGGAATCCATGTTGGCTGGTTTGAGACATTCCAAGAGAGTCTATGATCCCGTCAACGGAGGAATAGGGCGTGCTCCGAAATTTCCACACCCTATGGAGATGGAAGGCTTGCTACGTGCAGGAGAAAAGGGCATCGTAGCTCATTCGTTAGACACTATGGCAACCCGTGGTCTATTCGACCATCTTGCAGGTGGGTGGCATAGGTATTGTGTAGATGCTGAATGGACAGTACCACACTTCGAGAAAATGCTCTACGACAACGCTCTAATGCTGGCAGTTCACGAGAAGGCGCGACGCCTCGATGTAGGGAGCCAGAATGACCGGGTAATAGAACTGACACTGGAATGGATTCGCAAAGAGATGCTAGACCCCTTAGGAGGCGTATGGTCGACTCTAGACGCTGACTCCGTCGGAGAGGACGGAAAATCTGAGGAGGGGGAATTCTACTTGTGGACCCCCGAACAGGCAGAGGATGCTGTTGCCTGCGAACGTTTCGGAATTACCAAGCACGGGAACTTCGAGAACAGTAATCGCAGCGTATTATCGCTACATGAGGTTAGCGGGTTAGAAAATGATCAACACCTCCGTACCCGCCTTCTCGAGATTCGCTCTGAACGTTCTCGTCCTGGAACAGATGACAAGGTGCTTACCGCGTGGAATGGTATGCTTCTAGTCGCCTGTGCAGATTTACCAGAAGATGATGCGAAGAGTATTGGTCTACATATATGTAAGGAATTATTATCACGTAAGGAAGTTCTACGTACACGAAGAGGAGATAATCTGGGAGGTGCAGGTTTTCTTGACGATTATGCATGGGCTGCACTCGGTCTTCTACGCTGGGGAATACGCTGGGATGACAAGCAATGCTTAGACCGCAGCCTCGACATTACAAGCCAGTTGCTCAAAATATTCACAGATCCTGATGGTGGCTTCTGGATGACCAGTGCCGACCACACAGAACTTCCTGTAAGACAAAGGTCAGTTTCAGATTCTGCGGTGCCAGGTGCTACTGCGGTAGTAGTCGAACTACTGCGAAACCTGTTACTTCTATGTCCGGATAACTCCCAAGCTAATGTATGGAGAGAATCTGCTGAGAAGGCAATAATCAGGGCAGGAGATAACTTAGTCTCCAGAGCCGGTGGTCACTGGGCTCTAATTTGTGCTGCCCAAGGACTGGTCGAACCAGGTCACGTTTGGTACATTCATCATTCTGGAAGTGAACCTGCCGAGGTCGAGAATCTGAGGCGTACCTCTACTTGGAATCAGTTGGTAGTCTCCAGTTGCGAACCCATGAGTGAAAAAGATCGCGGTGAAGCGGAATGGATGGGTTGGTTATGCGAGGGCATGACATGTAGGTTGGCTACAATGGATGTATCTGCACTCACTTGGTCCTGAATTCTGACAAACAGTGATATTGTTTATCAAAAAAAATTAGAAAATTATTTCTTTAGTTCACCAATTGTAGATTAAAGAATGGCATAAACGATTAACAGACAATCAATTGCTAAATTAATAGGTTTGCAGTCCGTCCTTTCATAGGCTACCCTTGTTGACCTGGTTAGTAAAATAACTAAATGCTTAGAATACAAGCAATAGATATGAGTCACCTACAACCGATGATTATGGTATTGCTAATGTTAACATCTGCTCTTGCTGGATGTACTGGTAATGATACTTCTGATCTTGAACAACAGATTGTGGATTTGCAACAGTCAAATGATGAGATGAATGAAACTATCAATCAACAAAATCAAGTTAATTTAGTACTACAATCACAATTGGATGAAAAAACTCAAATGATTTCAACTATGGAAACTTCAATCTCATCATATAATACAAACATTGTTGAATTAGAATCATCAATATATAGTCTCGAAGAACTTAGAACTCTTCTTTCTTCATCTCTAAATGAATCAAGTGAGTTCACAGACGAAATATTGGGAGTGATTGAAAAGATTAACAGTACAATGGCAGATTTATCTGCTTCTTTGGTTGAAAACTCTACTCTTGCTCAGCAGTTACAAATTGATCTTGTGACACAGAAAAATCTAGTTGCTCAATGGCAACAAACTGCTGAGAACAATCGTGCCAACCTGACTGGTGCCGACTTGACTAATGCCGACCTGACTGGTGCCGACCTGAATTGGGTTATTTGGGACGATACAACTTGCCCTGATGGAACCAATTCAGATAATAATGGAAATACTTGTGAGAATAATCTTGTATTATACTCGGATTGGTTATTTATTGGAGATTCCGATATCGAAGAATGGGATACCTCGCAATTTATAGATTCATCAAACATTGGAGACGGTGGATCTACTTGTAACGATACTCTTTCTTCAATCGATGAAGTATTAGAACAATATACCCCGGTTCATGTTGTCATAGTTTGTGGAGAAAATGATTTATCGGAAGAAAGGACTGTCGAAGAAACTTTTGAAGACTTTCAAGATATAGTCAACAAAATAATCGAAAGTGGAGCCTCAGTGACCTATATGGGTACTAAACCAGAACCAGGGACTACAGAACTTCATACTCAATACAGAGATTATGATAGCCGCATACAAGATTTTGCAGAAAACCTTGCAAATAATTCCTATTCTCCACTAAATGTTGTCGATGTATACCAAGGTTTTGAGGGTATTGGAAATCCTAATTCATTGTACCAAGATGATGAATTACACCTTTCTTTAGAGGGTTATGGATATTGGAATCAATGGCTCATCCAAGTGTCGAATGATTCAGAATGTATCATTTGGCAAAGTCAAGAATGTCGAGTAAGTATTGAATAATTATTCTAAAATATTTCTAATACGAAGAAAAGGGTAGCCTCTGAAATGGTAGACTGCAAACCCATTAATTCAGCAGTTACTAACTCATGGGCCTAAGCAGACACCCATTGATTTTCTTTAACTTGAAAGATGATTTTTCCATCTAGCCTTATTGGATAATCCAGTAGTAATCGGATGGGGTACCCATGCGATCGCACATATACGGAATGATTAAGGATGATTGGTATATCGTCATACAGAGATGAATTGGATGAATGAAGATTTACAAAAAGAATTAATTTGGGCATTTGGTACATTAGTCGGTTTTATCATCTTTTTATTATTAGGAGGCATTAATGAAGTCAGTGAAATAGCAATTTCAGTAGGAGCTTTTCTATTAAGTTGGTCTGTAATGAGTTTTTTCCTCAAGAAATACGGCCCTAATAATGACTCAGGAAAAGAACTAGAAAACGAAATGAAATGGTTTGCTGCAATCTTGATATTATTTCTTACTATAATGACTATCATCGGGAAAACTGATAGTGAGTTAGAATTATCATATTCATTATACGCCAGTTTAGTATTTGGCTATACTTTGATTTGGATTATTCGCAGTTCTGCTATCAAATATTTCAATTAATTATTGGAGCAAAGGGTACCCTTCCGATTACAATCTCAAACTCCTAATTGAAAAAAATCACCAATTAACAAAATTAGGCCGAAGGCAACTAAAGGTAAAATTGTCAACCAAAACCACATCTTCATCTGGTCATCTCCCATGGGGGAACCTCCTCTTGGCTTGGTAATAAATGAATGGCCTGCATTGATATTGCAAAACCTATAGTTCACAGGTAATCTCATGGGTACCCTCTGTTTACACTTATTTCAAGGGTTAATTTTACTCAGTGTTTCTATGTTTTCTAACCACTGTTTCTATTGAATCAAGCTACCAAAACTAATGCCTAACTCACCCTGTGATATTGCACCTCATGTAGAGAATTGTTGTAGAGTATTTGGAATCTCAATTTGATTTTCATCGAGAGAGTTGTTGTATGGTTCAGACAATAACCAGCCGTCTAGAAAAATTAAATTAATTAAGGAAGTATGATAAGCACAATATCAGATGTCTATGCATGACCGGACCGTTCCGCGAGAAAGCAACTCCCGGGGCAGTACCTGTACTTGAGTCAGGTATATCTCATGACAAACCTGTGATTGATGGCGAGAAATTGAAGGTCATCGGTCATCTCTGTGTCGGCTGTTCATATTGCCTAATGGCATGTAAGGATAATGCATTAGTAGTAGAGGGTGTATGCGAAGTGCTAGAATCTAATTGTACTAATTGCCTTCTATGCCTTATGTGGTGCCCTACTGGTGCACTAGTATACTCTAGGTGATTGCATGGGACGCCCGAAAGCTCTGATTATCGGGTCAGGAATTGGAGGTTTGACATCTGCTGCTATGCTAGCACAGACAAAAGAATTTGACGTCTCAGTTTACGAACGAATGTCGTTTGCTGGAGGAAGGTTTACTCAGCATGATCACGACGGATTTCAAATTCCAACCGGTGCAGTACACATGATTCCTCATGGGAAGAAGGGGCCATTTGCTAATTTGATATTAGGTAGTAAAAAGAGAGGTGGACTTGATCTAAGTAGGCATGGTGTAGATTTCATTCCAACTACAAATTTTGCTTGTCAAATTAACCGAGGTAAACTATATCAGGCTAATAATGCGTTGGGAATACTCCCTTGGTTCCCAATAAGTGATACGATAAACTTGACTCGATTACTGAGTAAAAGGGCTAAAAAGCCGATTGTGAATGAAACTGAAGATGGTAAAACGTGGCTTTCCAAGAGATTTTCAAAGGAATTCGTAGACTTCCTTGATGCATTTTCGAACTTTGCAGTTAGTCTGAGGTTTGAGCAGATGCCAGCTACATCTGTAATCCGTATGTTACAGAATTCGTTCTGGAGCGATAGACCCCATATCCCTAAAGGAGGATGTAAGGGAGTTATAGATGGTTTGAGAAAAGATTTGAAGGAGAATGGTGCTAGAGTGAAATTATCGCATGAAATTACAGAGATACTTCCTGGTTCAGTCGAAGAATCAACGAAGGAGAATAAATTTTGTGTCGGTGTGCGCCGGAGAGGCAGAGATAATCCTATTTGGGTGGGTGCGGATGCGATTATACATAATGGGGGGCATCCTAACTTACTGAAAGTACTCTCAGATGATTTTGAAGTGAAGAAAGATATAACTGAACAAGTAGCTAATACTCAAGCAGTAGGTGGCATCGGTTTTTGTTTTGCATTAAAAGAGAATGTTCCTCACCAAGGGAGTGGTGTAACCGTGTTACCAGAACTAGATCGAGTTGGTGGGTATGTGATTCCCTCATTCTCTGATCCTAATTTAGCACCTGAAGGAAAACATCTGATGATTACGCATCAATATGTACCTAGTTCAGATGTAAAGTCAGAAATAGGGAAAGGTCGCGAAGAACTGTACGAGGCAATACCCTGGCTTTCTGACTATGGTGAAGAAATATGTGTTCATTCATATCATCGTAATTGGCCATGCAACAGGGCGCCCCAAGGTTCCGAGCTCCCTGCTGATATAGGAGTTGAAGGTATTAGATTAGTAGGCGATGGAGTCAAGAGTCATGGTTGGATGATGATAGAAGGTATTTCGGCAAACATATCGAAAGTGGTCAATGAAATCAAAACAGAAATCTGATCACACTTATTCTCCCATATCGGAAGCAGCAGATTCGATGGCTTCGAGATATTGCGATAACTCTGATTATGGTTTTGTTCTATAATTATTACCGAACCTGCTGATGATTCCGGAGATGATTGGTACTACCACATCAGGGAATTTTTAGGTGAAGAATTAATTCTTCAAGAATCAATAAATATGGAACACAACCATCTGGCTATGGTTGAAATTTTCTCCAATGCTCTAAAATCCTTGGAAACAGAAGATGATGAATGGTGGACCTGATAAGGGGGGCCCTTTGAAACGCACTTAGGAATTATTGTTTTCAACCCATTCAAAAAGATGTCTAAGCACTGGTCCAAGAGACTCACCTTTCTCCGACAATGAGTACTCTACTCTGGCAGGAACCTCAGCGAAAACTTCTCTCTTAACGAGTCCCGAATGAACGAACTCTTCCAACCTACGACTCAATGTTGTGGCTGTAATCGACAACTCACGCTTAAGCTCGTTGAACCGAACAGGTTCAGCATGATTGGATAAGAAATAGAGTAATTCTAACACGTAGGATTTACCGAGCAGATCTACAATTCCCTTTCCTGCAGATTTCAGGCATGTGGGCTGTTCTTCAATGACTAGTTGCATATTACTGCTAAGTAGCCATCTCATATTAACTACTAAGTATCGACTGCGATACTGTGGTGCCAAAATTGGAACTTTCTTCTCTTAATACTGATGCATAGTGCGGTGATTCATGAGTAAATGTGGATGCGGTAGATCGCCAACAGGAATGTGTAAAGGGTGGCATGGCTTAACGGAAGATGAATATGTTGTAAAGAAAAAACAATATGAAGAAGAAAATGGTGAGTAAGTTTGGCAAAAAATTGGAATAGTATACTTCGTTGGATCCACTTGATATTTGGATTCTGTTTTTCAATTTACTTCGGCGCTATAACTTTCAATGGCGATATTAATTATTGGGATGACCAACCATGGATTACCATGGCTATGGGTACAGTAGTTATTGGAATTGTTTTCTGGACTGGAATAATCAAATGGCAACTCCCTAGAATAAAGAAATGGAATCGTAATCGAAAGAAGAAAATCTTAAGCAACGAATAATCGATTAACAGACGAATCAATGGGTTTCTGCTTGAGCCCATTGCTACGACTAGACTGAACTTATCTGTTATCTATCCGTCCTTTCAGACGCTAGCCTATGAAAGGGCGGACTGCAAACCCATCAATTCACTACTAATTGACTAATGGGCTCAAGCAGAAACCCATTGATTTGTCAGTTAATCGCTTAATCCGTACTTAGGTTCATATCACTCTACACCACAGGAGAATGTATGCGTATCATAGCACCAATGATGATTTAGATAATTAGGGAATAATCATGGCGTTTCACATCTCTGGAAAAATTGGGGTCTCTGTTAGTATTGTGATGCTACTACTTGGTGTCGGAATCACAGTTTCTTCATTCGGTACATTCGATGAGGTAGAGGATATTGAGACATTCATGACACCCAGCGTAACAGAGGGGGATAATGTATCAGTAATTGTCCAAGAATTCACAGGTCCTGCTGAACATAAGGGTGGGTCTGCGGGTTGGTACTTGATGATTCAAGGACAATACTCCGTTGATAACAATGATGACAATATTACCGATGCTTGTGAAGGATTGAACATCACTATCACAGATCAGCAAGGGAACGACATGAATTCTACCTCAGGGACCATCTACTGTGAACTCGATAATAACAGAAAACTGGCAGGTCTGGACAAAGACAACATCGATATCAATGATGGATGGATGATTGTTGGGATCATTTGCGATACCCTAGACAACGCTGAAATGAATGGGTATTGGGAGACATACGGGTCGCCCGGCGAAGAAGGCCAGAGGTGGATCGCAATAGATCCAGATCGCTGTACGATTGGTGAAAAGTACACCATTTCAAGTAATCAAGAAATGATTTTGTTCGACCGCCATACACAAAAAGAATTGGGAGTAACAGGATTATGGGAGCTCTTCTGTGGACTTTGCTGTTCATGTTTTGCACTAACCTTGGGCGTTGGGAGTGTCATATCGGGATTCAGGGGAAACCCAGGCACCTTACAATTCACGACCCTGGAATTGGGAGGTGCAAGTCCTGCACCCGTCTCTGGAGAGGGGACAACAATACCTGGTGCCACCCCGTGTTGCGAGGGTCTATCCGAAACCCCATCCAACTGAATATGGTAGTTTGATGGGTTTTGCGTGGGTCGGTTTTCTCGCTACTCTTTCCACTAGCGAACTAATGGGGAGCCCTTCCGCTCGTATACAATCGCATGGGTACCCATCCGACTGATCCTTGCGCACGGTTGTTTGATGGTCAATGCATTCCAGACATATCTGAATCCATCAATTGAGTGTATCCAGATAGAGGAGAGGTCGCATTGAACCACATGCTCATCTCATGTGCGCTGTCCCACAATCCAATTCTAGCGGAAATAATGGTATTATTATCTACTAGTAATACATGTGGAATTGAAGAAACTGACACGTTTTCTGACAAGAATGGTCCGTGTAAAAATGGACGGTCTACCGAGCGATTAAGTTCATCTTCAATCATAAGTTGCCATTCAGTCATATTTGAGTTATCATTACCTACTTGTTTGTTGAAGATTAGTAAATGATTTGACATAATGGACTGGTCTAGTGCATCTATTGTTGGCTTACAATGTGTGCACCAAGATGCAGAAAAATAGGCAACCCAACGCCCACTATCATTTGCAGAAGTCCCATTCCAATGTGTTCCGCTTTGATCAATAAAATCAAAACTTGGGAATTCACAACCGACATGCCATTCGGGGATATTATCTTCAGTACAAATCTCGACTGAATCCTCAATCATTTCCATTCCGGATCCAATGCAACCAGATAGACTACTTACAGAAAAAAGAATAGCGAGAAAGTATGAGTTTTTTTTGTTCATTAAAATTCACCATTGGCCTGATGATTTGTGTCATAATGGCCCAATGTATCAACCTATTGTACTCTGGAACTGAGGTATGATTGTTCTAATCAAGTACAAGAAATTCGAATAATAATTAGAATACCCTACATTTTCTCTAGTGGCTCTTTCTCAAGGCTACCCTTGTTAATATGGTTGTAAAATAACTAAATGCTTAGGATACAGGCAAAAGGTATGAATCAACTAAAACCGATGATTATTGTATTGCTAATGTTAACATCCGCTCTTGCTGGATGTGCTGGAACTGATGGAGTCAAAGGAATCCCTGGACCAGAAGGAGAAGCTGGTGAACAAGGCCCTTCTGGTATCCAAGGTGAAACTGGTTCCGCAGGTGCTGATGGCGTTAATGGAAATGATGGCGTTAATGGAAATGATGGAACTGATGGAATAGATGTTAACGAAACACGTATTGCTGAATTAGAAGCAGAACTGGCATCCAAAGATGCGACCATTGCAATCTTACTAGGAAACATCTCTGATATGGAAGAAGAGCTAGATGCCGTTGATTATATGATAGGAATATATGGTATGATGTTAGATCAAATTCAAAAGGACATTAATTGTCAATTACGTCCACATGCATATTGCGCTGGTGCAAATCTGGCTTTTACCCACCTGGCTTATGCCGACCTGGCTTATGCCGACCTGAGTAATGCCACCCTGAGAGATGCCAACCTGAGTAATGCCGTCCTGACTGGTGCCGACCTGAGTAATGCCTTCCTGTATATGGCCAGCCTGAGTAATGCCGACCTGACTGATGCTGACCTGAGTAGTGCCAGAATGAGGTTTGCCAACCTGGATAATGCCCTCCTGAATGGTGCCGACCTGAGAAGTGCCATCCTGGCTCCCGCCTCCCTGAGAGATGCCAACCTGAGTAATGCCGACCTGAGTAATGCCGGCCTGGGTGGTGCCAACCTGACTGGTGCCAACCTGACTGGTGTTACTTGGCACAATACAACTTGTCCCGATGGAACTAATTCAGATAATAATGGAAATACTTGTGTGAATAATCTCTGAAGTGTATCATATTCTGTACCCCTACTATACTCATGTGTAAACTTGGGGTAATGGTACTACCCGTTGTAGATAGATCGTATCATAACCGGTCTAAGGTATGAACCCATATTGGCGGATATGTAACAATGTAACCGTTGTAGTGCTATCCATCAACTACGCTAGCGTCTAATTCGGCCCACTGAATGCCCATTGATTGACTATATCCAATCCTATGGGTCTAAGCAGAAACCCATTGATTCGTACACAACTCATTTTTCTTCCCACCAATCTCCTTCGGTATTTGATGGATAATTACTGGGTAAGTTTTTTGCGTATCATCAAAAATGAGATTAAGCTCAGAATACCGATTACACCGGCGTAGACGAAAAGAATGGCTGGTGACTCTACTCCGAATAGCCAAACGCATTTGCTCTGCCCGACGAGCGGTTGACTGGATCCCGTCGAGCACGGGGACTGTGATATCGAGCCAATAGTGTCAACGTAATGGTCAATGTGAGCAGCCTCACACTTGCTTGCAACAGGCCATTCTTGGAAGGTTCCTAATCCACACTCGGTTTGAGTAACCGAACCTATTCCTGAGGCAAAGTGACCAGGTTCGGCCTGCAGGCATTCGGCTTTCCCTTCGGATGGTTGATACCAACCTTCGATACACTTGGTTTGTTCAGTCAGGCCTGATATCTGAACAAAATGACCCGGATCTGCGGCTAGACATGTCCCCTGTCCAGAATTGAATTGGTAATATCCTGCTGCACAAATTATCTGTTCCGTCATACCTGTCTCTGGAACGTGATGACCGGGATCTGCCTCAATACACGAAGTCATCGCGACAAGATTCTGATATGTCCCTGTATGGCATGGAATCTGCTCACTTGTATCAGATTCAGAGACAAAATGACCCACTTCAGCGTTTAGGCATGAACTCTGGCCATATTCTGGTTGGAAAGTTCCATTCGAACAAACTGTTTGTTTTGTCGCACCTTCAATACTAACGAAGTGACCAGGCGTAGCGGAAGTACATCCTACTGAAGCGATTTGGGCTGAAAAAGAACCAATTTCGCATTTTGATTGCAACAATGATCCTATTTCAGCCACATAGTGGCCTTGGTCAGCAGCTCGACATTCTGTACTCACGTACTGGTTTTGGTAATATCCTGAGTCACAAGGGGTTTGAGCGGAGGCTCCGGTTCGATTAACGTAATTCCCAGGCGTAGCAGGTGTACACCTATCTGAGCCGGATTGGCTTTGGAAGAATCCCAACCCGCACTCAATTTGTTCAGTGGCGCCATTGTTTGACACAAAGTGCCCGGGGTCAGTCTCTAAGCAGAGAGATTGACCACTCAGAGGTTGGTAAAATCCGAACGAACAGGCAAAATCAGTTGTAGCACCGGTAACATCTGTGTAATGTCCGGGAGACGCTAATTTACAATCAGTTAATCCGACA
>Ga0302117_10000979_pt1 | contig 13335 bp, 10 predicted proteins | sample AG5_322_MG_FD_203112 | JGI IMG/M metagenome (GOLD analysis project Ga0302117, IMG submission 203112) | Marine microbial communities from Western Arctic Ocean, Canada - AG5_32.2 | ecosystem: Environmental > Aquatic > Marine > Oceanic | place: Canada: Western Arctic Ocean | collected 2017-10-01 | reverse complement strand
TCCATGGAAGCACATAATGCTGTTTGCAAACATCATCGCATTTCTACGAATGACCTTTGCAGCGAAATAACGCGATTGATTGATACAAAAAAAACGACTTGGGCGATGTATGGCGGAGTGCATCCGAAACCTCACGGGAACGCGATTTGTCATTCGATGCTGGTCAAACTACTGGAACAGGGGTGGCAAAAACCAGTGACCCAAATCACACCCCATTTTCAGGCAGCCTCCCTGTTTGACGCCAAGAGTTATGTGGACGGACATTTTGTCAGTCCTCAAAAAGCTCAGCGTGGAATGGATTGGCGGTTTTCGGAGCCCGTATGGAAGGATATCAAAGGAGGTTTTCGTAATCGATTTGGCGGGGCACCGTTACTCCATAGTCAAAAACCAGGGAGTGAATTTGGTTTTACATTTCAGGGCACGTTTATAGGAGCTTTTGTTCTAGCAGGCCCCGATGCCGGAGTGGTTGAAGTACAAGTGGATGGTGGTTCATGGCGAACGGTAAATTTTTACCATCGTCATAGCCGAGGTCTCCATTACCCACGAACCGTTGTTTTAGCAGAAAATCTGCCTGCGGGCTCTCACGTAATGACAGTACGGATTAGTAAGACCTCCGACGCGCAAAGTCAGGGATGGGCAATACGGATCATGGAATTCACTGTCAATGGTCCGCAGACAAAGGACTAAGGGGTTAGAGTCACCTCAATTTTTCCATTGACATTCGGGGTCGCTTCAATATTTTTGAACGATTGAGACCATTGTTTGTCGGGTTCACTGACAACGATGGTATACGTGCCTGCAGCAAAGACCTTGGGGCTGAATTGGCGACCGTTGATACGAATTGTATAAATGACTTCTGCTGTTTTGTCATTAACGACTTGGATGACCGGGTTATCAATATCTGTTTCAATCGTGGGTAAGAACGCGACGGCTTTACGCAGATAGTTATCGGTTTGGCTAATTGTCTTTGGCCAACCTGGATAGGGTCGCGCTGCGGGGTCAGTCGGGTCCGCGAATCGCGGCCAACATTCCATTTTTATTGTTCGCTTACCTTTATCCATGATGACGATTCCATATCCGGGCATGCCGTTATGCAGTGCTTTAGGTTCGTGACCCATGTCCGGCCCAGGGTTGGTTGCCGCATAAACAGTCACTCGATTACCGAATCCATCGAAATGCTCGCCTTGCCACGGTGGTGCTCCAGCCGGACGATTTGCTCCTGCAACTTTGGGTTGCCACATCCGTGGGTAAAAATTGGCGATCGAGGGCACGCAAAACGACCAAATGGAATTGTTATGTTCTTCTATTCCGTGATGCACGATTGTTGCTAAATGTTGGTCCCCCGCTAGGTGGAACGCGAATCCTTTGCGCAAAGCACTAATTGCTTTATTGCGCCCTGTTTGTGGCCAACCGTTGGAATCTAGGTCGGCGATCAAGTACTGTAATCCCCCGCCATGATGTGTGGCCATGTTAGCGAAAATGGTCTGAGACAGAGCCATTTTCATGTCGGCTCCCTTCCAATCGCCACTCCAATCCTCCAGAAATGTGAGCTGCCGATCACCCAATAGCTTTAATCCGGGAACGTCTGCTTTTAGAATATCAAACTTGGGATTGTTAATGTGGTCTGGTCGAGCTGTTCCGGTTGGAGGTAGACGACCGGCACAGCCAGATTTGAACTTACGGTCTTCTAGGATAGCGAAGCTAATACGACCATAGGTCATGCCGGTATAGTACACACCAATACCTTGATCGATTTTAGTGGGGTCGTAAGCATCAGGTAAATGACTAGTTTGAGTACGGTCGACCATCTTTATGAACTCGGCTGGGTGCACATATCCACCAAAATGATCTCGGGCCGCCTTACGACCGCCTTCACCCCACACATTCCCCTGAAATACATCGTGGTCATCGGGGATCGTTACGGTGGGAATATCGCGGGTGAGGTCTCGGTATGCCCAAGACCAGAGATACCATTTGTAGAGATAATCTAACAGGATATTTTGAGTATCGGGAAACGTTGGGCTGCGACCTTCGTAAAGTTGATCGCCTGAGAAAAATAACACATCCGGTTTGTGCGCTGTGACATGATCGGAGACTTCTTGATGCGGAAACCACATACCGTTTCGCCAGTCGAACGGTTGGAGTCCGATGCCGTGCGAGACATTGTGGTTACCCGTAAAGCCAGCGACGACGATTTGTTGTTTGTCGACCGGATCTCGGCGGATTGTACCCGTAAACACCGAGGTTTGTAGTTGACCGCTGCGATCGTGGGTTTCATAGATCACTCGATAGGGTGTTGTTTTATCCGATTCCCAATTATCAATCGCAAACGGTGCGGTATACCCGGGAACGATGATCGTCGTTGTCGCAACGCGAACCCATTGCTCATTTCGTTGGACCTCTAAATGCGCTTCCTGAACGTCGCTTGCGCCAATGGGCGCCAATTGTGCTGTTAATTTCAACCGATTGCGACTTATTGTATGTTGTGCGCCGATAACGGGCCCTAAGCCGCGTTGCGAAAATACAGATAGTTTGTTTCCTTGCAATTGCCAATCTTGAAACCAAAATCGACACCCAGAATGTGTGGCGGTTGCCTGACCAGGGTGGGATACAAGTGCCACGTTTCCAATAAGACGAGCGGGATCCGTTTTATAAGAGAGGCTCTGCACGACGTCGCCACTGGCGATATTGATCAAATCGAGTGTGAGTGTTCCTTGATCTTCCTCAGGACGTACGAAACCGTATAATCGTAAACGGTGTCCGGCCAGTGTATCTACGATAGGAGGAATGGGTTTGACGACAGCCCCCTGTTGTCCCAAGGCATAGAATTCGGCCATCACGGTGCTGGGTCGATCCAAATGCGATGAAAGGGCGACGAGTTTCAGAAATCGGCCCTTGACCGCTTCGAACGATATTTGCTGGAGTTCTTCGCCGTTAGGCAGTGAACCAGAGGCAATGGGATCGCCCCAAGTTTCACCGTCAGCACTTAAATAAAATGCGTATTTTAGGATACGGCCGGTAACGTTGCTCTTACGAGGCTGGTAGGCAAAGCCACTAATCATATTTGCTTGACCCATATCAATCGTAACGTGATGGGGATGTTTCGGCTTGGCTGTTTTCCATTGCGTATGCCAGATTGTATTGTCATTACCGTCGAGGATATTCGCTGCCGGTGATCCGGTTTCAATACTATCAACATCGACGATCTTCCATTTTTCGCGGTTTAATGTGCCACTGGGAACGTCAGCGACATACTGTAGAGACCCGAGTTGTTCAAAATCCTGGATGACCAGAGAACCGTTGGGACGTACGCCCGCGAGTATCCCAGCACCAGGGCCACGGAACTGGTGGACGATTGCGGCCGCCCGATAGTCCATAGAATCGCCACCAACGCCGATTAAAAATCCAGCTAGACCATGGTGGTTCACAGTGGCCGGTGTATCATTTGCGAGGCCGAGAGTTACATCGAGTTGAAAGCGGCCGGTTTGGCCATTCAACCGGTGTGTCAGGGTATGTAAGGTGCGAACGCCAAGCCGAGATTGGTCGGCGATGCATTCTAATCGGCCGTCAAGCACGGCCCAATCTTGTAAACGATTCGCCCAAAAGTCGGAGCCAGCCCAAGTTCGTGAGTGCGTGGCAGACCAGTTATATGTGTGGTCAGCGGCTGAGGTGGACAAACATAGTACAGCTACAAAATAAGCAGCGATGGTTAATAGTTTCATTTTTGGCCAATTGCTCCGGCAGAAAGCGAAATATAGGAAGAGTGGCAATTACAAACATGTTATTGTGAGATGCTTGATGGCAATTCCAAGGTACTGTCATCGTTGGCATTTTCAATCGCCATTTTCATGAACTTAATAATTTGTGCACGTATCACGCCATCGGTTTTTAGGGAAACCGTAATGGTTTTGTCTTTTGTTGTCACACTAATGTTTTGCACGAGTGTGTTGGCCATCGTTAATGCCTCAATCATTTCCGGTTGAGCATTGGGGTTGGTTTCAAATTGTCGTACTTGATTTGGCAAGATACTTTTTCCAAGTGAAGCAAAGAAATTAATCTGTGTAAAAACGTCGGTTGTCGTTTTCTCATCGGGTGTCAGCAACTCGACGAAGATGGGAGTGTCGGAGTCTGGATTGATCGCAATCGCCGATGAATCAACCTTTTTCATGAAAGCGATTACGGGTGCAATCTGAGGCGTCTCGGCGAAAAGTTCGTCGAATGCCCAGTCCGGGACGGAGTCAAAAACCGATTTTGTCTCGGTAGCTACAGCAAGTAGATTGTCACTGTTTAGAGAAGAGACGATCTTAGCTAGTGCGTTATCACCACCGTTGCCAGCGATCATTTGTAATAGCTCAGGTTTCGATCCAATCATGATCGTCGATGGATTTTGGATGTGTACGGCAAACTGTTTGATAAAGCTCTGTTGCCAGATTACTACACCATCAACAGTTGTCGCCTTAAATCCACCTGCTTTTAGTTTGGAGACGAGTGTTTCGATATCCGCGCCGTCGAGCAAGGTAATGACCGCTCCATACTTCAGGGTTGGCGGTTTCTGGCCAGCGGTTTCGTCGAGTACAGGTTCAGACTCGAAGTCGGCTGGATCAGGTGTATTACCATTTGTCAGTGCTGCTTCAATTGCTTCGGACTCCGTCCCTTGTGGTTCAGGGATAGTCGGATTGTTAGTTTGATCCGGAATTGGAATGCTACCGAGCAGCAACACTCGATCGATTTGAGTAACAGTAATTCCCGTTTGGGCTTGTAATTGGCTTAATGGATTTTGATTGGTTGGGGCGTTGGCTATCCAAGCTTCTACAATTGGCGCGACGAGTTTAGAGGCCATTATCTTTGTGGGCCGTGCCAATACAGCGAATTGGAAGTCATTCAGGATAACCGTAGCATCTACTGTATTACTGCCATGGATGTTCGTTGCGGGTGTTGTGCTCGGAGTATCTGTTACAGCTTCGGCATTTCCCGCAGAAGGGGTATCGATAACAATTGGCGTTAGCGGTTGGACGGTCTTGTCTGTCAGCGGTGGTGTTTCTTCGTCGGAATCACAACCGGTGATAAAGAGTGCCGTTACAAGAAAGGGTAGAACATAGAAAAAGCGGTAGATGTTGCGCATAGTAATAGCTTTTTGATGAGAAGAGAGAACTAAACACCGCGAGTTGTAGCGTGCACGCCTGGCGGTAATTATTATGGATTGAAATGATTTAGATTTCAAATCCTGCCCGTTTTTGTCGTGAAATCATTTTACTAGCTTCGCGGTCACCCACAAAATCTTGTTTGTTGGGATCCCAAGCCAATTTTCTGTTTAACAGCATGCCAATGTTCGCAAGATGACAAACACTGACGCTACGATGATGCGTAAACACGTCTGAAATTGGTAGTTTCCGGCTCTTTACGCAATTGAAAAAGTTGACCATGTGTGGTGTTACAGGGCCACGATAGATTTCTTGGACCTTAGCGGCAAGCATTTCTTGCATCTGCTTATCATCTTGGATTTGATCGACAATTTGTCCCGTGATTCCTCCACGGTTGACGCGAATTTTTCCTTTGGAGCCCGAGAGAATGAGTTCATTTTTTCCGCTCGTAAGATTAATAGTGCTGCCATTTTTAAACGTCATCAGGGCGTCAAAAGAGTGGGCGACGTTGTAGCAGTTGTCGCGATTGTCGAAGGCACCTGTTCCTTCGATTGTTGTTGGACCAGTGTCTTGCAGGCCAAGAGCCCACATAGCGATATCCGTATGATGCACACCCCAGTCGGTTACTTGGCCTCCGGAGTACTCGAGCCACCAGCGGAATTGATAATGAGTTCGCTCGGTGATGTAAGGTGTTTCTGGCGCGGGGCCGAGCCACATGTTCCAATCGAGGTGGTCAGGAGATTCGGAGGGAGTGAACGGTCCACCTTTTCGCGCGTTGCCGACAGAGGAAACGGCTTTTAGCTTGTCGCCAATCCAACCGAGTTGGCAGATAGCTACGGCATTCAAAAAATGGCCGCCGTATTCACTTCGTTGTTGGGTGCCGACTTGAAACACTTTGCCAGTTTCTTTGACAACTTTGCCGACGAGAATGCCTTCTTCGATGGTCAATGTAAGGGGTTTTTCACAGTAGACATCTTTACCGGCTCGCATCGCTTCGATAGCAATTTTCACATGCCAATGATCGGGTGTTCCAATCGTAACAACATCGATGTCATCTCGGTCAAGTAAATCACGGTAGTCGTTATAGATGGTACAGTTATTGCCCGAGTTTTTAGAAAATGCAGCCGCTCGGTTTTTGTCGACATCACAGCAAGCAATGGGATTACCAAGTTTGAGTGATTGCCTAGCGATGGCAGTGCCTCGCCCGCCAACACCAATGTTGCCCACGTTAAGTTTATCATTTTTGGATTTGTTTTCCTGAGCGAACGAATCGACATTGGTAAAAAAATAGGGCGTTGTAGCAATCGCTGTGGTGGTCGCCAAAAATTGTCGACGGTTTTTATTGTTCATGGAGATACTTCCATTACGAGAGCTATTTTTCAGTAGTCAATACGCAGCGTAGGCCCAGTGCGTCGTCTTTATGGTCAGCGGGAACGATAAAACGAAAGCTGCTAGTCAGCTTCAGCGGTTTATCTTTCCAGCTGCCGCTGCGAGCGACGCGAGTTTTATTATCAGCGGCAATCCAAGCAGATCCGTCAGAGGGGGCTTGATCGTAGTTGCTGTGACCGGTGTCCAAGCACCATTCCCATAAATACCCGTGAATGTCATAGAGCCCCCAGGGGTTTGGCTTCTTTGCACCGACCGGAGGATCGTTCCCAGCGGCATTTCCAGTGTGCCAGCCGTAGTCATCTAGTTTGTCAGTGGAGTCGCCGAAGCTGTAGATCGTTTCTGTTCCCGCTCGAGCAAAATATTCCCATTCGGCTTCTGACGGCAACCGAACGACTTGGTTTCCCTTGATTAACTTCGCCTGTCTCATCAATAGAGTCGTTTTGTGACAAAAGTCTTGAGCCTCGGCAAAGGAGAGCATTTCAACGGAGTTTCGCGGTCCCTTCCATTTAGAAGGATTATTACCCATTACCACTTCCCAGAGGTTTTGCGGAACTTCATAGCGAGCGACGGAAAAGTTATAGGCGATGGCTACGCTGTGCTGGGGTTGTTCAAGCGACGCTGCGGTTTTGTCGCCACCCATTTGGAATGTCTTGCTAAAGTAATTGGTTCCCGGTCCAATCGCGATGAATTCGCTGTGAAAAACCTTCAGCAGTGGCAATTGGCTTGCGGTCGGTTGTTGTGCCTGAATGGTTACCGATGATAGAGTACAGATCACAGTTGCGAGCGTCAGAACGAGGCTTCTAATCACGATGGAGATCCTTCAGCGAACCCAATTTTTCCGGATTGAAATGCGGTGGCCATTGCCAGCGGCACTTGGGCTTCCGCGAGTACCAGCTGGGCCCGATTGGCGACGACAGATGCTTTCATTTCCTGTTCAACGGCGATAGCCTCTGCTCGACGTTGTTCGGCTCGAGCACGCGCGACCCGCGTATCAGCCTCCGCTTGATCGGCCTGTAATCGCGATCCGATATTCTCGCCGACATCGACATCGGCAATATCAATCGAGACAATTTCAAAAGCGGTTTGTGAATCTAATCCTCGCTCTAGTACTGCCTTAGTGATCATGTCTGGATTTTCAAGCACAGCGGAATGTCCATCGGCGGATCCGATTGAGGAGATGATACTTTCACCGACTCGAGCAATAATGGTTTCTTCTGTTGCGCCCCCAATCAATTGTGCAAGATTGGTACGCACAGTAACTTGAGCTCGTACTTTCAATTCGACACCATTACGAGCAACCGCACTCAAAACTGTTTTTCCGCTGCGTTCCGGGTCGGGGCAATGAATGACTTTTGGTTCGACACTGGTACGAACAGCGTCCACGACATCTCGTCCAGCAAGGTCGATCGCTGCTGCTTGATCAAATTCGAGGTCGATGCCGGCACTATCGGCAGAAACTAATGCTTCCACCACTCGTAGTACATTGCCGCCGGCTAAGAAATGTGCTTCAAGTCGTTCAGTGGTGACAATTCGACCGTCGAGGACAGTATCACCTTGCGCGTTCGCCTCGGTCGGTAGATTAGCCTGAACCGCTTGGATTTTAGCCCGCATCAGAGCTTTTTGATTGACTTGCCGAAACCCCATGGTTACTAGTTCAAGTAATCCAATTTGCGCCCCACAATTAAAGCCCTCAAACCAAAGCGCGCCATATTTCAATGCGATGATCAATAAGGATAAGCCGAAGATGCCTCCGAAACCAAAGATAACGGTCCAAAGGATTCCCGTAGCATCCGCTAAAATAATAATATGTTCCATGATCAAACCTCTGAGAAAATATCTACTCCTAGATGATACCCTATAATGAATAACGATGTGTACCGTTTATCTTTCAAATGAGTGTAGCTTTTCCAGTTTTGGGGTTATAAATGCCTAAAGTGTCCAAGGTGATTTGTCACGGTAGTTTGTTCGTAGCAGCGAGTCTAGTGTTTATTGTTGGTTGCGGTGAGGTCCGCGAATCCAAAGAGGCAGCGCAGGGAAATACGGACCAAATGCGCGCCGCCGATGGTAAATCGATTACGAAAGTGACGTTGCAGTTAAATTGGTTTCCGGAAGCGGAGCATGGTGGTTATTATGCTGCGTTGGTACACGGATTTTTCGCGGCGGAAGGATTAGATGTAGAAATCATCCCCGGTGGGCCAGGTAGTCCGGTGATTCAAAAATTGGTTGCAAATCAAGCAACGTTTGTGGTTGGTAACGCAGATCAAGTACTTACTGGAAGAAACCAAGAAGCGGAAGTCACAGCATTGTTTGCCCCAATTCAGATGAGTCCGCGGTGTATCATGGTACATGCGTCTACTGGCATCGAGCGGTTGGATGAACTGCGAAACATGACGGTGGCCTTGAGTGCGGGTCGCGCGTTTGCTTTGTACATGCAGAAAAAGTTACCGCTTGAGGGTGTCCGAGTTGTCGGTTATCCAGGCAGTATGACTGTATTTTTGAATGACAAGAATTTTGCCCAACAAGGATACGTGTTCAGTGAACCATTCATTGCCGAGCAACAAGGCGGTGACCCGCATGTATTGATGGTTTCTGATTTAGGGTTTAATCCCTATGCGAGTTTGCTAATAACCCGTAGTGATACAGTTGATACTAAACCCGAGTTGGTGGCGGCGATGGTTCGTGCAAGCAAGCAAGGTTGGCAAACTTATTTGGAGTCGCCAGCGAAAACAAACGCAGCGATCCATCAACAGAATGAAGAGATGGGGCTAGAAATTCTAGACTATGGCGCTACCGTGCTTAAGGAATTGTGCTTACCGGATGCGATGCCTGCTGCACAGTTAGGTGACATGACACTGCTACGTTGGACGCAACTGCGAGATCAATTAGCGGAAATTGATCTCGTTGATAAAAAGCTGGATGTTACCAAAGCGTTTACAACGACAGTTGGTTACGAATAGATAAGCTATTCGTTTTCCATCTCCGCTGCACCTAGCTTCGCCGATACGGACTCGACCGACGGATAGTCTGCTTTGGTCATGTGTGGCCCTGCCACAGAACTAGCGGCACCCAGTCCCTGTGAATGAGGATCGGCAAACTGTAAAGACGCATAATCGATGTTGTTGTCTTCTTGAAACATGTGCAGCGTTTGTGTTGGAAATGCAAACTGGACATCCAGTTTTTTGGCGAGTTTCATGACATCAATAAGCAAACGATGTCGCTCACGTAGTTCTGTCGGCCAATCGTTGCATTCAAAAAACATATACAGCAAGATGTCCACGCTACTCGCGCCAAAGCCGTTTAGGTACACCTGAAAATAATCTTTACGCGTGTAGGGATGCCGGCGAATGATTTCTCGAATCCCCTCACAAAACGCTTCTATTTGCTCCGGAGTTGTATCATATTGCACGCCAATCGAAGTGTTGAAGCGGCGGAATTGGCGGCGACCCATATTGTCTACAACCGAGGTTGTCAGGCGACTATTTGGCAAGGTAATCAGCGAGTTGTAAAATGTTCGCACTCGAGTGCTGCGCATGCCAACGTTTTCAACCGTACCTTCGACTCCATCAGAAACAATCCAGTCACCGATTTCAAACGGACGGTCGGCCAAGACGGTAAGTGAGCCAAACAGGTTGCTAAGTGTGTCCTGAGATGCAAACGCAAGAGCTGCACCTCCAAGCCCTAGACCACCAACGACGGCGGTTATTTCCAGGTCAAATACGTCGGCGAAAAAGATGATGCCAGTACAGACGGCGAAGATCTTCAAACATTTTTGGACAAGTGGAACGAGTAAATCGTCAAATTTTGTTTTTGTGCCAAGTGTTTTTTGGGCAATAAATCCAGCGATCCAATCAATGATGCGAAAGGCTGTCCAGATTGCGGCAAAAACTGTAAATAGTTTTAACCCGACGGCGAGCACTTTCATGAGCCCTAACGGGAAACCAATAACCCATGAACCGTAGTACCACGTCGCCGCTTGGGCCAGCAAGCCGATTGGCTTCCAAACTTTTCGCTCGGCGAGTTTATCTGCGTCCGTATCTCCAAGGTGACTATCTTTTCGAGCGAGCCGTACTAAGGCACTTAATAGAAACCGAGCAGCCACGTCGACAAACAAGCCTAAGAACACTAGCACAAAGCAACTGAGCCACTGGTAGTCGGCCAGCAAAAACCGAGTTGTCAGCAAGGACTCGGGCATCTTTCCACGAAACGTTTGCTCCAGACTCTGGTATTTGTCCAACTCGGCTTGGAAGGCATTCGCTTTCTTTGGAGTGGCGGTGCTGCTGTCTAACGCTACATCATCGCCGTCGGCGCTTTCGCTGCTGGTGGGTAGTCCCAATCCGGGTATAAGTTGAGCTTGAACTGTCGTTGCACAACTGCAGATTAGCAAGAAGAGAACTAGATACCGACAGGAGTATAGGGGCGAGCGTCGCATTGTATTTTCCGCTTAGCAAACAAAAGATAGTCTTTAACGCTGCGAAGTATATCACTGTAACGGGAATTAGAGACAGACCGATTATCGCTCGAGCTGAAAAGTCCAGCGAGCGAGCAGAGTTTGGCTGATGACGGTAACAGTGGTGACCATGGTGACGCCGAGCAGCGAAGATAGAAAAATCGACGCAAATAAAACTTCAGTTTGAAAATTTTGGCTGCTCATAAAAATGTAGTACCCGAGCCCTTGCTCATCGATTCCATGCCCAGCCATGTATTCGCCAATGACGGCGCCGACAATAGTCAATCCACTGGATATCTTTGCCCCAGTGACTAAATAGGGGATCGCATTGGGTAACCGAACCTTGAGAAGAACTTGGTATGGCGCTGCGCGATACAATGTCATCAAATCTAACAGACCCGTATCAACACTGCGGAGGCCCGTAGTTACGTTTGTCACGATGGGAAAAAGACTAATCACCGTGACGATGACAACAATACTGGCCATGCCGCCCCCAAACCAAATAATGATCAATGGGGCAATGGCGACGATCGGGACCGTCTGTAGAAAAATCATATATGGGTATACGCCACGGCGAGCAATTTTTGATACGGAGAATAACAAGCCGAGTGTCGTTCCAAGCAATAAAGCCAAGGCAAATCCTGAAAGGGCTGCTTGGGCAGTTATCAGAGTGGCACTCAATAAATCGTCTACTCGCTTGATACTGACGGATATGATTTCCCCAGGACTGGGTAGCAGAATCCGAGGAATCTCCCATAGCCAATCCGCAGTTTGCCACAGCGTTAAAAGCAGTAACAGAAATGCAATTGGGTAGATGACGACTGAAAGCGAGAGTTTTGTTTTCATAAACCCTCCTGTAGGATGCGAGTCACTGCGGCTGTCTTTTCGAGAAACAGGGGTGTGTCGCGGATGGCTGGGACTCGATCAGCGGGTAAATCAATGGCAACATCACCGCATATGGTCCCGTTGGCGTCCAGTACTAACACGCGTTGACTTAAATAAATAGCCTCACTGACATTATGGGTCACAAACAAAACAGTCATTTGTTGTGTTTGCCAGATGTGTAGTAGTTCTTGATTCAGTTGTTGGCGCAGTATTTCATCGAGTGCAGCAAATGGCTCATCGAGCAGCAACGCGTTAGGGTTCATCACCAAGGCTCGAGCAATGGAGACGCGCATCCGCATCCCGCCCGATAATTCCCGAGGGTATTTGTCGATATCGGCAGCCTCAAGTCCAACTAACTGCGCAACTTTTAGCACACGTTCAGATCGGTTTTCCGAAGATTGTTCTTCGAGTTCAAGCGGTAATTGAATATTGTCAGCAACGGTGCGCCAAGGAAGCAGCGTCGGATCTTGAAACACAAAAGCTGGTTGTTTACATCCAAGCTGGACCATACCTGTTGTTGGATTGGCTAATCCAGCAACGCATCGCAATAATGTTGATTTACCACAGCCAGATGGCCCGACTATCGACACCCATTGACCAACGGGGATGTCACAGGAAACAGAGTCTAATACCGTGGTGGTATTGTACTGTATACTCAGGTCATCAATGGTGATGGCAGGTTTCTGTGGCATTGAAATAGGTATAGTCATGGGCGTGGGGGATTTGCGGAAACGTTTATAGAACCACTATAATAGTCACATCATAGACAAACTAGCTACGCTATTGGCAACATTCAACAATCATGACCCACTCTCCTCCACAGCGAATAGAAATTCAAGGCGATTGGCCGTCCGATCTTGCAGCGACTAATATGGGAATTATTATTATCGACCATGGTTCACGCCGCGAAGCAAGCAATCAATATGTAATCACCGTTGCACGGAATTTCCAAGAATTAACTGATTATGGAATTGTTGAACCGGCTCATATGGAACTAGCTCAGCCTGACTTGGCCGCTGCCTATGACAAGTGTGTTAGTCACGGGGCGAAATATATTGTTGTTCATCCCTACTTTTTAGCCCCCGGCCGTCATTGGCACGAGGACATCCCGGAACTTGCTTCGGTGGCAGCAGCCAACCATCCACATACGAGTTGTGTGGTCACAGCTCCGCTAGGAATTCATAGTGCCATGCTACAAATCATTGTCGATCGAATCGACCAATCGTTGTAACGACAGAGAGCCAGCCAGTTTTCAATGGACACGTTGTCCGGGGATGGCGCCTTCGTCTATGGCCAGCATAAATACTTCTTCACCACCGGGACCGGCGGCAGCAATCATGCCTTCACTGAGGCCAAACCGCATTTTTCGAGCGGCTAAGTTGGCGACCATGATGACGAGCCGACCTTCAAGATTTGCTGGATCGTAAGCTTGTTTGATGCCGGCGAATACTTGGCGAGTTTCATTACCACCCA
>Ga0302117_10000974_pt1 | contig 13367 bp, 9 predicted proteins | sample AG5_322_MG_FD_203112 | JGI IMG/M metagenome (GOLD analysis project Ga0302117, IMG submission 203112) | Marine microbial communities from Western Arctic Ocean, Canada - AG5_32.2 | ecosystem: Environmental > Aquatic > Marine > Oceanic | place: Canada: Western Arctic Ocean | collected 2017-10-01 | reverse complement strand
ACTTGGACAGAGCTGTGGCATGCGCGTCGGCCCCATATCCTCTTGGGGTGGTGGCGTGTCCTCGCCATTCCTCCGCCAAGACGTGCAGCCCCCGGACGTCTGCAGCGGGCCTCATCGGTTGGCCCCATCGCCCGCCGATGCAACCAACGAGTCTTCCTCGATCGGGTTGTTCGCATGGACCGAGGTGAGCCATCTCGCCGGTGCGCGAGACGCTCCAACCGGGTGTTGCCGAGTACTGGTGACCGTTCCCAGAAGGACAGTCCGTTATTGCTCCCACCGTCAGCAGTTCGCACGCCGCAGTATCAATCTTTGAATTACTGCCTTCGGCTCTTTCCCGGAGCATGCTCGCCGAACATCCTGGATTCTGTTCGATAACCGAGAAGACACGGGAGGGGATTGGGAGGTCCTCGGTGCGGAACACGGTTTCCTCCTCAATCGCTGCGCTGCTGAACTCCACGCCGTCCGATGAGAGATCAATGTCTCGTCGCAGGCGGTACGACAAACGCGGTGGCCAAGTACCGTCACGAAACTTGGTTGTCACGAGAAACATCCGGCGCCCCTCGTTGAATTAGTGCCGATCTCCTTGCTTCCGAGCCGACCTGAAGAATGCCGCCCCCTGCTGCGGTCGTCCCACGGCAGGAGCCTACCAGGCCTTGGCACGACGCTTCCTTGAAGGACGAGCCGAACGACCGCTTGCCGACCTCGAAGCCGAGATCGTGCGTGCGTCCGGCCGCATGGACTTTGAGTACGCCGGACTTCAGAGAGATCGACTCGAACGGCTTCGTGGGTTCCGCGATCAGCTGGTAGCATTCCGCGGTGCCGTCGAGGACCTGACGTTCATCTACCGAGTTCCCGGTTTTGGCGGAGACCACAGTGATGCGAGGGTCCGCGTCCGCCGGCATTGTCGTGGAAGCGACGCAGACCTTCATACCCTCAAGCACACCGGCACCCTCAGGCGTTCGTGCGATCTCCCAGGTGCCCCGACCCATCAGCAGCGTGTCGAGGGTCGACAGATACGCGGCGAAATCAATCGCGGACTCCGCGATGATCCAGTCGTACCCACCGTCTTTCGTCGCGATAACCCCTCGACGCTCGCCGCAACGGAGTACCTGAGTCGTCGAGTCATCTCAGGATATCCGCAGGACGCCTACCCCGGCAGAAGGTTCATTCGGACGGCGGTCACTTCTTCGATCTTGTTGCGGCTATAGAAGACTGGGAAGAAGTCATCGTTCGCCCAGTACTCGAAGAGATTCCGGTAGAAGCGAGAACGCGTGTCACCACTCTGCCCCGGGGTGTTCATTCCGACCGCGCGATCCCAGTCGCCCGTGTCGATGATGATCCGGAACGACGCGCCGGATGTCTGATTGCTACCATTTCCGGTCTGGTTCACGGTCGAACCATAGCCGCCGCGCGGGAGAGGGCCGGCCTCGAGCACAGCACGGGTACTCGCGTCGACCGCGGTTCCAAGCGGGTGTCGCAGCGTCGCAGAGTGATAGGCGGCCTGGCCGTATTGCCACGCCGACATATCGGCGCCAAGGCGCCCCTCAAGCGTCGCCATCGCGGTGGTAAGCGCACCCGAGAGAAGATCATTTCGCGCGAGCATGGGTTCACGTCCCAGAGTCCCGGGTGGGACCATGATCGTCTCGATAACCTTCCTCAGAGACAGGTTCCCACCCAGTCCCGAAGGCATCAGCGCATCTCGCGTCCGCTGCCGCAGCTCGGCCTCCCACGCGGAGTAAATTGTCGCCTCAATGGAGTTCTTATCCATGACGTAGTCCCAATCCAGAAGCATCTGCCTCGCCCGTTCAGGCTGCCCCATCATGGCCAGGTCATCGAGCATTGGAACCAGTTGACGAGCCGGAATGGAGAGTTCGTCTGTCTGGAGGCGCATCATATCTGCCATGGAGAACCGAGTGCCGCTATCTAGGACCTCGACGATCCGCAGCCACCGGTAGGGGTCTGACCAGCTGAAGCCAACCGCATTCATGTGTTCGTAGTCACGCGGAATCAGGTCGTTATTCGCTGTGGCGAAGTAGCCATCCTCGGGATTCACGACGTGTGGCTTGGAGATGATCGGGAGGTACCCGTCCCATTCATAGCGGCCATCACCGGGGACCGGCACCAGCCCGCTCCAGTTCCGCCGGACGGGAGCAATTCCGACCGCCTGCCAGCCGATGGTGCCGTCGCGGTCAGCCCAGATCATGTTTTCGCCCGGAATGTTGGAGTAGTTACAGGCCGCCCTGAACTCCTCCCAGTTTTTGGCCTGATCCATTCGCAGCGATGCGAGGTACGGCGCTCCGCCAACCTCCATCCAGCCGGCACGGACGGCATAGGCAAGGTTCCGGCCCCCGTCCTCAAAAACGACTGGCCCGTGGCGCGTGTACTTGAGCTCAGCAGTATGTGCGGACTGACCCCTGACCGGAATCTCCTCGGTGATCACGGTCATCTCCTCCCATTCTCCCCGATACCGGTACTGGTTCGGGTTCGACGGGTTGGTCTCGTAGACGTAGAGATCCTCTGCATCGGTCGAGAAAACAGTCAGCCCCCAGGCACCGTACTCGTTGTGCCCAATCGACACCCCCGGAAGGCTCGGCTCACCGCCGCCGATGACGTTCCAGCCGGGACCGACGAGGTGGACCCAATAACGCAGAGACGGGGCCCCCTGCGCACGATGTGGATCGTTCGCCATGATCGGGTAGCCACTCTCCGAACGGCTCCCGTCGACAACCCAGTTATTCGAGCCGATGTCCTGCTTCACATCGTATGCGACGACCCGAGCGGCCTCTTCCGCGGCTCGTTCGAGCATGGCGAACTCGTCACTGTCCGCGCCGCGACCGTCGACGATGTCTTCGGGCGTGAACTGAATCCCTCTGCGGAATGCGTTGTAGAGTTCGAGAATGTCTTCCGACAGCGCGCTTCCGTTGATCGCGGCGTCGAGGTCCAAAAGTGGATCACCCGGCCCAAAAGTGGAAACAGCTTTCACCGTCTCAGCGCCGACAGCAGCAACGCGTCGCCCAGTGGCCAGCTCCGCCCCGATGTTGCCGAGAAGACCCTGGTGACGGGAAACGACTACGTCCGGAGTCCAGCGCCCCGGCGTGATCCCGAGCAGATCAAACTCGATGGTCAGGAGGTCCGGATCGCTTTCGGTCTGGGCGATGTAGGCGTTGATCCCGTCCGTATACGCATTGATGATGAGCGAACCGCGGTCGTGGTAGTGGTTCAACTCCTGCTCGAGGTCCCGGCGGAATTTGAACAGGCGCGTGCCGATGTCTCTCTTCAGCTCTCGCTCGCCGAGGATCTCCGAAACGGTCCCGGTAGCCTGCCTACGCCACATCTCAAGCTGGAACAGCCGGTCGCGTGCGGCATTCCACCCCTGAGCGAAAAAGAGATCGTGCTCGGTCTCGGCATAGATATGGCTGACGCCCCACTGGTCGACCAGGATCTCGACGGGTTGCTCCAGTCCCGGGATATCGAGCGTCGTCGATTCCTGACCCTGCAGCGGCCCCGCGGCCCACATAGCGGCAAGCACAACGACACAAACAACCTTTACGCCCGTCAAACCGTTCGACCACTGAGACATCACGCGCATGACTTTTCCTCAATAGAGTTTCGCGGCGTTCAGCGTACGGTTTGGGGCGGCCCCTCACAAGCGATTCCCTGCTCTCGCTCTTGGTCACTCGACAGCTCGACGACCCGTCTCTGAATGGGATGCCCGCGGCTGAGGCCATCCTGGGTCCGAGCGACCGCAACTGGGATATCCACAGGGTGGACATTGAGGGCGGTGAAGACCTCCCACAGACACTCGAGACTGGAATGGTACTGGCTTACGAGCCGGGATTCTGGGTCCGGGCCGACGCCTACTAACTCGAAGACATGGTGCTCATCACGGACAGTGGCCATCGCGTCCTGAGCGCCAACCTTCAGTACTGGGCCTCGGACATCGAGGAAATGATGGCCCGCTGAGTACAGCGCCCAGCTCGGGTCACCCGCCTGGAGCGTGAACATACCGGTTGCACGACGCTGTCTTAGGAGTCGTTCGACCTCGCGGGCCGCCCCGACGTACATCGATACGCCCTGTACAACCGCCTCATGCGCGAGACAGCAGCCCCACTCCACCTGAACCGAGTTCCCGCTCTATCGAGTACCGTCCCGTCAGAGCGGTTTGTATCGCCAGGAAATGGGCGTCCATGTGAGCTACGCCTCGTAGACCGTCCTGCCTCCGACTACGGTACGCACGACCTGAATCTCCTTGATCCGATCCGGATCCACGTCGTAGGGGCTCTCGGCGAGCAAAACGAAGTCACCCAGCTTCCCGGCAGTGATTGACCCCTTCAGTGACTCCTCGTGTGACGCGTACGCCCCGTGCATGGTACAGATTTTCAGCGCCTGATCGAGTGACACGCGCTGGCTCGGACCCCAGACACGCCCGGCGAAGTCCTTCCGGGTCACCATCGATTGAAGTGCCATGAGCGGCTCATAGGGGCCCGGGCTATGGTCCGACGCCGGAGCGACCATAATGCCATAGTCGAGGAAGGACTTGTGGGCGAACATCCACTCCATCTTCTCCTCGCCGTATTCGATCCACTTCTCGCCATGATAGTGCGCGTAGGTGTAGAACGGGGCCGGGATATAGGCACCGTCTGCGATCCGCTGCAGCAACTGCGGGTTCACCAGCGAACAGTGCTCAAGGCGATGGCGGGTGTCGACTCGTGGGAATTCACTCGCCATACGCTCGTAGGCGTTCAGGACCATGTCGATCGTGACATCACCGTTCGCATGGATCGCGACCTGCCAACCTGCACGGTGCGCGACCTCGACGGCCTCCCGAATCTCGTCCTGAGTCATCGTAAGGATGCCGAGATCGTCCGGCCTGCCTGCATACGGAGTGCTCATCGCCATCGTGCGCTCCGAGGCGGAGCCGTCAGCCGCGTACTTGACCGGCCCGATCCGGAGCCATTCGTCTCCAAACCCGGTTCGCACGCCGGACGGCCGTAACTGATCGAACAGCCCGCGGCCGGCGAAGAGGTTCATGCGAAGGCTCAGATCTCCTGCTCCCCTCGCGTCCTGGTAGGCCGTCAGATCATCCGACCCAGTACTCGCCTGATGCACGGAGGTGAGACCCGATTCGTTCATCTTGGCACATATCGCGGCAACCCCGGCTGCTCGCTCCTCAGGGGTCGCACTGCGTGGGATGGTAAAAGCCCCGCGCGCACTCTCCGCCACCTTACCCGTCAGTTCTCCGCCCTCCCGATAGAAATGTCCGCCGAAAGGATCGGGCGTGTTCACCGTCACGTTCGCGGTTCCGAAGGCGCGGGAGTTGTACACACCCGTGTGACCTCCGCGATGCCCGACCATGATCGGATGATCGGTGCTGACGGCATCGAGGTCGAGTCGATTGAGCGGCCGCCCTTCTTCCTGCTTCGTATCGTCGTACATGAAGCCGACGATCCACTCACCCGGGGGGGTCACGGCCGCACGATCTCTCAGAGCAGCTTGAATCCGAACGACGCTGCCCAGATTTGTGTTGACGTTCTTGAGCTCATTCAGGCCCGCACCGGACGGGTGTGAGTGGGCATCAATGAAGCCTGGCAACACCGTGGCACCCGCGGCGTCGATGACTTGAGTGCTGGCCGACGCCATGTTGCGGATGTCAGCACTGGACCCAACGGCCACGAAGCGATCGCCCTTGATCGCGAAAGCTTCGGCCTGCGGAGTGGAGTCGTCCTGGGTGAGCACGTTCGCGTTGACCACGATCAGGTCCGGAGTGTTGCTCCCGCCGGACGACCCCGCCACGCATCCGGTTGTGAGCCCCGCCGCAGTTGCGGCGGCACCGAGTCCAAGAAATTGCCTGCGATCAAAGTCCGTCATGGCAGTCCTCTCTAGCTGCGGGTCCCAAAAACAGGACCAATGGTTTCCTGAACTGACTCGAATTCCGCTACCGCATCAGCATCTACCTTCGTCACGAGACTGACGAGCACGCACGCCAAGAGCCCCGCGATGAATCCCGGAATCATCTCGTACAGATCGTAGTAGTCCGCCTTGAACACACGAACCCAGATCACCGTGGTCGCGAATCCGGCGATCATGCCCGCGACCGCGCCCTCTTTCGTGGTACGCTTCCAGAAGAGCGAACACAGCACCACCGGGGTGAAGGCACAGGCGATACCCGACCATGCGAAGAGCACGAAGTCGAAGATGACCCGGACCTCGAGCAGGGCGACGACGAGTCCGACGAGCCCGATTACGACAGTCACACCTTTGCCCAGCAACGAGAGCGTGCGCTCGCTCCCCTGAAAGCCCAGAGCTTTCTGCATCACGTCCCGGACGACCGCAGATGACGCCAAAATCAGCAGAGAGTCCACCGTCGACATGATGGCCGCCAGCACCACGACCAGAAACACGCCCGTGAAGAAGTCCGGAAAGAACGCTGCGCTCATTTCTGGCAGGACCGTCTCCGGATCCGCGAGCCCCGGGAACAAGGTGCGACCCGCCATCCCGCCGAAGACGGCACCGACATCGAATCCTATCACGCACAGTACTGCCCAAAATCCGCCGTCCACGATCTGCTTCTGGTCTCGTGCCGCCATGAATCGCGTCAGCAACTGGGGCGACCCCAAGAACGCCAATCCAATCGCTATGGAGCCGGCTGCGCTGATCACGCCCGCGAGTGTCAGCCCGTAGGATCCCATCGGGTCGAGCAACGCAGGATCCGTCGCGCGGAGAACGGAAATCATCTCGCCCCAACCACCTGCTGCAGCGATTCCCACGATGGGCAGGGTGATCAGGCACCCCAGCATCAAGACACCCTGAAGGAAGTCAGAATAGGCGACAGCCTTGAAACCGCCCACGGTTGTATAGAAAAGAACGATTCCCAGACCGATCCAGACGCCTTGAGTGTAGTCGAGTCCGAGGAAGGACTCGAAGGCCTTCCCAGACGCGGTCAACTGGGCGGCGGTGTAAGCCATGACCATGCTCAGCACGATGATCGACGAGACCCATCGGAAGACGTGCTTGGTGTCGCGGAAGCGTTCGGTCAGGTAGTCGGGAACCGTGATGGCATCGTAGCGGTCCGTGTATTCCTTGAACGGGCGCGCGACCCAGATCCAGGCAGAGGCTACGCCGAGCACCTCACCCAGGATGATCCAGAACGCATGGACTCCGAGCGCGTACCCCATGCCGGTAAGGCCGAGAAGGAGCCACGCACTCTCACCAGTCGCATTTGAACTGAACGCTATAACCCACGAAGGCAGCTTCTTACCCGCCACGTAGTAACTCTTCAGGTCACCGGACTCTCTTCCGCCCCAGAATCCGATCAGAAGAAGGATCAACAGATATCCGATCACGACGCCCAGAATCGTGGAGGACATCATGTGTCGGTCCTTCGGTCTCTACGTCGAGCTCGATAGAACGCGATCTCGAAGCCGAGCCCCAAGCCCACAGCCACGACCAGTAAGATCCAGGCATCGAGCGGCATATCAGCCCCCGACCTTGTCGACCGCTTTCCCGAGCTTCTCGATCCCCTCTGCCATCTCCGCTTCAGTGATCAGCAGAGAAGGTCCGATTCGGATCACGGTGCCGTTAAGACCACCCTGGCCAATGAGGACACCCTCGTTCCGCGTGGCGTTCATGAGCCGTGCCGTGCGTTCCGTGTCCGGCTCCTTCGAGACCGGATCCTTAACGATCTCTATACCCTGCATCAGTCCCATGCCGCGCACGTCACCGATCCAGGATGGGTGCCGCTCCTGCATCGCCAGCAATCCCGCTCGAAGCTGCTCCCCGCGCTCCTGCGCGTTGTGCGGAGCGTCGTGGAGGCGCATCTCGTCCTGCGTGGCGCACAGCGCGGCCATCGAGACCGGATTGCCGCCGAACGTCGAGATCGTCTTTCCCTTCCAGGCATGTGCGATCTCGTCGGTGGTGATCGTGGCACCAACTGGCGCTCCGTTCGCGATGCCCTTGGCCATGACCATGATGTCGGGCACGACACCCCAGTGCTCGATACCAAACCAATGCTTTCCGGTCCGCGCAAAGCCTGACTGCACCTCGTCGATAATGAGAAGGCCTCCGTACCGCCGAATGACTTCAGCCGCTTTTTGGAAGTAGCTTGGAGGGGGCACGACGTAGCCAGCTACGCCCATGATGGTCTCTGCGATGAACGCCGCTGGACGACCGTTGGTGGTCGTCATGATGACCTCTTCGAGGTCGTCGACGAATTTGTCGACGCAGGTGTCGTCACACGGCTGCTTGTACGGACACCGATACGGATTCGGGCTCTTAGCGTGCTTGATACCCGCGACCGGTGTCGCGAGAGGGCGCCAGCCGGAGTGTGCAGTCACACTCGTCGCCATGAATGAGCGACCGTGATAGCCGACTCGCAGCCCGATGATCTCGCTGCGGCCCGTCGCGAGACACGCCATCATGAGTGCCGTCTCGATGGCCTCGGTGCCGGAATTGCTGAAGAAGGTACGCTTCAGATTTCCGGGGGAGATGTCAGCGATCTTGCGCGCGCCCTCGACGTGCGCCTCGCTCGCATAGAGCGTCGAGACATGTCCGAGTTTGTGCATCTGCTTCGACGTCGCCTCAAGCACCTTCGGGTTGCAGTGGCCGACCGAGGTGGTGAGGATACCGCTGAACAGATCGAGATACTCCTTGCCTTCTGGGTCGCGAACATAGACGCCTTCCCCGGACTCTAGGACGAGCGGCTCGTCATAGAGATGAAGCATCGCCGGAAGCAGAAACTCCCGCTGACCGTCGACGGTCTCTGCGCTTGTGATTCCGCTTGCCAGTCCCTGAGCACTCATGGCTTTGTGATCCGGTGAGGATCAGCCTGGCCGGCCGACCAGCGTGAGATGACCACGCGCTGATCCGTGTAGAAGGAAATGCCGTCACGTCCGGCTGCCTTGAGATCGCCGAAGAATGACTGCTTGGAACCACCAAAGGGAAAGAACGCCATTGGTGCGGCGACGCCGATATTCACCCCGATCATGCTGATGCCTGCCTGGTAGCGGAATTCTCGCGCTGCATATCCGCTACTGGTAAAAATCGAGCAAGCATTTCCATATCGACTCGCATGCATCATGGCGATTGCCTCCTCGACATTGTTCGCCCGATTGATGCCCGCGACGGGACCAAAGATCTCTTCCGTCGCGACGGACATATCCGGAGCGATGTCTTCGAAGACCGTCGGGCCAATCCAGTAGCCGCCCTCGAGCCCATCCACCGTCTGGCCTCGGCCGTCGAGCGACAACTTCGCACCCTCGACGACTCCCTTATCGATATAGGAGTTCACTCGGTCACGATGTGCAGCGGAAATTACGGGCCCCATGTCGGTGCCCGGCTCCATGCCATCCCCAACTCGAATCGAAGCCGCATGATCCAGGAGCCTCTCTCGGATCTGGGCATGCGCATCCCCGACACCGATCACCATGCTCCCGGCGAGACAACGTTGACCCGTTGATCCGAAAATAGACCCGGCGCACGCGTCGAGCGTCGCGTCCATATCCGCATCCGGAAGAACGATCAGATAGTTCTTGGCGCCTCCGAGAGTCTGCGCACGCTTCCCAGACGCGGTGGCCCGGGTGTACACGATCTTGGCAACATCACTCGATCCGACGAATGACACTCCAACGATGTCCGGATGGTCGCAGATCGACTCGACCGCCTCCTGGCCACCGTGCACGATGTTCAGCACACCAGGGGGAAGGCCGGCCTGCTCAGCGAGCTCAACGATCTTCTGGTGCGTGAGCGGATCCTGCTCGCTCGGCTTGAGCACTACAGTATTGCCCGTCGCAATCGCGTATGGCCAGAACCAGAGAGGAATCATGACCGGGAAATTATACGGGGTGATGATTCCGAAGACGCCGAGTGGCTGCCGCCACGTAGCAGAGTCGATCCCCTTGGAGATCTCCTCCACGGTGTCGCCCATCATCAGAGCGGGAATGCCACACGCGTGTTCGATATTCTCGATGCCCCGCTGCACCTCGCCACGCGTCTCGGCCAGGATCTTCCCGTGTTCAGTCGTGAGCTGGATAGCCAGCTCTTCTTTGTGCTCTTCCAGTAGAGTCTTGAGGCGGAACAGCACCCTCGCCCTGACGGGCGCAGGTGTCGAACGCCACATCGGGAACGCGGCCTTCGCGGCCTGAACAGCGGCGTCGACGTCCGCTCTCGTGGAGAGTGGCACACGACCGATCTCCGCACCCGAGGCCGGATTTTTCAAAGCGAGCGTGTCTGTCCCCGACGACTCTCTCCAGCCGCCACCTACATAGTTCCGTACGATCGTGCTCATGTCGCTTCCCGCCGAGTCGTGGGGGTTCTGATCGTGATTCGCATAACTACATCCGCGGGCTGTTCTGTGAACTGCGCATGGCAGGCGAGCAAGTCGGCCATTCGCCTGGCTGCCCACCCCGACCCGCAATGACCGTGCGCCTCGTGCGATCCACGAAGTTCGGGTCCTCCGAAGCCAGATATACGAGGGACGCCGTCAAGACTGCGTTGTTCTTCAGGTCGTCGAAAATGAGCTTGTCGAAGGTGTCGCGGTGTGTGTGCCATGTGTGCGAGCCGTAGTCCCAGGACAAGGCACCAAGGCTGAAGCCCGGGGCGCCGTGACAGACGAACGAGGCATAGTCAGAGCCACCCCCGCCCGGATTCCCGGGGAGATCCAGCTCGACATACTGCGAGACCTCCTGTGGGACCTGCGACATCCAGCTGGCCAGAGAGCCCGTCGCACCGGTGAGTCCCTGCGCGGAAATTCGAACCACACGCCCGGTGCCGTTGTCCTGGTTCCAGAGGGCCTGCAATCCCTCGACGACCTCAGGATGGTCCTCTGTGTATGCGCGGGAACCGTTCAGACCCTGCTCCTCGCCACTCCATAGGCCGACGAGAATCGTGCGCTTCGGGTTCGGATAGACTTCCCGCAGAATCCGCATCGTCTCCATCATGAGAACGGAGCCGGAGCCGTTGTCCGTGGCACCGGATCCACCTTCCCACGAGTCGAAATGAGCGGAAAGCATTACGTATTGGTCCGGCCACTCCGATCCCGCGATCTCGCCGATCACATTGAAAACCGGAACCTCACCCCGGTTCTCAGCCTCCGCCGTGAGTCGCAGCAAGGGTGCCTGCCCATTGGCGGCCAACCTGTGGACTAGGCTGTAGTCCTCACAGCCCAACTCAAAGGTCGGCGTCTCGCGATTATACGCGTTGAATACCCTCGTCGTCCCGTAGGAACCCGGCCACTGCGACGTAACGATTCCAGCGGCACCGGCCTCTTCGAGCTGAGCGTGCAGGTCTCGGCGTCGTCCGTCGGTCGAGCCGGTTGCCGCGAGGCTCTGACTCCACGCTCGGCGCACCATCGTGCGCTCTTCCTCCATGCGCTCCATCGAACCCGCCATGCCGAACTCTTCCCACTGCTCATTGGCGCGACACGTCGACTCCGGCGCGGACATCATCACCCACTTACCGCTCACCGTGCCGAGAAAACTCTGCCAGTCCGCAGGTGAACTGATCGGCGGCAGATACGTCACTTCACCTTCGACCGGGCGTCCATTCGTCCCCGGACTCCAGGCAAGAATCCGGCCTTCGAGGGAGCGCACGCGGGGCGAGATCAGATCCACATGACTTACGCCACGATCCCAGCCCTCCCAGGTGCCATACTGCTCGAGCTCGGCATCGACACCCCATCGCCGCATCGTCTCGACCGCCCAACGCTGGGCAGCCTCGATTCCGGGCGAGGCCGTCAGGCGAGGTCCGATTTCATCGAGCAGGACCTGTGAGAGTGCCTCGAACTGGGAGTTGTTCATGCCCTCGTCCCAGATGCCCTGCAAGACGGGGTCATCCGTCGCCAGGCGCTGAGCTTCGACCGCGGCCGGAACCGCGGTGAGTCCGGCCACGGCAGCCGCGACCCATGTCATCGTTCGAATCTTCCTCATCATCCTCAGGTCCTCAGTGTTCGGTTCAGTAGTTGTAATGCTGATTTGTACCGCTCGCTTGGCTCAGCGCGAGTCATTCGCCTGATTCGCGCGTTCGATGATCACCCGGAGTCGACCCTGTGGGAGGGCCGGGACCGTATAGCCGTTGATTCCCGTAAGTGTCTCCGCAGCGAGCATGGCGTTGAGGATGGCTTCCTCGGTCGCGTGCACAGATGCGGAGATGAACGGGTTCAGTTGGTCGTTGGGAAGCATCTCGAGCCCGACCACCTGGCCACGCTCAGCCGCGGCCGCTCGGTTCGCGGTGCTAAAGCCGATGAAAATGTCACCCGACCCGTTGTAGCCCATCCCGCCAATCCGAGCGAGGCCCATCGTCGTGCGTGTGACGAGGCGCTTGATCTGCGTAGGGAGAAGGGGCGCGTCGGTGGCGAGCACGATAATGATAGAGCCGGTGATCTCGGGTACCGGTTCGAGAATGCCGCCGGCGTCGGGCACGGTAGTGGAGGTGCTCGTGTCCAACCGATCCGAGTCCTCTGCCTCGTCGCACCACGGGGCGCCAGAACGACGCACATCCGCTGGGATCGATCGGTCCGAATAACACGAAACGGGCTCGGGCATCATCTCGCCAACGGGCACGCCTGCAATTCGAAGATCCCTTCTCGCACCCTGGTTGCACTGGACGAGGACGCCAACGGTGTACTCCCCGACCTGACGCGACGACGACCCGATGCCACCCTTGAAGCCGTGGCAGCGCATGCCCGTTCCGCCACCAACCGCCCCCTGGGTCACGGAGCCAGACCGGGCGCCGTCAAGGGCGGCAAACGTGTGCTCCTTGGTGACGTGAAAGCCATTGATATCGTTCAGACTTCCGTCATACGTCTCAGCGACTACGGGCAGCGCCCACAGAAATGTCGGATCGCGCTCGCGGTTCCACTCGATCACCGCGTCACGGACAATCCCAACGCTGTGCGTGTTCGTGATCAGGATCGGGCCCTCGAGAATCCCCGAATGCTCGATCCATGTCGTCCCAGTCATCTCGCCGTTGCCGTTGAGGCTGAACCAGGCCGCAAACGTGGAGTCGCCTGCCGCCCGCCCCCGTGGCAGGATCGCGGTGACACCCGTCCGCACCGGACCCTCGCCCACGACGAGGAGCCCTTCGCCCTCGATGATCGTCGTATGACCGACCTCTACGCCCGCTACGTCAGTGATCGCGTTATAGGGACCCGGCTGGCCCTCGAGTCGAATTCCAAGCTCTCGAGCGTCAGGGACGTTCTGCCCGACGACTGGAAAGCTCGCTGCAAAAACAGCGACAACCGCCATGGACGGGAGAGCCCTCACTTCAAGCCCGCTATTTTCGTGACATAATCGAACTCGGTCTTCTTCACGGACTGCACGGAGAGGCGACCGTATCGCACCAGTTCCATGTCGGAGAGCTTCGGGTCGGCCTTG
>Ga0302117_10000970_pt1 | contig 13379 bp, 8 predicted proteins | sample AG5_322_MG_FD_203112 | JGI IMG/M metagenome (GOLD analysis project Ga0302117, IMG submission 203112) | Marine microbial communities from Western Arctic Ocean, Canada - AG5_32.2 | ecosystem: Environmental > Aquatic > Marine > Oceanic | place: Canada: Western Arctic Ocean | collected 2017-10-01 | reverse complement strand
CATGAGTTCCACCGAGGTTTAATTTACCTCCAAGGGTTGAAACTAAATCTCTATCAGTGTCCTTAAATAATTCAGTTAACCCTTCTTCATCGAGTGAAAATGGATTTATCGCAGCAGGAGGGGGGGTATATTCAAAACCCTTTTTGAGAGTTCTTCCAGCATAAGCCGCATGAGTAAGGGGCTGGATAATAATTCCTTCTTGATCAACCAAAATGATATTTCCATCTCTAAAAACTTCCACATAAATATGCCTTGAACCAAATTTAGTTTCAAAGTCAAATGATAATACGCGGTCAAAGCCAAGTTGTCTTACTCCAGTGAAACGAGAATTTTTGAGATGCTTTCGCAGTAACATAGCGAATGGTGGTGGCGTCATCGGCATAGGGCGGTCGCGGTTTGAAGTGTAAATTCGTGAACCTCTGACAAAGACTAAATCGAATTGGTCCATTTCTTTAGGATTAATTCGAAGAACAATTTGCTCATAATGAGGCATATACGCCTTCTTAACATATGCATTAGTGCATTTGTTCAATTCATTGGCCATTGCAAATAGGTCAAAACCGCTCATCGCCTCCTTCATGCTCCCGCCTCCATACTTCGCTAGATGGTTAGGGGTCTTGAACTCTCAGCCCATCATTATCAGTATAGGGCGTAAAATATTGATTGAATCGAACCACCATGCATTGGTTAAACTATCTCAAGACTCCATTTTCAGATAATTTTCCAATTGTTATTTTCCTCAGCAACCTTTCCACTTCTTTGGTGAGAAAGCAGATGTGACAGGGTTTGGTCTTGGGCTAAAAGCGGATGTGCATCAGGACTATCTTGGTATGCGATTCTAGAGATTTGAGCGAGTTTACTATTTCCTGCAGCCACAGCATCAAGCACCCTTTGATGACGAGCAGACCTATGATTAAGGTAGTATTTCAATTTCTTTTCCGGTAACGGAATTACCGGTCCATGACTTGGGAAAATCAAATGTGGTTCCAAATCAATAAGGCGTTGTAATTGCTGTAAGTATTGATCCATATCACCTTCACTAGGGGGTATGAGGATGGTGCCAATACCTGCGACCATGTCGCCAGCAACTAAACCAGCATCTCCGAGCAAGCATATGTGGCCAGGATGATGGCCTGGTGTTTGCAATACCTGCCACTTTTGGTTTCCGAGTTGCAACGTTTCCCCATCGTGTAATATGCGTTGGCATGGAATCTGTTCTGATGTTTGTTGACTACCCCACATTGGTACATCAAATGCTTCTCTTAACAAATCAAAATCACCTAAATGGTCACTATGGGGGTGGGTAAATACAATGGCTATCAAATTACCATTATGCCTTTCCACAGCAATTGCTAACGTTTCCATTCCTTCCCGCATTCTAGCAGCAGGGTCAACTAATACGAAATCGCCTTCAGGGTCTCCGATAAGGTAGGAATTAGTGTGGTCAGCAGGTGGTAATGTTGCAGTTTTTACTGGAACGACTTCGACTCCATATGCAAATAAGATTGAACGGCGACCTATCTGTTGTTTTTCCATTTCTTCAGCAGATAATTCCATATTGCCATCAAATTGTGTCAGTGTGCGTTTTAATTGCATCAATAGAGTGACAACCGGTGGAGCAATTTTCATTTCATGTGTTTTCCATTTTGCCAACAATTGTTCAGCGCTTTGCCAAGTGAATTCAACAAATTCAGTTTGACCTACTATACTCGGTTGCGGAACTTCCTGTGAACTTCCGCCATGAATGTGGAGAAATGTATTTTCAAATAAGACCGGCCCGAATGGGGGAGTAGTTCGTGAGGAAATATGACGGATTCCACTAGTGTCACATGGAATCTTTCCCTGCTTTACTTGTGGTAGCCAGTTTGCCTTATCTGCGACAACAAGGTTTCTCGCATCCTCACCAACTACAACGATTTTTCCATCAGCACAGGCGAAGCCTAGTTCCTCAACAACCTCTCGCATAATGGCGGCAATAGCAGCAGCATTTGGTCCATCTAATTGCGTCAATTCCTCAACTGCTAACTTGTCAACACGAGATAACCCACCGCCAGGAAACGCCCAATAACCCGGGAAAGCGGGCATTGACTCGGCTCTTCTACCGAGTAAGACCTCAACTCCATTGGAACCATCACGGGTGATCATCATAGTTGCAGAAGGCCTGATTTTGCGTGAGACAGAACCCATCTCAACACCATCAGGAACTTCGCTCATAGTCAAAGCAAAGCACCCTGCCCTTCAATGATTTCTATTAATGGTCTCAAAGCCAATTTGAAGTGAGAGTAACGCTTGGGCTTTCTATGGCCGACACAATAGAGGAGGAGCTGGCCCTTCTTGCAAGAATTGTTGATGAGGCTGAAAAAATGGGTATTGACCCATGGCCTGAGTCCAAGCCACAAAGGCCTTGGGCGAAATATGCAATTGCTTCTTTTATGGTAATAATGATGCTTAGTTGGGTTTCAAAGGTACTATTTAGATTCGTAAACGTCTAGTTAAATGGTAGCCCCCCTCGGATTTGAACCGAGGTCGGAGGGATCAGAACCCACCATGATGGACCGCTACACTAGGGGACTATGCTTTGGCCGATTAGCCATCACTTTTTCAACTAAACGGTAAGGGTATTAGATTTTTATTCTTATAATTCCTTTATCGCTCTTGGAAGAATTGCGAATGTTGTAACCATTTGGATGGCTTGGCCGTATGTTATGCTACCCTGATACTCTCTGCTATCGGCATCAACAACAACACGCAATCGGAATTTACAGGTTTTCTTTGACTTTTTCTTACGGAAGTGCTTGTAAAAATGCACACCAACTTTGTACTTTCCAGGAGCGGGTATATTCTCCCACACAATATTCTCAACGGGGTTATTACTGACAGGTTTAACATTCATATCGACATCCAATACACCACCGCAATCACTGGTTTTGTTGTTGAAATATATTCGTTCACCATTAGGGCAAAATAAATGTAAATCTAAGTCGTTATAATCGTCCCAAGAAAGTGTCACTTGAACAGCACCAGATTTGCCCCCTTCTCTCTCAAGGCGCTCATCCATATCATCATCAGTTGGAGTCTCAGCGATAGTAATACCACTTCCAATCTCCTCTTCTGCAACTAGTACTGAATGTTGTTCCAGTCCTTCTTGATTCTCTTCAATCCATTCACCGCGACCATCTAATTCCATCATTCGGTGTTGTTCATCATCGGTATCTTCATCATCATTGATGTCATCGATGATGTCGGACAAAATTAATCTCAAATCCATGAAGTTTTGATCTCTATTGGAATCTCTTTCCAAATAGTCTGAATATTCATTTTCTGATAATTCTGTGGTTTGCCTTGAACGTAATACTATCAAGCCGTCTCTTTCAATAGATTCTATTTCTCCGAATCCTCCATATTTCTCACGATGGGCGAGATCAGCCAATCTTTGCTGTTTCCTCTTGATTCTTTTGTAAATGGTGCGTAATGCTAGTAATGGAATTAGTATCAGGGCGATTCTACCTGCTAAGACTACTCCTTCCATAATGGCTAATGTACACTACTCCTTTATTGGAGATTTGGCTACAAGTTGCCAAAATAGAGGTTTTTACCCCTCAAGATAAGAATGCTGCATTTAATTTATCCAGTATTTCCCGACTTGGTCGTAATTCACTTTCTGGAACATCTATTAGAGCGCTTTCAACAAGTCCCAAGTCTTCGATGAGTGAAGGTTTGGTTCCATCGAAGTAGAGTAATCCAGTAACGTGCTTTGATTCAGCATCAGCAGCGTGAAGCGCACTTAGGGCAGCAACAGCATTTGTGGGGTCATGCTCTTCAGAGATTGTTTCCAATCGAATTACCGAGCCATCGTGAAGAGTAATATCACGGAAATGTCCTTCAGGAACTTCAACTTCCTTCATAGGTTCACGGTTTGGGATATAATCGGCAATGTGCAATGTAACATTATTATCTTTAACATAGCCATAAGACTTCAAAGATTCATCGTTATTGTTGAATGTGACACATGGGGAAATAATGTCTATCAATGCAAATCCTTTGTGTGACATTGCAGCCTTTATCAATGATTTGAGTTGTTTCTTTGAACCTGAAAATGAACGGGCTACGAATGAACAACCAAGATTGATTGCAAGTGCGCACAAATCAATAGGCTGTGTCGTATTTGGAGTACCCTTCTTTTTCTTAGAACCGATGTCTGCAGTAGCAGAATATTGGCCCTTTGTCAAACCGTAAACTCCATTATTTTCTAAGATGTATACCATGTCCACATTTCGTCTAATTGCATGAATCAATTGTCCAATTCCAATAGATGCGGAATCACCGTCTCCTGAAACTCCCAAGTAAAGCAAGTCTTTGTTGACAGCATATGCACCTGTGGTTACAGATGGCATTCTTCCGTGAACTGTATTGAATCCATGTGATTGTCCAAGGTAGTATGCAGGAGTCTTGGAAGAGCACCCAATGCCTGACATTTTAGCGATGCGGTGAGGCTCAATTCCATTTTCCCATGCGGATGCAATAATGACATTTGAGATTTGATCGTGACCACAACCAGGGCACAGAGATGAAGGACCACCAGTGTAGGAATCCTTCGGTTCGTTAATCATATTCAATTTTATTACCTTTGCAGGTCTTGTTGGAACTTCACTCATTGTTTCACCTCCTCAAGTTTTGCCATAATTAAGTCGGAATATATTCTTGCCCGTGGCGGTTGGCCATCAGAATAAGCAACAGAATGAACCTTTGTTACCAAATCATTCGGCAACTCCTTTCGTAGAATTCCCCACAGTTGCCCATCTCTATTGATTTCAAGAACGATAATAGTTTCGTGGCGTCTAATGAATTCTGCAACTTGGTTTGACACCGGTAGTGCGCGAACACGGCATTGACTTACCTTTAGGCCAGTCGCTTCAAGAATATCATCAATTTCTTGGATTGTATTTTCCATACTTCCGATATAGATGACACCAACTTCACATTCAATTTCTTCTCGTAGGAGTGGTGCAGGAAGGAGTTCTCTTGCCCCGTTTATCTTCTTCTTTAATCTAGACATAAGGTCAACGTAGTCCTTTGGTTTTTCAGAATAAACACCCTTGGTGTTATGGCCAGTTCCTCGATAAAGGATAGGGTCCATTCCTGAGCCCGGTAAAGTACGGTATGGGATTCCATCGCCATCAACATCGCGGTAACGTCCGAAATCTTCAAACGCTTCAAAAACATCACGATCTCTTACTACTTTTCCTCTATCCATATCTTGCTCAGGGTAAGTAAATCCTTCACATGCCCAGCGATTCATTCCTAAGTCTAGGTCGGATAATCCAAATACAGGGGTTTGAAACCTTTCAGCATAATCCATTGCCCTCCAGCCGAACTCAAAACATTCCTCAACTGTTCCTGGAATCAAAACGATATGTTGAGTGTCGCCATGACTTCCTTCGTATAGAATTGTAATGTCAGATTGTTGAGTACGAGTCGGTAGTCCAGTGGATGGTCCAACGCGGTTAACGTCCCAGAACACAGAAGGAACTTCTGCGAAATAAGCCAGTCCAATAAATTCCTGCATTAGGGAAATACCAGGGCCTGAGGTTGCAGTCATTCCACGACCACCAGCCCATCCAGCACCGATTACCATGCCCGCAGCAGCCAATTCATCTTCAGCTTGAATAATAGCACACGTTGTTTCACCCTCATCATTTGTCCTAAGTTGAGGGACATATTCGATAATTGCTTCTGCAATTCCAGAAGATGGGGTAATTGGATACCAAGCAAGCATTTGAACGCCACCGAAATGGCAACCCAAAGCAGTTGCTTCGTTACCATCGATAAAGAATTTTGCAGTTTTCAGTTCTCTTCCTTCAACTACATACGGGTCTTCCTTGGAGAGATTCTCTTTGAAGTAATCACGGCCCAACCCTAGTGCAGTGATATTCAGTCCAATCGCCTTTTCCTTTCCTTTGAATTGCTTAGCTAATGCAGATTCTAATGCTACTTGGTCGATGCCAAGCATTTCTGCTAGTATGCCCACATATACGATATTGGTGACTAACTTAGCAATTTTTGGATTGATTTTACGTGCCAATGAAGACATTGGGACAGGGTATGAGATGATATCCTCTCTATTCATCTCCTTTTTTGCATCTGAATTCCAAATTACTACTGAGCCAGTTTCAAGAGCTTCCAAGTCCTCATCCCATGTTGCAGGGTTAACCAATACTTGGATGTGGGTTCTGTCACCGGGTGCTTGATATCCCAAATCAGAAAGTCTTACGATATACCAAGTTGGCAGTCCAGAAATATTTGATGGGAACATATTTTTCCCAGAAACAGGAATTCCCATTTCAAATAATGATTGAAGGAGAATCAGGTTCGCACTTTGAGAACCTGTTCCGTTTGCTGTAGCGATATTTATTGTGAAATCGTTTGCAATGGTTGCCATTGTGGGTCGTCCCCTGAGAGGTTAGTGACGGTGAAACTCACGCCTCTTGACATTTGGGGTCCGCATGCACTCCTTGAACATGTTGGAGGCGCGCTCACTATTTGAGCATTATTTTACCATCGGATTCTCAACCAGTAATCCTCATGTGGAATAGTTGTTTTAATCACTTTATGAGGGTCTTTTTTCTGTTTCAATTCAAACGGTTTAGGGGTGATGCTCAAAACCGATTAGTATCTGGGATTGAACATGGCCGAAGACAATATGTCGGAATCATGGCAAAAGGCAGAGAAATTGATCACTAAAGGAAAAGCCGAAGGCGCTCTTTTGGAACTACGTCAAATTGATGCTAACGGAACACATCCAACGACTCTGCGCATTGCCGGCGAGGCAACTTGGGCGATCGCAAAAAGTAATCGCAATAAAAGCGAGTACCGTAAGGCAGCATCACTGCTGAAAGAATCGGTTAAGAATGCGCCAAATGATAAGAAATCAAACACATCTTACAACAACCTATTGAATGAAATGCAAGATTTGGGCTTTTCCGAAGCAACATTCCCTCGTCTGCTTAATGATGGAACTCCAACAATTGCTGGAATGGTGGCGATGGGGATGGCATTGGTTTTGATTCTCGCTGGAATCACGCTTGCAAATACAGAGCAGACAATAACTGCAACAGAAGCATATCTAAATGTGACATGGACTGATGCTTCAGGCGAGCTTCATAACGAAGTTATTACGATTGAATTAAATCCTGATTTAGCACCTATACATGTTGAGAACTTTGTTCTAAATGCGGACAATGGGAATTACGGTGGAACCAATTTCCACAGAGTTATTGATAATTTCATGATTCAAGGTGGAGATTTCACCAATGGCGATGGTACTGGTGGCCATGCTGCTAAGTGGTATGGCTATTGTAATGGACAAGCCCAAGCGAGTTCTTCGGCCTGTGCAGAGGGAGATTGGTCCATCCCAGATGAAGCAACATATAGTTCGAAACATACCGCAGGAGCACTATCTATGGCAAAAACAAGTGCACCAAACACCGGTGGTTCTCAATTCTTCATAGTGCCAAGTGATGGTGGAGCCTCACATCTTAATTGGGAGCCAAGTAAGGATTGTTCTCAACAACAAGTATCCTGTCACACAGTCTTTGGCTATGTTACTGACGGCATGGAACATATTGACTCAATTTCTAATAGTCCTACTGGTGAGGGAAATGATGTACCAGTCAATGATGTAACATTGGTTAGCGTAACTACCGATTCGACTCAAAGCACCCCTTGGTATCGCACATACTTCTGAAAGTAATCAATTGATTTCTTGAGCACCTTTGATGGGTGTGTTCATAGATGTGTTCCTAATCGGATGTAATATGGCTATGATTGACACCTTCAATGCCCGACGAACTCTTTCGGTTGGTGGAGAATATTACTCACTATCTGGACTTGATGAAAATGGTGTCGATACCAGCTCATTACCATACTCTATTCGTATTCTATTAGAAGGGGCATTGCGTGGCAATGATGGCTTCTTGATCAGTGAAGATGATATTAGAAATATTGCTGCTTGGACTGCAAATGGAGAACGTGGAGAAATACCGTTTAGACCATCAAGAGTAATTCTTCAAGACTTTACTGGAGTTCCGGCAGTGGTTGATTTGGCTGCACTAAGGGATGCGATGGTTGAGATGGGTGGCGATCCTGAAAAAGTCAATCCACAAGTTCCGGTTGACCTTGTTATCGATCATTCGGTTCAAGTTGATGTTTCAGGTGCTCATAGTAATGCATTGGAGATGAATCTAGATATTGAATATCACAGAAATATGGAACGATATACATTCCTAAAATGGGGTCAACAATCCTTGGCAGATTTCCAAGCAGTACCGCCGTCAAGAGGAATTGTTCACCAAGTAAATTTGGAGTATTTAGCAAGCGTTGCTAGACAAGAAAATGGATTTTGGTTGGCAGATACGCTCGTAGGTACAGATTCTCATACAACAATGATCAATGGATTAGGAGTTCTTGGTTGGGGTGTTGGAGGAATTGAGGCTGAAGCTGTAATGCTGGGTCAACCAATTTACATGCTAGCACCAGACGTTGTCGGAGTTCGTTTAACCGGTAAACTAAATCCAGGTGTTACCGCTACTGATATGACTCTCAGAATCGTAGAAATTCTTAGAAAGAAAGGCGTTGTTGGAAAATTTGTTGAATTCTTCGGCCAAGGTATGACCGCATTATCTCTTGCAGATAGAGCCACAATCGCTAACATGGCTCCAGAATATGGCGCAACCTGTGGTTTCTTTCCAGTCGATGAAAGAACATTGGAATATTTGCGCTTAACTGGAAGAGAAGAGAGTGCAATAGAAGGTGTTGAAGCGTATTCTAAGGCGCAGGGACTTTGGTATTCATCTACAGATCCTGAGAAATCATATACTTCAACAGTGGAATTGGACTTGACTACTATTCAGCCAGCACTTGCAGGTCCAAAAAGACCTCAAGATAGGGTTGATTTGAGCGCTATGAAGCAACACTTTGAGAATTCATTAACCAACGAATTAGGCCATCATGGTCACGGTTTAGAAACCGAGGAGTTGTCAAAAGGGGCCATGGTTGATTTGGATGGAGAGCGATTTGATTTGAATCATGGAGACGTTGTAATCGCAGCCATAACCTCCTGTACCAACACATCAAATCCTGGTGTGATGTTGGCTGCGGGTTTACTTGCTAAGAAGGCTCGACAAAAAGGCCTTACAGTTAAGCCATGGGTCAAGACCTCACTCGCTCCCGGTTCAAGAGTTGTTACAGAATACTATCAAGCCGCAGGTTTGCAAGAAGACCTCAATGCCATGGGATTCAATGTCGTTGGATATGGCTGTACCACTTGTATCGGAAACTCCGGTCCACTTGATACATCTATTGAAAGTGCAATAGATGAGGAAGAGTTAATCGTTGGTTCAGTAATTTCAGGAAATAGAAATTTTGAAGGCAGAGTTCACGGCAAAGTAAAGGCTTCATATTTGGCAAGCCCTCCACTTGTTGTCGCCTATGCAATCGCTGGTACGCTCGAAATTGATATGTCTACAGAACCGCTTGGATATTCTAGTGATGGGGAGCCAGTGATGCTTTCTGACATTTGGCCAAGCGATGAAGAAATAGCAGAATCACTCTCGGTGATAACTCCTGAAATGTTCCGTCAACGATATGCTGATGCAATGAATGAACCGAGATGGGATGGCATACCTTCCGAAGCAAGCCCACTTTATCCTTGGCAAGCAGATTCAACATATATTCGACTTCCAACATTCTTCAGCGGATTGGATGATCAACCATCACCTATACAATCGATTGAAAATGCACGTGTATTGCTAAAACTTGGCGACTCTATCACAACAGATCATATCTCTCCGGCGGGCTCATTCCCAGCCGATGGTGCGGCTGGAAAATGGTTGATGGAACGCGGTATTGAGGTAGGAGATTTCAACTCATTTGGTTCAAGGCGAGGCAATCATGAGGTAATGATGCGAGGAACATTCGCCAATGTCCGAATTAGAAACCAAATGGCACCTGGTACAGAAGGTGGCTATGCTCTCAACCATGAAACAGGTGAGATAACTTCAGTCTATGAAGCAGCACAAACTGCAGGTCCAAAGGTCGTATTGGCAGGTTCAGAATATGGTACTGGCTCGAGTAGAGATTGGGCTGCTAAAGGAACATATTTGTTAGGGATTAAAGCGGTGATTGCAACCTCTTTTGAGAGGATTCACCGTTCCAACTTAGTAGGGATGGGTGTTTTGCCGATGACCTTCATGGAAGGACAATCTCATGACTCATTAGGTCTTGATGGTTCTGAATTATTCAATATCCCTGTTACAGATTCAGTTAAGCCTTTAGAGGTGATGAAAATTACTGCAACAAAATTGGATGGCTCTCAAATTGAATTTAATGCACAAGTTAGATTGGACACCCCTGTAGAAGTTGAATATTATCGTAACGGTGGCATCTTGCACACAGTATTGAGACAACTTGCTAAGCAATGAGTCCATTACAAATTGTAATGATTTACAAAACACTACCTTCAAGGATGTTGGCGGTTCACCCTTGGTTGATGGCAGAGCTAAGCGGTCAAGTAAGGTACCGATTCAGGTCGGATGACCATGATGTTCGGGTCTCTTTAGAAGGCGAAGCAGAATGGGTTGCTGAAAGAGTAGGTGAACTTGGATTAGAAGGTGTAGGATGGACTATGCCGGTTGGAGAAGCGGTGAAAGCGACCAATCTCTCTAAAGTTTCCAAATCGAATTCAAAAAAGTCAAATCGACATCAGAAAGTTGTTATTGACGACACGCCTTTAGAAGATAAACCACTAGACATGGGGCCAACTCCAGATCCTAGTCGTATTCCAATTGTTCGCAGACCAATCGGCGAATTAAACCTTCAAAAAGAGATAGATAAAATTGGAGTTGATGGTGCGAGAAAGCCAGATCCGATTGAATTGATGGAGATGCTTGATGATACCGATGAGCCTATGCCGGCACAAGGGAAAATGAGCGTTGATCCGATGGCAGAAGCTTGGTTAAGGGAATTGATGGAAATAGTTGTCAGGGAAAATGGTGGAACTGCTCTAAGGACTGAGGTGATCGAAGAGGTTGCCAGTTCTAAACTCGGTAACCGCCAAGGAGTCGAACTTGAAGTCTGGTTGGAGTCTCTTTTCTCAGCAGGAAAGCTGGTCAAAATCCATGGCGGTGACGCAGTGGGTTGGGGTCCTTCTCCAAGATGGCTAAATGGTCGTATCTGAGAACAATTTAGTAGTATTTTACTATTTTAATCGGGTAAGAGAAAAATCTATTCATCACTCAAGAATAATATGATATTCGGTTGATTGTTTTATTAAAAGTGAAGTGCTAATTACTTAGGTACATTGATGATTATAAATTATCCAAAAATGCCACTGCGGGCTTATTATTGGCATTAAGAACTAATCTTAAAGGCAACAGCATTAAAGTGGAAGTGGCGCTCGCGGTAAGCAGTGATGATGATGTCAATCAAAACAGAGCAATTGAAGGCCCAAGTTCGCAGTACTTTCCTAGTGCTGATAATGCTACTTTCAACCACCGCAGCAATAGCCATGACTTCTAGTGCTTCAATGAGCCGAAGTTATACAACTGGACGTGACCCGCAAGATGTTGCAATTGGAGATTTCAATTGTGATGGAGCAAATGATATTGCCATGGCTACTGACGGATCTCATACCATCACAATCCTGTGGAATGATGGAAACGGTGATTTTTCAGAGCGCCAAGATATTTGGGTCTCAAAGAATGTATCACGAGATGCTGAGTGGGATGAATTTGCTAATGTGCAATTCATAGAAGTTGGTGAATTTACAGGCGACAACGCCATCGACATCGTAATTTTCCAAAGAAATAACCCGTTCAAAACTGATGGCAATGGAGCACCTGCTGGTGACCCGGGTAACGTCACAATAATCGAAAACCTAGGCTGTAATGATGATGGCTGGAATATCGGTGCGAGATTTACTCACTTCTGGGCATGGGATTTAGCAGTTGGGGATGCAAACCAAGATGGCGATGATGACATCTACGTTCTTGATTTGATGACTGATATCGACACACAAAGAGTCGTCACATATTCCGGGCCAATAACCTCCTCAACTCCCGCAATTACGACTTCGCTTGGTTCGGCTAAAGCCAATTCATACCGCTCTATGGAAATTGGAGATTGGGGTGAATCACAGACCAGTGTAACCGGCACATGTACTGATGATGATATATTTTTGTTGAGGTCTGAAGGTGTTGATTACAGCACTGGCCAGACAACCAATCCTGGTAACGACGACAACGTGTCTATCATAGAATTCAACTGTTTGGCGCCAGCAAGTACTCCTGGTTACCCGTCGACTTACACCTACGGGTCAAATCAAGTTAATACGAATACAATTAACATGGCAACTACATTTTCCAGTGGTTTTGACATCGGTGATATGGATGGTGACGGTGTAACCGATACTATTGTTTTGAATGATGGCAATATAGAAAATGTGACCTATGTGGCGTCATCTGCAGTAGGGACATGGTCCGCACCATCTATTGCATACTTTGGGCCATACATTTCCTATGCTGTTACAGTTGCAGATTTGAATGGTGACAATGAACCAGATTTCATTAATCCAACAGTTGCATATCAACAAAACACTACCGACTCTGCCGGAGGTACAACCTCTAATTTCTGGCTTAACTTCCCAACAACTGTACAAGTTACACTGTCCGATGGTGCTGGAGGCCACGTAAGTCCTCTATCATACGAGGCAGGCCGCAGACCAAGTATGGCTGAGGTAGGCCAACTTGCAGGTGCAGCAGGTTCGGCCCCAGATATCGTTGTTGGACACACATCTTACAACTTTGGAAATTGGATTGACAACTTAGGGTGGGAGGGTCAATATGATTCAATCTCAGTTATTGAGATGGATAATAGAGATTTATCCATCACTGGCTTGGACATATCACCCGTTGACAGATTCTTTGGAATTGTGGGTGAAGGAACCCGTGACCTCAATGTTACTGTAACCAATACCGGAATGGACACACTGAATGGTCAATCCGCTACCTTAGATGTTGAATTAAAGATCGTTGATGAAGCCAATTCGACCAATATCACTGTATACGCAATGGATTGGGACGCAGCAGAGAATAAAGCAGGCTGTGGAACTGGATGTACTTGGTCCTATGAAGAGTACATTGACCAATCAACTCGTTGGCACGAAGAAACAAACCATTCAGAGTTTGAGAGCGGTAGCGAAAACTTCTCAGCAAACCAAAACAATCCTACTGATTTCATGTGGGCTGGTATCTATGACACAAATGCAAGTGGCGACACTTGGACTGGATACGGGCGTAACTGGGATGACGCTATGACACTAAACG
>Ga0302117_10000966_pt1 | contig 13417 bp, 13 predicted proteins | sample AG5_322_MG_FD_203112 | JGI IMG/M metagenome (GOLD analysis project Ga0302117, IMG submission 203112) | Marine microbial communities from Western Arctic Ocean, Canada - AG5_32.2 | ecosystem: Environmental > Aquatic > Marine > Oceanic | place: Canada: Western Arctic Ocean | collected 2017-10-01 | reverse complement strand
AAAAGATCGCCTTGATCAGTGACAATTTTATTATTGATGGAAAAAAGGCCGACCCGCTGCACGACAAGTTTGTCCGCGTGAATAAGTAGCCCATTACTTCCCTTCAGCTTTCAATTCTGCACCCGTCTTACCGCCGTGTTTGCGGAGGATGTCGGCGGCTTTTTTTCTGGCGGCTTTGGCTTTGGGCGATAGACCCGAAGCTTCACCTCGGGTGAGTATTATGACATCCAGCGGCGTTTCTTCACTACGATTTACCGCATTCACATCCGCGCCCTTGGCGATTAGCAGTTCGATGGTTTCCTTGTGACTTTTATTGGCCGCAATATGCAAAGGAGTCCATTCCCACCCATCCTTCGCATTCACATCCGCATCAGTAGTGATAAGTAACCCGGCGATTTCGGTGTGACCATTCCAAGCCTCATGGCTAGACGGAAGGCTGTGCCAAGCACTTTGGTGTCCACAAGGACGGTTTTGGAGGCAAGGCCTGCGTCCTTGCGGCTCTTGATAAATCGGAGGATATCCCTGTGGCTGATGTTCGAGATCAATGACTTTGATTTCTTGCCCATGCACGACAAGAAACGATCCACCACAAGTTTGTAGCGCTCTCGGGTGTTTTCGTTCTCCTTCTGTTGAAGCCACTCCCTGAGGAAGGACTCAACGGTTTCCTCTTCTAGCGCTGCCTCGCCGGCATTTTCAAGAATATCACTGACTACCTTTCTGGCGCGCGCCTCATTCAATTTCTTCTGTCTGGCAAAGGTAAAGTTCGGAAACTGACGACGGGAACCGATGTCTTTGAGGAGCAACGGGCAAATCTCCGGTGGCCAAGCATTGCCCCGCTCACCCCGCTGAGCTACACGTCACCTTCGTGACCCGGGCGTACGATACCGAGTGGGTTCAAATCATTTCGGGAAGCTGCCCGCAGGAACCCGAATAGAAAACCGGAGTAGGAACGGGAATAGAGCCCTTCGGGCAGCCTGTCCCAGATCAATTCATGAATCTTCCCGAGGTTGTAACTGGGGGCGCTCGGAAAGACGTGATGTTCCAAGTGATAGTTTTCATGCATGAACAACCAGGATACCCATTTTGAACTCTTGATCGTTCGGCTGGATAGGTAGAGGTTTTCGACGTCGTTGAGGGCATGCGAGGCAAGTCCCCGGATATTGGTCAGGAAACTACAGACCACCAGCGGATAAAACCAGTAAAGAAGAAGGGTCTCCGGACTAAGAGCCCTGAACAGGAAAACCGCGATGGTGAACAATACGCAATATTCGGCAATGATGACTAGGCGGGAACGGACGGAAGCCGTCCGGAAAGCCAGTGGGGGAATCAACAGTATGTATAGAAATGTTCCCAAGAATAGCTGGACAAAATATACGATCCAGACAAAGGTTGGTTTCCTGATGTGCTGCCGATAGGTTCCGTAATCCAATTTCCTGCCCAGTTCAAAATGGTGATTGGCATGGGTCACCTGATATGCGGTTGGGGATCCGAGGAATGGGATCCCGACAAGAAAAGACATGCAATGATTAAGCCAGGAACGCTTCGCAAGCAGGCCGTGCAAGCCTTCGTGAATCAGGATACCCAGCATATTGAAGGCTAAGCCCATGCATACGATCCCGCATACGGACAGGGGAAGGATTCCCCCGGGATAGGTGAGCAGGAAGACCCCCGTGCCGTAGAGGAGGAAGAGGGTGGCGAATTCGAGCCCACGCTTGACCGGACTGAGCTTGTGAAGCTCGTCGATTTCCTTCTCTATTCCATGCGAGATTTCCTTCCTGCCCAGCCTGAGGGCACTTAGTACCTCATTTTCCTCCGCTATCTCGGGCGAATGCATATTCGGTCAGGATTCATCACTCGCCTTGGGCATGGTGAACAGAATGGCAAGGAAGAAAAAGGCGAGTAACCCGAGGCTCACGAAGCTCCCCGTTCTGTCCGGGGAGATCACGTCGAAGTACACGATGTTGATCACGAAACGTATCCCGAAAAGGGCCAGGGCAGGCAGGGCAAACAGGCGATACTTCTGGGGATTGGAGAAGAGCAGGAGCATCATCCCCCCGAAAGCGATCAGGTAGACCGATGAAAACTTGAGAATCACGGGTAGCTGCGGAGTGATTTTCAGGACAAAGCCCAAGACGGCCTTGACGACTTCGGCTATGGTTTCAACGGGCAGGGTCAAGCCCACGACCCCGAGGGCGAGGTGGTATGCGCCGACAATGCCCGTAACGATTTTAAATATACGCTCTTTCATATTTTGCTTTTCCTTTTTGGTTTTGTTTTTTTCCATAAAGTAAAAATAAGTGTCAAACCTGCCAGCGCCACCAAGGGCAACAACCGGGTCCACAGGTGTTGTCCCCCGGGCTGAGTGTTGGCGGACGCATCGAACCTGGGTGGAGGAGGGATGATTGACCGGCCCTCTCCCTCCGTCAAGACAATGCGCTGGTCGGCCTTGTGAGGCCCGAAGTCCTCCACGCTCCCATCGGGCCAACGAACCTGCACCTCGGCGGTCACAGTCTGCCCCATGCCGAAAATCTGCTCCAGTGAAAACTGTCCGGTGTATGCATGCCCTGCGCTGACCAGCCGGTGCTGCGGACGATCACCAATATGCATGGTGATCTCCGACCCCACCCCGTCGCGATTGGTCTTCGTACCCCTCAGGCTTACCGCCAACCAGTTACCCTCCTGATTCCAATGGTTCACGTAATAATAAGCCGGTGCATTGTAATTATTCACGACCAAGTCAATATCACCGTCATGATCAAAATCGGACGCCGCAAATCCCCGCGCGTCCGCGGTGCCATCGAGGCCCAGCGCGACACCCATTTCCATGAAGCGGCCATTACCGAGGTTGCGGAAGAAATGATTGTGTTCACGACCGTTCCACGAGTTGTCAGCTACAAAGTCGTCGGTATAAATCCAATTCTCGGCTTGGCGCTTCTTAGAGTCGAGGCCGATGCGGGCGAAATCGAGGCAGAGATCGTGCGAACGCTTGCCACTGATCCAACCGTTTACCGCGTAGATATCCAGCCAGCCATCGTTGTCCAAATCCAGAAACCCACTACCCCAGTACCAGCCGTTGAGGCGCGTGCCAGACGCCTCGCTATGGTCTGCGAATTCGCCGTTGCCGAGGTTGCGCAGTAGATAGTTGCCAGCTAGTTCGTGCTGCCCTACGCGAGCCCAGTCATCGCCTAGATGTTGGCGTAGGTCGAGAAAGGTCCCCTGCAAGCCCGCCCGCCGCTCGCTCTGTACAAGGTGCATTACATATCCCCGCACGTTGAAGTCCTGCGAAAACCAGCGCTGGTTGGATCGGATGCTGGAGACGTACAAATCGAGCCGGCCGTCGTTGTCGTAGTCACCCATCGCGGCACTCATGCCTGCGGAAATCGCCAGCGTGCCCGTTGTCTTGGCTACATCTTCGAACGTGCCGTTGCCTCGATTACGCAGCAGCACGTTGCGGCCAAAGTCATTGGCTAGGTAAAGATCCTGATCCCCATCCTTATCGTAATCACCTGCAGCGATTCCTAGCGTCAACCCACGGTCATCCGCACCGGACACAGCGCTCACGTCACGGAAGGTCAGGTCGCCCTGACCCAGATAAAGGCGATTGGGCTCTCCATTGCGCGTGTAATGGATCATGCGTGGTACGTCTTGGCGTGAGTTGAGAAACCGGCCCACATACAGGTCCAACCGGCCATCTCCGTTGGCGTCAAAGGCGCACAAGCAACTGGTCATGTCATCGCCGGACAAGCCGGAATCGTTGGTGACCTCGACAAGGGCATCGCCCTCGTTGCGATAAAGCCGATTACGCCCGAAAAACACACCCACATACAAATCCGCGTCGCCGTCATTATCAAAATCGGCCAACAGCGTCGCCGTGGCGTGGCGTAGATCGGCTAGACCCCACTCCCGCGTAGCCTTACGGAAGGAGCCATCGCGCTGGTTCAGGTACAGTTCCACTTCTCCGCCGCCACAGAACACCAGATCGTCCCAGCCATCGCCGTTGATGTCCCCGGCAGACACTCCTCCAATGGCATGGCGGCTAGTCTGAAATTTAAGGTCGTTCGGCGGCAACAGCCGCTCATCGGCATGGCCAAAATAGTCGATGCCAGCCTTCTTTGCATTTTCTCGGAACACAGTGCCGGGCCCGGCGGTCAAGCGGGCGTCGCAGAGCTTAGCCGACACAATCAGGTAGCGCCCACCCGCCTTTGCGAAGCGGCCACGAAACATGCCCCGTTCATTCACCCGCTCTCCAGAGTGCATACGTCCATGCACTTCGAAACGAAAATCCGCTTCCACCACCCGGTCACGGCCGATTGCGAGAATCTCGTACAGCTTGAACACCCACGAATTCACCCGCGAATATTCCGCGCGCCATTGCCTGAACCAGGTGGCCGTTGCTTCCGGTGTTTTTAAGGTCACTCCTCCCGCGCGCCATTCCCCCAACCGCAGGCCGTGAGGGTCGGCCTCTGGTTGAGGGCGTTCACCGGGTTGCCAGTCGGTAAAGCGCTGGTGCAACGCTGTTGTCCATTGGCCATTCTCTTCCTCCAAGTTGTGCGCGAGTGCATGTAGGGTATCGTTGATTGAAATACCGGCTTCGTTATATTCGCGGTCGGTGATGCCTTTGGCCAACTCGGAAGCCGAGGCCGCTGTGACACCTACAAGTGTCGCCATGACCCCGTATCGAAATAGATTTTTTGACATCGTGTTCATTCTGCACTGGCTAGGAGGGGGGTTTTTGAGGAAATGAATCGTTTTCGTTAATTATCAAATTGACTGGCTGTGGCGGACGCGCGATGCCGGTGATGTGGGCAAGCGCCGGCAGTAGTACCAAATCCGCCAGCACCGCCGCACCGGCGGCCAAGGCTAACAAACCGCCCAGCACCTGGTTGGGAACGAAGGCGCTGGCGAGGAGCACACTGAACCCCCCGGCCAGCACTACGGAGGTCCACACTACGCCCGCGCCCGCGCTTGCTAACGCGGCACCCATGGGGTCGGGAAAAGCCCGATGTGCGCGCAGTTCGCTTAGCACGTGGATCGTGTCATCCACCGCTAGGCCGAACACCACCGTGAGTACCAGCGCTGAGGTGTAGCGCAGCTCGATGCCTGTGAAGCCCATCACCCCAGCCACCACGATCAGCGGGAACAGGTTCGGCAGCAGGCCAATCATCGCAAGCCGCAGACTGCGCAGGGCCACGGCTAGCACCAGCACCACCAAGACTAAGCCGACCCAGAAACTGCGCTGGAAATGTGCCACCAGCTGATGATTGACTTGCTGCCCCACGTAGCCCTGACCGGTGAGTATGGGTTGACTGTCGGGGCCGAGGCGCGTGGCATATTTTTGGCGGATGGTATCAAACAACGCCATGGCCTCGGCGGTGTCAAGATTGGCCATGCGAACGCGCAAGCGCATCAGGTGATGCCGGTCATCCACCCAATGGCGCACCTGTTCGGGGGCGAGCAGCAGGGCGGTGGGCATCAGCATCAGGGCGTCCTCGGCCGGCACATTTTCCAACAGGGGATGCAATTGGCGCAGCATGTCCGTGGGCGAGGAAACAGAAAGCACCCCGGCTAGCTTGCGCAGGTCGGCGGCAAGAGCTTCCACCCGGCGCATGCGCTCCGGCGTGTAGGCGGCGATGGACGGACCATCCGGCGATGGGATGAGCACATCAAGCGGGATGACTCCGCCAAGCCGCTCCTCGACTAGGCGATTGGCGAGCCTCACAGGATGGTCAGCGGCGAGATCGGCGAGTAGTGGTGAGTTTACGCGCACACGCGTCGCGCCGATGACAAACACCAGAGCCAGCGCCGCAAAACCAGCCAGCACCGCGCCGGTATGCCGCCGCACCCAACCGCCCCAGGACAGCCAAGGGTCTGCCGTGCCCTTGGGTCGAACCTCGGCCGGGCAGCGCATCCGGGCCATCATTGGCGGCAGCAACAGCATGGTGACTCCCCAAGCCGAAAGCGACCCCAAGCCTACGGCCAGCCCGAAGCCAGCAATCAACGGGATGCCCGTCAGGGACAACCCGGCGAACACCAGCGCCGTGGTCAAGCTGGTGATGCCACAGGGGCCCGCCTTTTCGAGGAATACCTCCCGTGCGGCGGCCCGAGGTGCCTGCCCCTCCCCAATTTTCTTCCGGTGACGAGCCAGCAAATGCACGGAGTGGGAAACCGCCATCAACCCGACCAGCAGGAAGAGCGCGGGAGCAAAGATGTTCGGCGCCAGGCCCGTGAGTGCCATGAGGCCTCGTGTCCAAAGCACTGCCAAGACGGCCCCTACCAACGGCGCCAGTACGCCAACCCAGCTTCGGAAAATCATTGCCAGCACCGTCACTACCACCGCCAGTGCCCAAGGCAGCAGTCGGCGGTTTTCCGCAGCGATATGCTCGGCAAAGTAAACCCGGTGTACCGGATAGCCGGCTAACTGGACTTGGAAGCGACCACCCGATTCCACGGTGACCTTTTCCCGCTCTAAGCTGCGTACGAGCCGGGTGCGGTCGGCGGAGCTCAAGTAATCTTCGCGGACGGTCAACGCCACGACCGCCAACTGGCGGTCAGCGGACAAGACGGCGTTGACGAAGGGTCGCTTGCGGAGCTTGCCGAGAACATTGGCCAGCCGCTCCGGCGACCCGGGCTCAAAGGCGCGCTCCAGGCGCACGTGACCTTCGGCAGTGCGCAGTGGCACCAGCACGCTGCTGGGCGACACCACGCGCTCCGTCTCCGGCCACGTCTCCAGCCTGCGGGTCAAGGCGTCGATGGCGCGCAGTTCGGCCAGGGCAATCGGTCGGGGAGATTCCAGCAGCATCACCGCCGTGCGGTCGTCGCGGCCAAAACTTTCCTGATAGCCTTGGTACGCAGTCCATTCTGCCGTGTCGCGCGGGAAGAAATCCTCCACCTCATAGTGCGACTGCAGATCACGCGCCGCCCACGCCAGCAATGCGGTCGTCACGGCCAACGCCAGCAGCGACCCTCCGGGCCGGTTCGCTAGCCAATGGAGCGGGTGCCAGCGCATCGATCAGTCTTCCGGGCTCTCTTCAGTGGATTCCTCCACTGAGCGGTTGCGTTGGTGATGTCCCTGATGTGTATGACGCAGAAAAGTGAATGGCCCGCCGTAGGCCGCCGCCAGCATTGTACCGAAGAAATCATTCACTACTTGGCACGCGTGCAGGTGCCGGTGCAAAGCCTCGTGCAGCAGCGCGTAAACGGTCAGTCCCAAAAAGGCGAAGAGGATGCCGATGCCAGCCTTGGCCGCCCAGTGGGCCTGCTGATCGGCCCACCACAGCAGCGCCACCCAGCTCGCCATCAGACTGAGCGCAAGTGTGACGTTCAAAGCGTCGGGCGGCGGGTGGTTGCGTTCCGGTTTGGTTTTAGATACGTGCGGCTTCAAAATAAAACACCTTGTCATCGAGGTTAGGCCGGGGATCAGCCCCGAAGGATACCAAGAAATGGCGGCCGGCAAAGTTCATCGTGCGACAGCCCGCCAACGCTTCCCGCAGGGGATCGTGCCGATCCAGGCCCAGGGCCGCATGGTGGTAGTCCTGCCCCGCGAACCCGCATTGCACGGCCCGAAGCAGGGCGGTTAAGATACTCGGGTCATTATCACGGCACACCGCGCAGTGCAGATACAATGTGCGCTGTACGGTCCCAGGTGCAGGCAATCCGATCCCGCCTTGCAACCTACTTACCGCATTTAGCCATGGTCGCAACCATCGCAGATGGCCCCCGTATCCGCGTACATGAGTTTTCTTGTAGTTACCCTGATCCCAGGCGCCTAGGAGACCGATTAATTCTTCGCCGTCGAAGGCAAGAAAGAAATCTTCCAGTTTCGCATCGCGGTAATAATTATTCTGACTCAACTCAGTAAAATCGTATACGGGGAAAAATTGTTTGTGAGGAGCCTCGCGATCGAAGAATGCCTGCATGGCTGGAATATCGCGTGTAGAGGCCTTACGCACCTGAAGTTGGGAGGAGCCAAAATGAAACTGGCGAAGGCTGATGAGATAAAAGTCATACTCTCCGTTCGGAAAATATTTTGGTAGCCCGCGACGATGACTTGTGAGGATATCTAGAGCCTTTGCGTTTTCGCTTATCACTAGAGTTTGGGCAAATTCACCGTTTTCTAGAATCTCGTTGCGGAGGAACCGGAATCCACGTGCCAGCATGAGGCTACTTCGTTGTCCCGGTGTGATCCGTAAGTCACTTAAGTAGCGCAATTTCTGGATTTGGCCATTAACAAATACCCGCCTCGAACCTGCGGAAAAAACACCGGCTAACTTTGATGTGGTGTTCTGCTTGGAGACATATATCTCGGGTTGCTCACACTGTACTGCTGCCCCGTGGAAATAATCAGGTCGGCGATCTTGAGTTAGACAAACTGAGCCCTCCATCGGCGTTTCCGCTAGAATTTTGCACAAGTCGAGGCTGTCTTCTTTTTCAGCTCTTCTGATGGGATTCTTTGTGATCATGAAGTTGGCAGCAGATCGTCGACTTCGCCTGGCTGGAAAAGCGCAGGCAATTTCACATCGCCCTCGCGCAGACCTCGACGGGTGGCCCATTGGCATGCAAGGCGCTCGGAAAAACCTCTAGGCAACCGCCGTATTTTTAACGGTGCCAGTTGGCCTAACCGACTTGCTTGTGCATAATAAGGATTATTTGCTAACGCCGCTTCCACTCGAATGACCAGCATTTCATCTTGGTTTACCACGTTGGGATTCTCCAGGTACAACAGGTACCCGCATGGCCCTGTGCGTGGCACCAGAAAGCCACGGGTACCAGCCAAGGCCTTGATCACTTGCGGTTCGCTGAGCTTTTCACCAACCAAGTCCACCGAGCGGCCGGCGCGCCCCAGGAAGCGTAGGCGCGGTGTGCAATTCAGGCGACCGGTTACCTCCACCAAGTCACCCGTGACATATCTATACAGGCCGCCGCTGGTAGTCAGGACAACTTCGTGACAGGATCCAGGCTCTAGTTCATGCGCCAAACGTACTTCGCCTGTTGCGGGATCACGAAACTCATAAAAATGAGAACGCACTGCCAGCACGGGGTCACCGCCGGGGTAAGGAGCACTCGTCACACCCTCGGTTGCCATAAGTCCTTTACCCTGAATTTTAACACCCGGGCCTAATCGCTCTCTCACCGCTGTCAGCCATTGTGAAGATTGGGCATCTGTCCAGCAGCTTAAAACTGCCAACTGTGGCCACTGGTCGGCCCAGGTAAAATCATGCCCCAGCCGTTCGCGAAGGCGGTGGTCGAGGTTTAAAAAGAAGGTGGGACTCCACACGGAGACAAACGCCAAATCACGACACGCCAGCAACTGGTCGAGTGTGTGCCCGTATAAGGTATCGGCTGTATCGGGTCGGCCGGCCTGATTCATTACAAGCCATTCGCGTAGAGCCCTAGCGCTTCGAGTCGGGAAATAAGAGGTATCATCGAGATGCCCAACCGGCACGCCCGCTACAGGAGGATGCGTCTCCATCAACGGAGGAGAAATGGACCAGTACGCAGGTCCAGCGAAGACGCTGGGATGCTCCAAGTACAATCCACCCATCCATGCAGCTACCGCGTGTGCAATCTCTTTGCGCAGTCCATTCGTGAAAGGGATAAGTTTGGCTTCGGCCGATGTCCCGGAGGTTTTCTCAAAAAAACGCACCGGCTCGGTCGTCAGCTTGCTATCATCCGGCGCCCGCATGCGTTCCAGCCAAGGCTGCACATTGGATGCATGGTCGCCCATCGGCACGCGCGCAGCAAAATCCGCCGGCGTCCGGACGCCCGCAAAATCATGTGAGCGTCCAAAGGCGGTCCGGGCGTTGGCGCGCACGATGATGCTCAGCCGGTCTCGTTGCGCGTTCGCCGGTTTCGCGCAGGCAGTGCGAAAGCGTGCATGTTCGGGCATCTGCAATTGCAGCCAAGCGGTAGCGGCTGGATTCAGGCCAAGCACAATTCCTCCTTCCATGCCAACGGTCGTCGCATGCCCGCCTCCATCAGCACCCTCGCGCGGCGGCGAAGGTTTTCTGGTGACAACTCGGCTAGACAGACTAGTTCATCACCCTCATCAAACCTTGGGTTGTGCCGCAAAAAAAAGTCCGCGTGCCGATGGCCTGCCCGACGTTGAGTATCCTCTGCCAAAGCTTCTTTCACTTGGCCATGGTGTTCCGGAAAATGAATTACGCCGCGAGAAGGCTGCCAGTTGTGAGGGAACAGCCGTTCGGAGCAAGACTTTGCCAGCTTGCCACCCTTGGCCCAATGGCGGGACCGTTCAGCCGCTGGAAAGTACTGCTTAAAGAACAACGGAAGATACATATATGTTCGGTGACCTTTGGAGAGCAGATACCAGAAAAGTCGCCTTTGCCGGTTAGCCAAAATGGCACCGGCAGTGTTGAGGAACCCCCGCACCAGCGCCTGTCCTCCCCAATGTTTTGGATGGATGACGGTATCTCCGGAGTACAGAATGTCGTAATTGCTCTCCTCGAGCCCGCACGGATTGAGCGCGAGTGTGCTAAATCCCTGGATTACCCCCGATGAGTCATGCAAAAGCAGCACCCAGTCCTTCCTCGCCAAGTCATCGGCAAAGCGCTCGAAGGATACATGGTCGTAGCAGGTCTCCATCAGCATATGCAGCCGCAGTGCATCCTCTTCGGACAGGGCCTCGCGCGGGACCAGTTGGTAAGGCAATGAGTGAGGTTCGGTTTTCATGTTAAGCTTCCTTCCCGACCAGTGCGCCCAGCAGCGCCACAAGGAACAACGTGAACTGCGGCAAGAACAACCAAGCGGTCCGTTTGTTGATTTTTTTAAATTCCGAGTTTCCGGGAACAAAATAAATTGCCTCCTCCGGCCCGGCGGTGGCGGTACGGAACCAACTCACAAACACGATCTCTGTGACCACTGTGGAGGCTGTAAGCACCAGTAGGAACAGAATCCAAGTGGGTGCGCCAAGTGTTATCAGCCAGCCTAGCCCGGCCAGCGTCATTACCAACTGCAGTGCGTCGTGCGCCAGACCATAGCTCACCTTCCAACTGTGAGTGATCAGGCATAAATGTAACTCAATGATTCCTCTCAGCAACATGCTTCCGGCCAGTAACCAACATATTAGGAGGGCTTCCGTTTGCCCTATCACCAGGAGAGGTGCCACTATCCAGAGTGTAACTACGAACACTAACCATTGTGCCTTGAGCGCCGAGATCGCACCACCCACACGGTCAGGTGAGCGATTCTGCCACCACCAAAAGGCCGGCCCTAGCAGTTGTAACATCAACAGTACCGCTGCCCCACCTTGTGTCCATCCCGCGCCTAGTTGATGCCAATCAGTCATGCTATCAAAAACGGATATCCTTAGTACGAGGCGACTGCCCCTGTAATGACTGTCCTGAAAGTAGAGAGCGCATTTCCCTAGCAATGGCATCAGATGTATGGAACATAAATCGCTGAGGACCATAACGCCGGATGTCTTCAGTCTGTTGACGAATGATGTCCACATCCTGATCCAGCACCCGGTGTGCGAAGGGTCGGTACAACAGCCGGATTAATGGCGCCCAACCATCGAAGCAGAAGGCCATGTATGTGAACACACGGGTGTGATATTCATCGATTGGAGTACACTGACTCATCACGATGAAGTGGCGGCCCTCGTGCACCCGATAGTCCACACGTGTTGTATAGGGCAGTGTAAAACGGTCGGTGTGCCTCATTCGCGCTCCTTTGGGGCAGAGAATACGTCCGAGCAGAGTATCCATCCGCTGCTCGTTCAGGAACTCTGCCTGCACCCAATCGCGACCGCTGGTGATCTCGACCTGATTCTCCCGGGTCTTGTCCGTACGAAATAAGCCCTGATGCACATGGTTAGTGTGTGGGCAGTCGAGAAAATTTTCGGCGCAGTTGAAGGCATCACCCTCAAACACACGTTCCATGAACCAATATTGCCAGCGAGCATGACCGTGAAACGGGAAATCCAGAGGTTCCCCCTCCGGTATTTCGCTGTCTCCGGGCAGATAAATCCACACCACCCCCTGCTTCTCGCATACCAAGTAGGATCGCACCCGTGGCTGGCCGCCATTCGTAGTGCACCCGTTGCAGGCGGCTGGCACCTTGATGCAAGCGCCTGAGGAATCGTAGGTCCAGCCATGATAGGCACAGGCCAGTCCATCGGCTGAGATCGTGCCGCGAGAAAGCGCCATGTTTCGGTGTACGCATCGGTCTGCCAGCGCGCCCACCCGACCGTCTTTCATGCGGAACAACACCAACGGCTCTCCTAGCACAATGCGTGCAAGAGGTCGCCGCTGCAGTTGGCCGGACCGGCAAGCGATGTACCAATGGCCGCGCATCGTCGTCACAGCACGATGGCCTCCTTTGTGGGCTGATGGTTTTAATGAAGTGGCTGACAGCCTGCTCATAACTCCCAACATCCTAACGAGAAATGACCTGAACCGTTCATTGATAAAATCAATGGTAACATTGACTGAATCGATACTCACCCCACCAGCACCACGGCTGCGATTGTTGTGAGTAGGTGGTGTGATTTCATAGCGAGGGAACAGTCATCCCATTGAGCGCAGCTTTCAAGCCGTTTTAACTGTTGCCGCAAAATGCCTTCAGCCTTACAAAATAAGGGTTGATGGCTGAACCGAAAGCATACGAGCCGGAGAAACTGACCGCCGGAGTCACATGGAAATGGAAAAAAACCATCTCAGACTATCCGGCTAGTGAATGGGCTCTCACGTATTATCTGCGCAAAGACGGCGCAACCGCCACAAGTTTCAGCGCAGCCGCTGACGGTGACTCGTATCTGGTAACGGTTGCAGCGGCAACCACTGCCGCCTATGCGTCCGGCATCTACGACTTCATCGGCTGGGTTATCAAAGGCACTGAGAAGTTCGAGATATTCAACTCGATGATCGAGGTGCTGCCCAACCCGACGAACTCCAGCGCATACGATCCACGAAGCCACGCACGCCGCGTGACGGAGCTTTCGGAGGCTGCGATGGAAGGTCGCGTTCCGAACGGCATGGAGTCGTACTCAATCGGCGGGCGCAGCATTAACAAGATTCCTTTAAGCCAACTCCGAGAACTCTGGGAGAAGTACAAGCAGGACGTGGTGATGGAGGAACAAGCTGAACGCTTGGTCAACGGCAGGCGCAGCGGGAAGAATATCGGTGTTCGCTTCAATCAACCCAGCGGCGTCACTGTTTCCGGCTACTCCTACATCAACTGATGAACAAAATTATTGCGAAGCTTGCCGCCCGCCTCGGGTTCAGCCCCATCCAAAAACGGAACTACCAAGGCGCGGCCATCAATCGGCTTACCAACGATTGGCTCTCGCCGGTCACCAGTGCGGATCAAGAGATTCGCTCGTCGCTCTCACGCTTGCGCCAACGATGCAGAGAGCTAGAGCGCAACAACGATTACGTGCGGCGGTTCCTGTCCGGCCTCG
>Ga0302117_10000961_pt1 | contig 13462 bp, 4 predicted proteins | sample AG5_322_MG_FD_203112 | JGI IMG/M metagenome (GOLD analysis project Ga0302117, IMG submission 203112) | Marine microbial communities from Western Arctic Ocean, Canada - AG5_32.2 | ecosystem: Environmental > Aquatic > Marine > Oceanic | place: Canada: Western Arctic Ocean | collected 2017-10-01 | reverse complement strand
TATTTGAATACTTTGAATATTGCACTTCACTTCGTATGTGGCCCTTCAAGCGGGCCCAAGGGAATGATTCGGTATGTGTTAATACTCTGGTGAGACCAGAAATAATGCCCTTTGATATGGTCCCAATGACAGGTCTTAGCCACACCTGGTTGGTTGAGAATACGTTCGATAAATGATTGCAAATTTGGATAGTCGATGATTCGTCGAAGGTTGCATTTGAAGTGAACAACATAAACCAAATCAAAGCGTACTAAGGTCGGGAATAGACAAATATCTGCTTCAGTAAGTTTCCCTTTCCCTTCTCCTACCAACCATTCACGACCATCGAGGTGGGCTTCTAACTCATCAAGACGGTCAAATAAGGCAGTAACAGCTTCGTCATAAGCAGATTGAGTTCGAGCGAAACCAGACTTGTATACGCCATTGTTGACCGATTCGTAATTAGAATCGATCATGGCATCAATTTCGCTCTTTAGTTGCGGTGGGCATAATGTTGTTCCGTTGCCTAGGCCAGATCGAGCCATTGTATCGAACATTCTAATTATTTCACTACTTTCATTATTCACTATAGTAGCGTGTTTCTTATCCCACAACACCGGGACAGTTCCGATATTTTGGCTTTCTTTCCACCCGGAGAAAGCTCGATTATAGACCCCTTCAAGGCTGTTTTCACCATTGATGGTATCAGCGGTTACCCCTTCCTCTTCGGGATTAAAGGACCACGATCCATCACTATTCATATGCCAGTCAACCACATCGACTGTTATGTGATCTTCAAGACCTAATAGGGCTCTTGTGATGAGTGTTCTGTGGGCCCAAGGGCATGCATGGGAGATGTAGAGATGATAGCGACCGCTTTCAACATCAAAGGTTCCTTTAGGCTCAATTACGTCGCGAAATTCACTAGATTTGCGGACGAATTTACCCGATTCATAGTTTTTTGTCCATGCTCTTGCCTGCTCGTCGGTTGGCTTCATAAGCAACTCTAACCACTGGTTTCTTATGAAGAAGACAGTTGGTATTTCAAAACTAAGTTTTATAATTGAAAACTGAAAAACTCAAAAACCAATCATTTTTCCTCGGTCACGTTTTCTCAAATCTTCCATCCGGGTGCTGCCACCACCACGCCCCTTCAGGTGTCTCGTACCAGGTGCCATTCTCTCTCTGGTGGTATTGGCCACCCGCTGGCAATTCCTCCCACGAATTTATCATCGTGGGTAGGTTCAAGGCGGCTTCGCCCTCAAGGTTTAAATCGGTCAATTCTTCAATCGTGTCGGTTTCTTTCCTTTTGATCATGAACGCGAAAACCAAGAAGATTACGAGTAGTAGTGAAATGAATCCGACGATTCCAATGGTGGTTGAAGAAAGGCCGGCTTGGCTCGAATCATCGATTGAATCATCCGGTTTCTCATCGACTGGTTCAGGGGTGGGCTCAAGAACCGTGAATGTATGAGCACCCTCGTTCAACATCAGCCAATAACCACTCCTTTCTTCTGCTTCAAGCCGCCATTGCAAGACATAATCTCCCACATCTAATCCTGATTTCAAAGTGCACGACATCACCTCGGTCATACCGCTATCAAGCTCTATCGAGGGGCAGGTGAAATCAGCCGACGGTCTGGTGCTGACCATTCTCAACGAAATCACCCTATCACCGCTATTTTCCACCGTACAATTAGCTTCATTGCATTGAGATTGGATGAGAATATTCCACCATAGAGTAGCATCGATTGTCTCGGTGTAGTTCTCACAGATTCCGATGCTGCAAATCCTCAATGTGACCTCATGACTCGAGTTGGTTAGATTGTCTAGAACTAAGGTGTCGGATAGTTGACCATCATCGATATCGACGACAACCCATTCCTCACCATCGACAATCCAGGTCAAAGTGCCTTCAGTAGTTCTAAAATAAACTTCACCGGTAAGTATTATCGATTCACCATTAGTTGATAGATTAACTTCGCTGGATTTAATCACCGGCGCTGGTTCAGGCACATCTATCAGATGAAGGGTGAGGTTTACTTCATTGCCAGACAAATCAGAAATATGAATGCGGGCCTGGTATGAACCCGGTATCCAATTGGATGTTAATATCGTGGCAAAACCAGTATTCGATTCGTTCAGCTCAAAATATGTAGTAGATTGAATAATTGCCTCTCCATCAGGGTCGAGAACAAACAACCATGCACTAACTGAATCACCAGTCTCGGTAGACCATTCTACATCGACTTTGAGTCCATCAGTCGTCTCGGTTGCTATTGCTGAAATTATTACAGGAGATACGCCATCTTCGATAATGAAACTGGCATCAACGCCTTCAATCAAGCCATCGCTATCAGCCATTCCACCATCGGTCTCACTTGCTAGGACCTCCACGGTCCACGACCCCAGGTCGGCGTGGCTTGGTTCCCAGTCGACCGTATAAGCCGATTCTAAATCACTCCAAGTCATGGTGAGGGTTTGGGTCGATGCGGAGAAATTAAGTTCGATATCTACATTGAGATCCGATCTATTATTTGCTTCTTCCACGGTGAAACGTAGGCTATCAGGGGTGCTGAATGAACCATTCTCAGCGGGCTGGCCGTCGGTGGTTGTAATCATCAATCCTGCTATGGAAGGAATCGATGGGAGAACTGTGATAGAATCCACATTGAGTAAAAGGACCGAGTTTCCGTCAGCATCAGTCAACTCGACACTGAACCACATTTCATGTTCTTCAGCAGCATCTAGTTGGTTGGTCGAAAAACCTGCCCAATAGCCCTGAATCTGTGAATTCCATACCAGCCATTCAAATGAAACCATGGATGGAATCCCTTGTTCTGAGACTTGACCTTCGTGGATCCAGACCCGGCCTTGAAGAGAATCATCGGCGATGCTCTCTTTGACGATGACAGCGATCGATTCACCGTTTCTTGCATCAGCTCCATCGATTCCGCTGACCCTGTGGGTAACCGATTGAATCTGAGGGTCGATATCATCGACCCATTCGATTCTGAGCTCACTTAATTCGAGGGTTTGGTTCCACATCATATTCAAACCATCACCGGTGGCCTGAATCAGATAATCGGTCAAACAAGATGATGTTGAATCATACCAGGTTCCACAGGTCGTAAGCGCATGGGATTCCATCTGGGCGGTGATGTCAATAGTTCCAGCTAGGGTGTGATCAAAACTGAGATTTGAAATACTGAAGGTTGAGAGGTTGGAGAACGAGAGACTGAGATTCAAGATTCCCCAATCCATTTGGTCATTGGTTGTGTTAGAATTGGTCGGCCAAGTAGCTTGAACCATCCCCTTAGGGATGATGAGGTCGATTCCACCAGCAATAACGTCTTGATCTGTCCAAGTCAAAAAATCACCATTATCGGTGGTTGCGGTGACATTTCCCGTGAACCCTTGCTCGACCTCGAGCCATAGCCAGAGGTCGGTAACCGCTTTGGCCTGCAAGGGGACATCAAGCCAAAGATCGACACCGACCGCGGTTAGAACCGACCCACTCTCGGTTATATTTCCGAGTGAGCCGAGAGGGCCGAGGATGTTTTGGCCTTCGAGTTCAAGGTTCAGATTATCCATGTGGCTGATCATCGTATCACCCAGCACCAAGGCGGTCAGGGTTGGAGATGGCCCAGAGGTTGACCTTTGGAAATCGTAGCGGAGAATGATGCTGGAAAAGCGCGGCATCACCTGGTGGGTGATATTGCCCTCGAGCCAGCCGGACCAATCGTTTCCATTCAGAGTGTAATTATAACTAAGGTTGAGATTTGAACCTGCTGGGATGGTTGCAGTAGTATTCAGCCATGCCATCTTGATGATCTCGGCTCCACCGAGAATCCCGGTCTGGTATCGGCCATCGGTTGCGGATAAGTTACCGCTGCTGGAGTTGAAACCGGAGAAAGTGTTGTTAGTCTGATTGCCAACTCCACTATTGGCACCTATGGTTCCATCGGATCCAGTACCGTACTTTATGCCCTTAGCACCGCCGCTGCCTGCGCTGACATCGACCGTTCCAGAGTTCGATAGAGAATTTGTCATCGTGGTTAATTTTACGAAGCCACCCGAGCCGCCGCCACCACCATCGCCTCCGTGATACATCATCAAGGACGGACCAGTTGGTGCAACAGCATCATGGCCATCACCGCCATCACCGCCGATGGCGCTTACCTCTCCAGATTGGCCAATCGAGATGGTGTTGGCTTTGAGGATGAGGGAGCCACCGGAGCCACCTCCGGCTGCATTGCCACCATTTCCACCATTGGGCGGGGTTGGACCATCGTCTCCATTACCACCATCGCTGGTTACAGAACCGTTGATGATAATAGATCCAGATACTATCGTGATTACAACGCCGCCAGCGCCGCCATTCGCAATTAATGATGATGAACTGGTAGGATGCGTATTTGAGCCACCGGCCGAACCTCGTTCTGCTCCTGTGCCATATGAACTACCGCCGTTGCTCGATGAACCACCGCCGTTGCCGCCACTCGATGTATGTCCAGCCCCACCAGCACCATCGCCGGCCCAACTGTTGGAAGCGGTTTCAGAACTCCCTACGCCGGTGTTGCCAGCGACCAGATCATCACCGTTTATCGATGTGAACGAATCGATGATGACCTCGTTTGCATGAATGGTGAGATTACCGGTAGCAGTAATGCTACCACAGGAGGTGATACCGCATGATAATTGCAGTCTGTCGTATGAATGAAAGCCCTGAAGGTAGGAATTATTGAATAGGTGGAGACTGCTATAACCAGCAGTAGATGGTCCTGTAGTCGATTGATTGAGTATCAAACCGTTTGGGTATATTGTAAGATTGGAAGAATTGCCAAGAGTCGAGTGAGATGCCACCATATCAACAGTCCTCTCGGAGGAATTTGTCTCCGGGGTTAGTTCCCAGTCGAGGCTTGCTGAGTCGACTCGGTAACCTGGGAAATGGGGAATCGCTGTCGTTTCATTCAAGCCGGGGTAGAGTTCGACCGACTTCTGAAAAGCTTCGAATTCGTCCTTTTGTATTGGGCTCGAGGAGATGGCTGGAAGGGCAACAGATATCAGGATTAATGCTGCGAGTGCGATGGAACGTGACTTCATTCTATTTACCCCAAATTGTCCGTTCTGTGGCTATGGTTTGAATCTATCTATTCGATAAATTAACCCCAGAACCTTCTGGTTCGAGCATAATCTATTTCCGCGATGTGAATCGCTTCGAGCAAAGCATCTCTATTTCCACGTTGAACCTTTCTCATTATGCGTTGACAAGTCATCTCTCCAACCCCTCTTCCCATCATTGCAAGGATTGCTTCCATCCCGCGATTGGCTACCACCTGAGCATTTTTCATCATCCTCTCCTGATCTTTTTTATCATCTGATTCGACCCATTTAATCAACTGTTTTTCAAGACCTTCCCGGGATACAGCGAGCATTTTACCACCGCATCTAATACAGGTTTTAGGATCATCGATAACCGTATAGCGAGCAACTCTAAACCGACGGGTGGTTTTACATTTCAAACAACATGTAACCGCTCTTTCATTCATCAAACGACCTTCTAACCTAGCCCTGACCTGTTTGTTATCCCAATTTGGTAATAGTAAATCTTTCTCCGATTTACTCGAAATTCCCAATGGACCAGCCGCGGTGATCTCCAATTGAATTAAACCGCTTTGAATCGCTTTGAGCACATCAGTAGCGCCCTCAACATCCATTCTTTCATGAAATAATTTCCCTAAAACCTCTGTCATTACCGGGGTGCCTCGGTATTTTTTTAACAGGGATTGAAGGTTGATTTTCCGAGGGTCGACCCCGTGGCGTAAAATTCCAAATATTTTTGCAACCTGGGCAAATCTCCATCTGACCTCCCTAGAATTAGGGAGGGTAATGCTCAAAACTCCTTCTAGAGCATCGGGCGGAGTCTCACTTAACCATTCGATGATATTCTCGGGTGAAACCTCTGGGACTTGAAGAGAAATTCGACAAGGCTCGGTGATCAATCGACCCCATTTCCCTGACTTTGTGCTCGCCATTGCCAAGAGATAATGGCCGATTGCTTCGTTGATTCTAGAGCCATTGCAAGAATTGATGACCAATGCGTCCTCTCGTTTTTCGATGGTCATTACAGCTTCGGTAGGTAGGTTTCCAGTCGCTTCAACATGGGCACGAATCGCCTCTGCCAAAAGGCCCTTAGCCTCACCATTGAGCGGGTAATCCTCCAATGTAGAATCTCCCTTGAGCAAATTTGCTGGGTCGATAATATCCTTGGTGGGATTTTCGATTGGCAGGCTTAAGTCTTGGGCGATCAATCGTCGTAATCGACCGACTTCTCGACTGATATCTGCGGGAGTTGGTGGAAGTTCGCCAACCCATTGAGGGGCGTGGCCTTGATCTGAAACTGGGGCGACCAGTAATTCATTGCGTTCGGGGTCAGCATCGATTACTATCCATGTTCTTCCGGCGATGACGAATCTTCGCTGGCGCCCATCCTCTTCTGCACCGCCATCGTTGAGAGATAAGACGAATGCTTCATCGACATTGCCGAGAGTTGCTCTGGTTACCGCATCTCTTACCCGGTAAGATTGTTTGTCCGGAATCATCGAAAGATGGTTCATCATCCATTGCCTAGTTCTGCCGCTCTTGCTGATCCAGCCTTTATGGAATGGCTTTGGTGGGGTGAACTTCAGCTTAGCTAATTCGGGCAGCGGTTCTTCTCCTCGCTCTAATTTAGGCTTTTCTGGAAGTGGTTTTTTTGAACTAGCAATTTTTGCTTGCCAAACATCGTGCGGCCAACGATACCAAGGGACTTCGCTCGGGTCTTCAACACATTTCACAACCCATCCATCGGCCAATACTCTGGCAATTCCCAGAGTATCTTCATTGGTCCAGCCTTCAAACTGTCCCGTTTTTGCAAAAACCTTGGTAATATCGTCAATCGGTAAGGCTCCATGGCTGTGGACCATCATGACAATTTGATTTGCTGCGACACTAAGTGGCCGCTCTCGCCATTGAACCGCTTCGATTTCTCCTGCCATCGAGCGACGGGCAATCACTGCCGATTCTAGTAAATCATCGACTTCCCAACCCATCATATGACCGATTCCAACTCCACCGATTCGGTGGTCTGCTCTACCGACCCGTTGCAGCATTCTATCGGCAGAACGAGGTGAACTAATTTGTACGATTTGTTTGAGTGAGCCGACATCGATTCCCAATTCTAAACTCGAGGTACAAACCAATCCTTGGATTTTTTCCGATCTCAAATCATCTTCCATCGACGCTCTGGTTTTAGCAGCCAATGAACCATGATGAACCCCGATTTTTAATTCGGGGGCAATCGCTTGCAAACGTTGTGATACCGTCTCAGCAGAATTACGTGAATTGACGAAAATCAAGCATGGATTTTTATCTTTAACAATCTGAGCTAAGCCGCGCAATGTTGCATGGGCGCGTGGTGAAATCGCTAACTCACTAGATCCGATTTCATCTTCAGGCGTAGGTTCTATGGCCTCAACGCTCAATTCGGTATAACGAGGTGCCTTAGCCGAAATCGCCTTGGCTTTTTTGGAAAGCCAAGTTGCAACTTGGTCTGGATTTCCAACCGTCGCAGATAAGCCGATTTTTTGGATCGAACTACCTTTGAACAATTCAAGCCGAGTTAAGCCGATAGATAACTGCCATCCTCTCTCACCATCTGCCATCTCATGAATCTCATCGATGACAACCGCCTTGACATCTTTGAGTAAGAGTCTAAGTCGAGATCCTGTAAACATTAATTGAAACGTTTCAGGGGTTGTTATCATTAAATTTGGTGGATTTTTTACCTGTTTCGTTCTTTCGCTTTGAGTGGTATCACCATGGCGTAATCCGAGTTTCAATCCAACCGCTTTGGTAATTTCATCCAGTCTTCTGTCGACGTCTCGGTTGAGTGCCCGAAGGGGTGTAATATACAGAATCGACATTCCTTGCCAATCGTTTTTCAAACATCTATCGAGCAGCGGTAAAATCGCAGCCATTGTTTTTCCAGAACCGGTCGGAGCGATGACCAAACGGTCGAGTCCTGCTGCGATATCTGCTTGAGTTACCTGTTGAACCGGGGTTGGAATCCATCCTCTCAAATCGAGAGCCTTTTGAAGGCTCTCGTGAAGGTTGGCGAATACACCCTCTGCCATATCGAGGCATGCGGTGTCTCTGGTTCATGAGGTCAACGATTGTAAGATCTGATGAAATCAATCATCATCATCGTCGTAATCGTCGTCATCATCCTCTTCATCGTCATCATCCTCTTCCTCGCTTTCTTCCCATTCCTCGTCATCGTAAAATGATTCATCGCTATGGATGATGGCGGTTTTGGATGCGATTGTTCCAATGGCGACCAAGACGATAACCGAAAGGATTGCAAATACCCAAACCAATGGGTTTTCACGTGGCGAATCAAACCATCCCATGTAAGACATGTAAACGATTTCGACCCTGTGTTCTGCACTATTATCATCATTGTTAACCTCGATAATTACATCTTCAGGATCGACGACAACCCTGATTCTATCCACGCCTTCTTTAGCATTCCATGTTACACTAACCGGGATGGTTTCACCAGCTCCAATTGAATTCAAAGAGGTTGAATCGAATGGAATTATATCGTTTCCTGCATAGAACGAAACCTTGAATTGACTATTGGTCGCTCCACCGATATTTGAAACATCAGCAGTGATGGTAATCGTTTGGCCAGGAGCAACATGGGCATCCGATAAATCAATGCTGCTAATCTTCAATTGTGGACCTTCTGCCCCCAATCTAACCCATTGGCGCTCAAAGTCGTTATCCATACTTGCGATTTCGGGAATAGGGCTAGCCTCTGAATTAGAAACCACAGGGAATTCGTTCCCAGCCGAATCATATCCGGTCAGATAGAATCCGATCCAATCGCCTTCACGTGGCGAAATAACTCCACCATCGGTTAGATCAATTGTTCCAGTCCAGATGATATTTTGGCCATCTTGTTGCATTCCTAGGCGATCGCTTCCAGCACCTAAGGTCAGCGTTCTACTAGAATCTCTCATCACCCAATGGACGAATTGTTCAGATCCGGTCATATCCGCATCCTCTGTTCCGTGGAATTCAACCTGAATCTCGGTCAAATCAGTCGAAGTCGAGATGTCGATAACATTGACCGGTTGAACCCTACTAACCACTCTAGGTGCGGTATCATCGACGATAACTCGCAAGGTTGTAGAAACGGTTTGGCCAGTCATATCCTCGCCTTCACCCGGGATGCCTTCGATTGAAATCAAACAGGTTCGGGTCGGTGATGAGCGTAAGGATTGAGCGCTTGAAAGTGGGACTTCGACCGAGTATGTACCATCTGCTCCCAAACTTCCATCAGACCAAATTCCTTCACCGTCGAAAACCTCGACAACGATTGCAGCATTATTAGGTGCTGGCACATTAGATCCTTCAAATACTATCTTTCCACTAAACTCTAATCTGTCATCGTTTCTGACCCTACTGCCATCAGCGATTAAACCGGTTCTAGGTTCGCTGATATCTTCGACCAAGAAACTAGAAGCGTCTAAAACGAGATCGTTCTCAACGAAAAAGGTGTGTTCAGCGATAATATGGCGAGTAGGATGCTCAGATCCTCTCTCTTTGTATTCTAGCGCAAGGTCGCTGATGTCTTCATCAGGCCAATCCCAACCGATGGTGAAATCATAATCGATCAAAATCCAAGGCATCCCCGAGCCATTTGTTGTTTGAATCATATTAGAGGATTGTGCCAATGTGATGAATTCAGAATTTGAGCCAAACATGTCGTTTATTCCGTAATAAGAGATTCTTTGCTGGTCGACCTCTTGGTCCGGCCCTTCGAAATCAAATACCAAATCGATATATTCAAAGTCAATTACGGTATTTGCATCGATTAATCCAATCGAAATTCGCTGTGAGGTGCCAGAATATATTGCAGCCCCGTCCGAATGCCCTTCCCAAGTTAAACCGGTGAAAATTGCACTCTCGTCTTTTCGAGATCTAAACGTAGCATCGTCGTGGTCGAACCCAGGGCCAGATTCCCAAGTTACAACCTCTTCATCGATGATTGTACTATAGTGAATCGGATTACCTGCTTGGTCGCCACCGTCCCAATAATAAGATACTCGGCCCATATTGGGATTTCTTGAATGGTCGATGGAAGTGATGAACCATTTTTGGTCCGTCAAAGTTGAATTTTCAACCACTTCAGAAGCATATTCCGAAGGATCTGCTTCTCCATTTCGATTCATGTCATGGTCAGCTTCAACCCAATAGAATAGAGTTAATTCAGTTGGGTCTCCAACCATATCGGCTACATGAACCTTAACCTCTTGATTAACCGTAGCAGCCTCATATGCATCATTGAGCGGATAGGTTGAAAGAGCTTCAGGGTGAGTTGCATCAACTCTGAAAGACCTTCTCCAATCGTTGTTACTTGGCAAGACCATAGTAGCATCCCGTTCATTATAGGTTTGAAGTTCATAGGTTAGTCCATCTTCAACATCGATATTTGGCATATCGATCGAGACAAAGAATGAACCATTGGTATTGGTAGTATCCCGCCAATCGGCATGGACAAAGCCATTTTGTGCAACTCGGATATCGAATGCGCTATCCTTTGGTGCATCTTCACTATCAGCAAACCACATAGCGCCTTGGAAGTGAATAGTTTCCCCGGCAGCAACCCAGGAACCATCGGCCAAATCGGTTGTTACCATCTCACCATCATTATCTCGAACCTTCATCCAACCAAGGCCGAATGAGTTATTCACCCTCAATCCTGATTGGCTGGTTAATTCGGCTGGTTCGAATCCATCTGGGCCGGTATTATCTAGGCAATTGGTCCTAAATCTGACATTTTCTTGGTCTGGGAAATTAGAGGTTATATGGAACCTCCAATGGATGTCTAGGATACCATTATTGGATTGAGACCAAGAACTTGCATCCATCTCCACCCAATCTTCAGGATCGTTAGGCGATGGGAATATATCGCCATCATTCCATTCTAAAGTTGGGGAACTTGAAGATGGATTTGCACTAAATGATAAGGTTGCAGATTGGATGTAATTATTATCACCATCCCCAACGATATGCCTTGTGACTACCTCGTATGGTTCTACCCTTTCATGCAGAATTTCTCCATCTGGAATTGTGATATCAAGATTGACTGTATTGACGATATAACTTACACTAAAGCGTTCAAGTACTACTATGCCAGATGATTGTGAATTTACGCCGACGGGGATATCTGTGCCCGTATCGGGAATAATGTCGTTAAACGCTTTTACAAACGCGTTGTTTGGGCTTGCACCGCCTTGGGTAGTGAGGCCTAATAATACCCCTGAACTAGTCCATTCATTTGAACCATCATCGCCGATGTCTAGCCCGACTCTCTCCGGTGCATTTGAGTGTAAGGCTATATTCATGTCCTCAAGGATTGGTGTAAGCGAACCGGTTGATGAAAATCGAACGTAGACGTAGATATATCCACTACCCATAGTGATGCTCTTTGAATCTCCCGAATAAGTAAACTGACTGGTTGAACCGGCTTGAATCTCAAATGTAATACTGGTCCCTGCCGGGGTGGTTGCATTCCACCACATCTGAGCAGCGACTGGAGCTGAACCGGAAAAATAATTCGATCTAACGTAAAAATACCCGCTGGTAGAGAACGAGGTCGAATAGGTTAAAGTGACGAAATCTAGGATCGGTGTTTCGCTAGATGTGCCATTAAGATATGCTCTCCAACCTACTTGGTTAGCGGCAGTTGCAAATACTAACTTCTGGTCGAATACTGCGGATTTCCAGGTATTACCACCATCATTTGTAACTTCAAGTTCTATTGTGGTATTGTCAGGAATCCACCCTACTAGGGCGGTAACTGTGAGATCGGTGATGCTCTTGGTGATAGTTTTGGTCGCACTTGTTATCATCGTTGAAGTCGAACTTGGAGTTCTTAAGTCATAAGGTGCACCGCTGCCATCGATATTGATTTTATTACCTCTCCCACTACAGTAGGAGGAAGAAGTATAATGGCAGGTAAATCCGACACCACTGCCGTCGACACCATCCAAACCATAAGTGCCACCAATACCTAAGGATTCTTTACCCATCGGTTCGACAAAAATCCCATTAATTGTGAAATGATTACGGTATGAGCGAGAGGAATAATACTCATTGGTCAAGATTTTAGGCAGGTCAACAAATAGGCCTGCTGCTGTAGTCGAAGTATCCCCCATCTGGTCTCGTGAGCCTAAAAGCCATGTCCCCTCAATCTGGCTCGGGGTACTATGATTTACCTCGTATAGATATCGATTATAACTTTGGCTATTCGCCTCGAACATCAAAAGAAACATTCTTCCACTATCCTCGTCGATATCTACTCCTACCGGGTAATAACTATTGGAATAGGTATAGTGTTCTTGACAAGTCCAAGCACCGCCTGAACTAACCGACCATTTTACCAATAGGCGATAAGAGTATGATGTAGTCCAAACGGTCCCATTTCCATCGCTTGTACCGTCGTAAGCTGAATAGAGCGGATTGGAATAAGAACAAGTTCCAGACGACATCGAGGCAAGCCCAATATATGTTCCAGTACTAGCATTATACCTTTTTATTTGAGGTAGGTTATACAACGATGAACTTGAATAACTCATCACATGATATTCACCATATTGCTCGACAAAGAAGCCAGTATATGTGTTGCTAGAACCGGTCAGAGATTTAGCGGTCAATTCCTCCGAAGATCCTATAAAACCTTGATCACCATTCGCCACAAATGCTCCTGTGGTATTATGGGTGCCAGTAGTGCTTGAAACATCGCTACTTCGCGCTAAAGTGTTCATATCATCGGCAGGATTTCCAGGCAGTCTGGCCGAATCATCCCCCATTTCAACATTGCTTTTGTATCCATATGCAAAGCCGGGAGGTGTGCCGGACCAAGTAGATCCAGTTCCACCGAAATCCGAGTCATTGGTATAATTAGCCCAACTGGTCGAAGATGGCTTTCCATTGATGTCAAACGATGCCGATTTAACCTCGGCGCCGTACGGGAAGGTTAGGATGCCGGCGGTGCCGTTTCCACTACCTTGAAAGATATGTTCGTAAGTGGTTGAACCATCTTTGAATTGGGTCTCAGTCACATCACCGAGTGCCATTGGAGAAAATACTGAAAGTACGAAAATTGCTGTTAAAAAAATTGAAGTTCGCATCGTTGCATCTCCTTTGCCCTCTGTGGGCCTATGGCCCACGCGGCTTACTCCCATTTGAACCATGCCCAGCCGGGTCAACCCCTCTCTCAAGGGCAACGCTGGTATATGCGAGGGGCAATGCAGCGTCAGGTGGAGATATGGGCTGGTGGGCGAATCAACATGGGAAACAATTGAGAATAGCAGCAACTATCACATTTGCTTCGATATTTTTGACCTCTTTAAGTGGACTACAATTG
>Ga0302117_10000960_pt1 | contig 13463 bp, 10 predicted proteins | sample AG5_322_MG_FD_203112 | JGI IMG/M metagenome (GOLD analysis project Ga0302117, IMG submission 203112) | Marine microbial communities from Western Arctic Ocean, Canada - AG5_32.2 | ecosystem: Environmental > Aquatic > Marine > Oceanic | place: Canada: Western Arctic Ocean | collected 2017-10-01 | reverse complement strand
GACCACTAGACCGCTAGCGCAAGTAACTCTTACCTATAGAGTTACTTGCAGTTTAATGCCTATATTTCTCCCCGGCAATGGAACTTCGTCCTTCACGAAAGACGAGTGGTTTCTAGCCACTTCATCGAGCAAGTTTTTAGCAAAAAATGACACTGTTGCAGTCTGCTTTTTACCGAAAGTGAAGGTTTTAACTGCATTAAAATTCAACATGCTAAAGCCGCTGGTAACCGTTTCATTGGTACCAAGATCTCTTTGAGACCCGACATCCTTTAAATCAAGCTTTAACTCAAGATCATTTTCCGAATAAGAAATCCCATAAATATTTCTGTCAGGAGTCATACGAGGAATGTTACTGTCATCACGAAACTCTCCAGCGACTGAATCACGGCCAAATGACAAAGTCAGGTCACCGTTACCCAACTCAAGAACGGTACCCATCTCTAATTCATAGCCAATAAATTGCGCATTCTGCTGCAAATAATTGGCCTTAATTAAGCCGCCATGATCATCTTCATCATCATGCTCTTCGTGCACTTCTGCAGTTTCGTCTTGGAGGTAGATATAATTAGCGACATCATTTTTAAACAAGGTAACCGTTCCAAAAATACCTTCATGCTCATAAGACAGGGTTGCATCAAAGTTTGTCGATCGTTCAGACTCCAAATCAGTATTACCAATCTCCAAGCGACCAGTGGCCAGATGCGCGCCGTTCATGAATAACTCCATAGCGGACGGGGTCCTTTCAACCATTCCAGCACTGACGTTCAAGTCAAAGTTTTCATTGAGATCTTTACTAAGGCTCATCGCGAAGCTTGTCGCATTATAATCTTTGGAGAAGTAGTCCATCTCTTCGTCATGATGTTCTTCCTCATGCTCGTCATGCTCTTCTTCGTGACTAATTGAGCCTTTTCGACGTGTGCGGTCATGTCGTATGCCTAGGTCAAGATGGAAGGAATCTACCTGTTTACTCAGATAGTAGCCCAAGGTCATCTCTTCGCTGGCCGTTGGGTTCATAAATGCCTCTTCCCCCAAAATGGACATATCCTCATCGACAAAATTGAGTGATATTTTTTGCAGAAGGTCATCGTTGGACAAGTCGAAAATAGCGCCGTATTCTCGAGATTCATTACTGAACATTGTTGGTCCCTCTGCATGATCTTCATCACCATGCTCCTCGCCTTCGTGCTCTTCTTCAGCATGCTGTTCGGTCAAGGAATAATCAGTATCTCTGATGAAGTAATTGACCTTTTTCAACCAACTATTACTGACGATATATGCGCCTTCTACATTGACCACTTCCGAATCAGTTGTAGAGAAAATTCGCTCTCCCTCATGCTCATCTCCGTGCTCGTCTTCATGATCTTCACCTTCGTGCTCATCTTCGTGCTCTTCACCTTCGTGCTCATCTCCATCTTCATCGCCATGAAACGGAATACCATAGATGCTCTCGACACTGTTGACAGAGACGCCGAAGTAGCCCCAATCGCCTGCTTTAGAGACGCCCAATCGCAGTGCATTGTTCTCAAAATCAGAATTAGACAGGAACCCTACTTCTTCTTCATGCTCATCTTCGTGCTCGTCATCGTGGTCCTCACCATGAAGTATGGCGCCAGTTGGAACATCAAAATTATCGAACTGAGAATCCTTATAGGCAAGACTGAAATTCAAACCGCCAAGATTATTTTGGTAAGAAAGGTTATGGCTATCACCGTCATTAACCGACTGCGCCTCCAGACCGAGCTTTAACTCTGACTCTGTGAAATCTTCTCGTGCAATAGTGCTATCAACAATATTAATGATGCCGCCGATAGTGCCATTGGCGTAGAGAAGCGAAGACGGCCCCCTAACAATTTCAATTTGTTGTATGTTGTTCAAATCAACATCGTTAACGTGGTCAGCGCCAATTCCGCCAACATCCCTAACAACCATTCCGTTATTGAGAATTTTGACACGATTACCGGACATACCACGAATAATTGGCTGGCCGACGCCTGAACCATAATCTGATGAAGAAACACCCAATAGACCGTCCAATGATTCTCCTAGACTTTGAGAGGCATTGGTTGAAAGATCTTCACCACTGACCACATGAAGTGGATTTTCAATATCGCTTAATGTTTGATCTATCAAAGATGATGTAACGATCACTTCTTCTATTTCATTTGAAACTGTATTACTACTGCATAGGGCACTCAACACAAGTGCTGCACAAATACGTTGGTTCATAGAACCTCCTGACAAAATTTAAATTTAATGTGTAATAGATAAAATTAAACTTAAACTTTAGGCGGTGCTCGAGAGAGATAGAGAGAGAATTTTGAAAGTAAGGGCCCTGAAACAGGCTCTTGGGAAAATAGGTCAACAACAAAACTGGCTACAAGTACTTCACTGGCAGAAGAAACTAGGGTGCCTTTGAATACATGGCAACTATCACACTCTAATTGTGTACCAAAGTTTTGGCCAAAAGTATGCGTCGAGTCGTGGGCTAGATTATTAGCCACGAAAAACACTGCCATGAGTAGCAGTAGCGCAGAATACTTTTTAAATCTAATCACTGACAATACTGTAACCTTCCAATTTACCGATAATCTTAAACGGCATACAAGTGGCCACTATAGAACACTTCTACATGATTGCAAGGCACAGAACATGACAGCCTTCACAATAATGACACTTAATTAACAACAGTGTTTTGACGTAAAGTCCTCCGCACAGCTGAAAATCAATCGTTTGCGTTGTGGATCCATATTTTCCAGAGTTTTACGCATAAACGACAAGCGTGGATTATTTTTCAATACACCCATGTGACGGCTTACAAAACGCCAGTAGAGTCCATCAACGGTATTGCACCAATCGCCTTTTTTATAGTCACTCATTTTTAAAATATAATTGGACCCGCAAATGTATGGCTTGGTGGCAAAAATACCACCATCGGCAAAGGTTCCCATACCAAAAACATTGGGGGTCATAACCCACTCTGAGGAGTCTACATACATTTCCATAAACCAGCGGTAGACATTTTTTGGGTGCACCTCACACAATGTCATAAGGTTAGAAATAACCATCAATCGATTAATATGGTGGGTATAACCATATCGATCAGAGAAATTAATGGCATCATCCAACGGCGGTATCCCGGTATCACCAGAATACCAACTGTCTTTTAGCGACCCGCTAAAATTAAAGAAGTTACTCTGCAGTTGGGTCTCACCATGATGCTGATAGACCCCTCTAATAAACTCTCGCCAACCAATAATTTGTCGTAAAAAGCCCTCAACCGAATTCAACGGCACATCATACTCTGCAGTGAATTCCAGTACTTTATCAATAATGTCATTGGGCGTAATTAACCCCATATTGAGGGAAGGACTTAATGCGCTGTGAAACATAAAGGTGTCATTTTGCAAAATTGCATCTTCGTAGATACCAAAATTCTCAAATTTAACCTTTAAAAAATAATCGATGTTCTCCAGAGCATCTGTGCGCGTGAGGGGCATCCAAACATCATCCATTTGCCCTGGGTGGTCAGCAAATTTTGACGCTATGGTTACTTTTAACGATTCTACATATTTAGACTCTCTGGGCTTATAACGCTCAGGCAGCGGCAGGCCCTTAGGGATTTTCTTGCGATTATCTTCATCAAATGACCATTTTCCCCCCAACGGCTTTTGTTTATCATCCATCAATAAATTGAGTTTTTTACGTACCTCTTTATAAAAATTCCCCATGCGGAGAACTTTAGACTTGCCGTTAAAAGCCAAAAACTCCTCACGATCTAGTAAAAACATCGGTGATGGTAAAATTGTTAAGGCTAAATTTTGTTGTTCTGCAAAGGCTTCAATTCTTGCCTCAAATTCTTTGTCTTCAATTTCAAATACTATAAGCTCTGTAATTCCATTAACGACAACGTGGCCAGCTAACTTCTCTTCATAGGTTTGACCAAAATTCTGATGTTCAATATCCAGATACTCAACATTACAATGAGATAGCTGCAATTCATCGCGCTTTTCACGCATAGCGGCTAAAAACATCAGTATTTTTAACTTGTGGTGTTTCTCATAGGTACAAAGACCAAGGTCCTCTGCCATAAAAATATTATCGGCACCGATGGACTGAATAATGCCCAAAGAGAACAGCTGATTGCCGAGAACAAGGAGGGTACTTTTAGACATATTTCTTTAAACCTTTCAACAAACTATGGGATGCTCTTGTTTTACGGGCAGAAAGAAATATTAGCTTACTGAGAATTGAGAATTAAAAACTACTAACGATAAGACCCCCTGAAAGATCAGCGGGTCTTATTTCGCAGTATTACTTGAAGTTTACTTTGTTGATGATTTGACTATCTACCATGGTACGAATTTCTTCGTAACCTTTTGAAATCCCCTCTATTTCATCTTCATCATCACCATACAGCTTCAGCCATTCTTTATTAATAGCTTTATACTTTTTTTCGCTAGGCTGCATAGCACCCATGTTTTCATAAGTTATAGTCAACCAAACATTTGGGCTGTTAGCGCTACCTGAGGTATAGACAGAGTAGTCTTCGATATAACCGAGTTTCTTCTCAATCTCCATACCTTTGACCCAAGTTCTATTTAAGTTAACCAAGTAATCATCAAGATAATTTGGCTCAACCGCTACCACAGTTAACTGAATATGCTGTTCACTGGGAGTATAATCCTCATACACTTCAGCAAAGCTGCAGAGAGATGTGGTCATTAATAGTAATGTTAATAAGCTTTTCATAGCAATTACCTCAAATATAGTGAGGTCTTATACTAACCGAAAATGAATAGTATAAATACCTTACCTGCTGAAGAAGGGAATTAGAATTAGCTACTAGTATTAAAACTTCTAAAGTGGAAGTGATTAACGCCGTCTCCCTTATTGGCGTTATCAATCATAGTGCCAGCCAGTAAGTTAGCGTCAATACTACGATACTGACTTAAGCCCCCAAGTAGCAGAGGGTCAACAAATTTTGAAAAGAACTGGCCCGCTTTCTCTGCGCTTCTTTTCTCTTGCCTATGGCCAATCAACAACCCAGGACGATAAATATTGACGCTTGAGAAACCCAGTGACTTTATTGCCTCTTCTAATTGCCCCTTCGTCCGTAAATAAAAGTTCTTTGAGTTCGCGTTCGCGCCCACCGAAGAGACTAGGCTTAACCCTGTCGCACCGGCTTCCATAGCTTTTTTGGCCAGCGCAAAAGAATACTCAAAATCGACGATTCTGAAGGCTTCACGGCTGCCCGCTGTCTTGATGGTGGTACCCAAACAGAGGTAGAGATGATGACAGTATGGCAACTCACCATTGATCAAAAATTGCTTAAAATCTATCTCCAACATTTCAGCATTCGCTGGCAGGTCATCAATCAGCCGTCTTGCTAATGCGATTGGCCTATCTCCACGAGCCGCTAATTGGCTGAGAATACTATTTCCCACCAATCCTGTAGCACCCGCAATAATAGAATGTGTCATTTAATTCCCCTAGCCTGACGGCAGTATTATATTAGCCGTACCCGACAAAATGGCCGCCAATGGTTCGCGGCTAGCCTAGTATTGCAAAAGGCAAAATAGGCTCCAGTTTGGTGGAGCCTCAACGCCAAAATAAGCGGTTAGTTAGGCGTGTAAATGTATTCATCCCCTTCAACAAAGTCCTCGGCTAAGGTCTTGTCGATCATGACAGGCATTTGCGTTGTGGGTAAATAAAGTGGCCCGTCAGATTCTGACTGATGCTCGGCCAGTAAATCCTTAAGCTGTTTGACAATATCAGGCCGACTAGCCGCCAAATTGTGTTGCTCAGTTGGGTCTGCCGCAAGATCATAGAGCCACTGTTGAGGTCCGTCCGTCGGTCTGTCATTAACCTGTAATTTCCAGTCAACATGACGCACCACCTGATAGTGTCCGCTTTGCCAAAACAAATTTTCACGAGTCCAGTTGGCTGTATCTTGCTTAATCGCCAAAGGTAGTACATTAAGTCCATCTATCACTATATCTGTGAGTTGACTAACACCCGCAGCGGCGGCGATCGTGGGCATAACATCAATATGGGCTATAGGGGTTTCAACCACCGTACCGGCAGCAATTTTACTCGGCCATTTGATCATCATAGGGACGCGCAGTCCGCCCTCAAACATGGTGATCTTCCAACCCCGATAAGGTTCATTGACCTCAGGAATACCAATGTAGCCGGCACCACCGTTGTCACTGGTAAAGATAACTACCGTGTTGTCCGACAGGCCCTCCTCTTCTAGCGTCTCCAAAATACGCCCCACACTTCGATCAATCGCTCTAACCATCCCGGCATATACACGCTTCCGATGCGGCTTTATATCGCCCACAGCCTCATAATCTTCGCGGGTAGCCTGCAGCGGCGTGTGCGGGCCCCAGTGAGCCAAATAGAGGAAAAAAGGTCTATTTTTATTGGCTTTGATGACGTTAACTGATTCATCTGTCCAATAGTCCGTTAAGTAACCCTTGGGTTTGAATCTGTCGGCATCACCTGAATTGAACGAACTAGCATAGGTCATTGCTGCCCAAAGGAACTGATCAATAGGGTCAAAAGATAATTTTGCATTCACAACATTAGGGTCGTCCTCCGGAAGATACAAACCACTGGCCATTAATAAACTGTCGTCAAAACCCTGTTGGTGCGGTGCCATGCCATTGGTACGACCCAAGTGCCATTTACCCACATGTGCCGTGTAATAACCGCTCGTCTTGAGCATTTCAGCGACCGTCACCTCTTCTGTCGGCAGGCCCTTAAACTCATAGGCTGGGTGCGTGGCTTCCAATGCTTCATCATAAAAACTAGGTGGAAGATTGTTATCCATTTGTTGAGATATGCTGCTAACCATTTTCCCCATACCTGCTGGTGTGGGGGTAAATTCAAACCCGGTGCGGGTGGGATATCGGCCGGTCATCATCATTGCTCGGGAAGGCGCACAGGTGCTAGCACCAGAATATGACTGGGTAAATACAGCCCCCTCTGCGGCCAACTGATCAATGTTTGGCGTCTCAATAAGCCCACCGCCGAACGTCGATATGTCGTTGTAACCTAAGTCATCAGCAACAATAAGAATAATATTGGGCACAGGGTCGTCTTTGGTGCTGTCAGCAGCTATAGGACCCTGCTGCCAGGGAACTTCTCTTTCTGGCCCAGTATTAATACTTGCGAATCGGTACTTAACGAACGCAAGTAAAATATCTGTACGCTTAACCCAAGCCACGGAGCCTACAACTATCGCTATTACTAATAGCGCGAGTAAGGTTTTTTTCATTTCGCTACTCCGAACAACATCGACATCAAATAAATTATGGATATTACCTCGTCAAAATTATCCACTTAATCTTGCATTGGGTAATACTACTTTAGGGTAACCTTTACATATTGGCAGTACTTATGTCAATTTTATGCTGGCTCTTTTTGATCGCAACTAAACGTAACCTAGATAATTGTTGAACTGTCGATGGAATGCTACTATCAAATACTTGAAAAAACCCTTAGCTTATTGAGCACAGAGAACCAATTGAGGTCTAATTTATAATGATAATCGTCAGCAAGCTGTTAAGAAATATTACGCTAAGTATGCTCATCCTGCTTTCAAGTGGCTATGGTTTGGCGTTGGAGTCGGCAAACAATGCGCCCATTGTTCAACCCGGCGCACCCGGGCAGCCGACACGCGATCTTGACGCTGAAACTGCTGTAGCGATCGCAGATTCATCCTATAGCGCGGCTGATGTGCATTTCATGCAGGGGATGATTGTCCACCACGAGCAAGCACTATTGATGTCTCGTCTTGCTCCTGAAAGAACCAATAATCAAGCTATTCTTGATTTGGCGGGTCGTATTGATGTGTCTCAAGACGATGAAATAAGCTTCATGCAGGGCTGGCTAAACGAGCGTACAGAATCAGTGCCAGATACCGGCGGTACTCATGCAAAACATATGAGCCACACTATGGCTGGAATGGCCTCTGAAGAACAGATGGCACAACTATCCAGATCAAAAAGTACAGACTTTGATCAACTCTTTTTAACTCTCATGATCAACCACCATGATGGCGCAATAAAAATGGTTAAAGATCTCAGAGAACAGTCTGGGTCTGCTTATGACCCACAACTAAATGAATTTGTATCTGATGTCGCCAATGATCAAACAGTAGAAATTGAGCGCATGAATAAGCTCCTTATAGGGCTTTCCAGCGATCCGCGAGCTGGACTGTCTGCAGGACTCTTTAATGCCGAAGAAGCCATCATGAATATGCAGCTGGTAGCAGCCCAGCGGAAGCCCCCGGGATTTTTTGATCCGGCTAATCCTTCAGCCCGCGGGAATAAAGACGTAGATAAAGAAAACGATACAGAAGAAGAGGAAGACAAAAAATCCAAGTCTGTTGAGGCGACTGCAGATGCAAAACGTTATCCGATGCTTAGTTTTTATAATACAGATATGGCGTTTCGCGATGACCTACTCATTACCGGTAGCTATCACGGCTTTAATATCTATCAAATCGATGAAACAGGTCTGCCAATCCTAGCAACCTCAGTGGTGTGCCCCGGTGGTCAGGGAGATGTGTCAATCGTAGGTGATTTGCTGATTATGTCGGTGGAACAGACTCGAGGACGCCTCGATTGCGGCCTACAGGGTGTGAGTGAAGATGTCAGTATGGAACGCTTCCGTGGCATACGCATCTTCGACATATCCGATTTAACACGCCCGCTGCAAGTCGGTGCTGTACAAACCTGCCGAGGCTCTCACACGCATTCAGTGGTAGCTGGGCCAACACCCGATGGTAAAATACTGGTGTACAACTCCGGCACCTCTAGCGTTCGCGAAGAAGAAGAGTTAGAGAACTGTATCGACGGCACGCCGGGGGATGATCGCACTGCTCTTTTTCGTATCGATGTGATAGAAATACCCATTAATGACCCCTCAAAATCACGTATTATTGATAGTCCCACTGTGTTTTCTGACGCAGAAACCGGTGTTTTAGCTGGACTTTGGCGTGGAGGTGACCATGGCGATGACACCCAAGAAACCTATCGCACCGATCAATGTCACGACATTACTGTATTTCCAACCGCAAACTTAGCCGCCGGCGCTTGCTCTGGAAATGGCATACTTTTTGATATTAGTGACCCACGTAAGCCGGTGAGAATTGATGCGGTCACTGACGCCGGGTTTGCCTACTGGCATTCAGCCACCTTTAACAATGACGGCACTAAGATTCTTTTTACCGACGAGTGGGGTGGCGGTGGTCGAGCACGCTGTCGTGCCTGGGATCCAATGAACTGGGGTGCCGACGCCATCTATGACATCATTGATCAAAAGCTTAAATTCCAAGCTCACTATAAAATGCCAGCACCCCAATCAGAAACAGAGAACTGCGTCGCTCACAACGGCGCTATTATCCCAGTGCCTGGCCGAGATATCTTTGTGCAGGCTTGGTATCAAGGTGGAATTTCGGTCGTCGACTTTACTGATTCCTCTAATCCTATTGAGATTGCCTACTTTGATCGTGGACCTGCAAATGCAGAGGAATTGTTAACCGGCGGATATTGGTCCGCGTATTACTATCAAGGCGCTATTTATGGCACCGAAATTGTGCGCGGGTTAGATGTGTTAAAACTACTACCCAGCGAGTACCTCAGTGAAGATGAGATAAGTGCTGCTGCTATGGCCTACCCCATAATAGGCCCAAAGCAGTCATTCAATCCTCAGCAGCAAGTACCAATGACATGGCCAGCAGCGCCTGAGGTAGCGAATGCTTATATCGATCAACTCCTTAGGGCCAACAAGATCAATAAAAACGTCGGATCTCGTCTAAAACAGCTGCTCAGCCAAGTTCGTAACGCTATGAATGCTGGCGGCGACAATACGCTCGCAAGGAAACTGGAACGAGTCAAGATATCAGCGAAAGACGCAATAATTGACACTCAAACAGCTAATCGACTTAACAAACTGCATGACGCACTCAAAGGTATAGCCAAAGATCTTGAAAACTGAGATGAATAGTGAAGTGATTTTGTTTTTCATGATTAAAGTGCTTGGTTTAATCCTCTCAACGCGCAGGCTTTAACGCGTTTAATTAAACTGGCTCGTTCGTTGACTGTTAGTGCTTTTAGAGATCGGCTAACCACTTTAGCGCGCCCATTTGAATTATTATCATAAAGAAACAGATCAATAAAAATAGCCACTAGGCGTCTAAGACAGGTTGTGACCTAGCAACAGCCTTCGCCGCTCTGGATGGGTGGGCACGGATTACTTCCGTAGGAACAAAACACACAACAATGACCTTTTTTAGGTCTGAGCAGCTCGCCACAAAAAGAACAGTCGTAATACCACTGGCAGAAGTCAGTTGGCATGATTTCCTCTTCTTTTTCGCCACATGCGGGACAGGTAATTACACTCCGGAGATCCATTAACTCAAACCAAACCAAAGCCCCGGCAGATGTTCTGCTTTTTGGTTTAACATAAGGTTCTCCTCTTTGCCTTTGGATGTCATTAAAATGGTCCATTAGGTGCGATTATTGACAAACACCCCCATAAAGTTAATCAATTTCAATGTTAAAAATGCTTAGCAAACCTAAAACATCTGGCGAACTAAATCTAGCGCCTTCGATTGAATTTTCTAAAGGATTAATACAATAATTTATAGCTTCACTGAAATTACAATGATCGAGCTTAGACAAAACAAACCTAGAATCTCTTAAGTCTGTTCTATAGAAATCAGCCCCCTTCAAATTACATTCTGAAAAATCTACATCGTGGGCCTTACAATCTTGAAATGATATTTCTTGTAACTCTAATGAACTAAAAATGGAAAAAGATATATCGCATGATTCAAAAAATATTGGCGCTGTTACAATCAAATTACCCCAATTCAATGTCGTCCAGTTAACGCCTGTTAACTTACAATTCTTGAAGTCTGTTTCAATAAACTTTGATTTATTAAATTTGATTAAACTAAGATTAGAATCTTTGAACTCGCAATCGGTAAATTTGCATTCATTAAATTGCGCTTCTAAAAAGTTACAACCAACAAATTTACATCCTTCGAAATTGCTGAGTTGCACTATAGCTCTCTTAATTTCTAGCTCATTAAACACTTCATAAGCGTAGTCAGTATTATCTTTAATATTTAACCCCTTATTGCGGCCTCTATGTCTATCCAAAACACGTCTGTTGATCCTACAGCATTAATTTACCCTATGAGTAGCCCTAAATTGAACCGTCCACTAAAGGGAGTTAACGACACTATGCCATTAACTCCTTTTTCATTTGACGAACAGGACGTTTAGAGAGCGTCTGATTTCTTTAACCATCGCATCTGGGTAGCTAAGCCTACTAGATAAATCAGCAAAAATGCCTTATGAAACCCAAGCACTAAAGGATCATCGAAAGAGTCAACGAAGGGGTCGCCAAGGGGCAGGCGCCTCAAGAAGTCAGTGATCGCTGGAATCATATGAAAAAGTAATGTGCTTGAGTAGCCTAGCGCTTGAAAGTACTTAGAATAAGACCCAAAAAGCTTGAACTTTTCCATAATGATGCCACCGGCAACTGCCACTAGCGTTAACACCGCAAGGACATGTGCAATGCCAAAACTGCCTTGGTTATATATTCCCAAGGCGGATCCAGCAACAAAAATGGTGATATACACATACAGCTTCCCTGATAACGAATCCAGTGAAATTGCCTTGTATTTTAGCAAAGTGTAAAAAGCAGACCCTAATGCTAACACTCCGAATATCGTGTGAAACCAACCTAGTAAAGTCATCTCTGGCATAGCTATTTTCTCAAGTTCGTTAAATTAAATAGGATTATAAAATTACTATTTGTGGGGATTTACTAAGTATTTTGCCCCAGTGCCTTGTTTTGCGTAAGCCTTAATAATGTCCGGCTGTAGCATCTCCTCAAAAGATATTTCCTGAGTGTAATGGCTGGCAAAGGTGGTGGTAATCTCTTTGGCCACTCGCTCACGCATCTGCCCGAAGCGCTCCATACCTATTCTACCAATCATTGGGGTCAGCAACCAACCGCCTAAGCCCCACTGCATGCCAAATGATCGGTTCAACACTGTTGGTGTTTGGTCAAGCCCGCCGTAGATGTAGACCTGCTTGTAGGTATCAGACCCATAGCGGCTGTATTCTTTAGCCGTTTTGTTTGCAGCTATTTCCATTGCCGCGAGTATCTGTCCTGGTAGTTTACCTTCGTTACCACCACCTGTGGCGTCAAAGCCTAGGGTCGCACCGGTCGTTACCAAAGCACTAACTAAATCTTTCATAAAGTCAGCGTCACTGGTATCACAAACATACTCGGCACCCAGATCTTTAAGAACTTTCACTTGCTCAGGTTTTCTGACGATATTAACCAATGGAACACCATCATCTTTACAGATTTTAACCAACATTTGACCAAGGTTAGACGCTGCAGCAGTGTTGATGATGGCTGTATGATTTTCCATTTTCATGGTTTCAACGAATGCTAATGCGGTCAATGGGTTGACGAATGAAGATGATGCTTCGGCTGGGGTTGTACCCTCTTCCATCACCAGACAGCTCTGTGCTGAAACACAACGATACTGGGAATACATTGCACCCCCAGCAACACCCACTGTCTTACCGATCAAATGCTTGGCATTTGCACCTGCATCGACAACCACGCCACCACCTTCGTTACCTACCTGCATGGACTCATCTAATCTTGGCTTCATTGCCCCCATTAGTCCCGGATGTATTTTCATTTTTGCTACGGTGTTGTCGCCAGAACCTGAAACACCCAAACTATCAAGATCGGCTGCAAAACTTATCAGAAGCCCAAGATCCGACGGATTAATAGGAGACGCCTCTACTTTAATTAACACTTCATTTTCTGAAGGCGTCGGCTTTTCTACCCTAGCAATAGATATTTCTACATTCCCTTCACTAGTTACCGTTGATCTAATTTCTGTTGAAGTCTGTTCTGACATGCTTATTTCCCCTTTAGATGATTGTCGATGACGAAAATATCGCCCTTTGACGGTATGATATATCGACTAGGGTGATTTTAACAAGTAGACAATATAATCATACTAGTATATAAATACAAACTATGACTAAACAACTAAACAATCCAATTGCATACTCCTTATGGCTGATTAGCGGCAAGTGGAAAATATCTATTATCTACAATTTACGCAGAGGCCCCATCAGGTTTGGAGAATTAAAAAGAATTTTGTCGCCCATTACCCAGCAAATGTTAACTAAGCAACTACGGGAAATGGAGAGAGATCAATTGATTGACCGCAAGGTGTTTGAAGTTATACCCCCTAAAGTAGAATATTCTCTCACTCCATTTGGTAAATCTCTAAATCCAGTTTTAGACTCTTGGTGCAAGTGGGGCACAGAAAACCAAACATTGATAAAGACCATATTTGATGATAATTTGGCTTAAGAAAAAATGTTTGCAGTTGGATCCAGTGC
>Ga0302117_10000959_pt1 | contig 13468 bp, 9 predicted proteins | sample AG5_322_MG_FD_203112 | JGI IMG/M metagenome (GOLD analysis project Ga0302117, IMG submission 203112) | Marine microbial communities from Western Arctic Ocean, Canada - AG5_32.2 | ecosystem: Environmental > Aquatic > Marine > Oceanic | place: Canada: Western Arctic Ocean | collected 2017-10-01 | reverse complement strand
CTTATGGAATAGCGTTTGCGCATAATGGAAATCTGACCAATGCAGAGTCATTAGCAAATGAACTCTTTGAGCAAGATCTTCGTCATATTAATACAAATTCAGACTCAGAAATATTACTCAACATACTTGCGAGCGAAATAGCTGAAGAGCAAAAACATCGAATTAATGAAAATGATATCTTTAATGCAGTAACAAAACTTCATAAAAGAGTAAAGGGAGCTTATGCGGCTATTGGAATGATTCCAGGCTATGGCATCTTTGGATTTAGAGATCCCCATGGAATAAGGCCTTTAATCCTTGGAGAAAGAACTACAAAAAATGGCACTAAGTATATGTTGGCCTCAGAAAGTGTCGGTCTTACAGCGCTTGGCTTCAAAATTACCCGAGATGTAGAGCCTGGCGAGGCAATTGTGATCGACCGTAAAGGTAATGTTCATTCTCAGCAGTGCTCAGACAATTCAGTATTATCACCTTGCATATTTGAATTTGTTTATTTTGCAAGGCCAGATTCAATTATTGACAAAATTTCAGTCTATAAATCACGCCTCAGGATGGGTGAAAGACTTGCAATTAAAATTAAGTCTGAGTGGCAATATGAGGAAATTGATGTTGTAATGCCTATTCCTGATACCTCAAGAACATCCGCCCTTCAAGTTGCTAATGAGTTAAATTTAAAATACCGAGAAGGCTTTATAAGAAACCGTTATATTGCTAGAACCTTTATTATGCCTGGGCAAAAACAAAGAAAAAAATCTGTTCGTCAAAAACTAAGTGCGATTGAACTCGAATTTAAAGACAAGAATGTACTTTTAGTTGACGACTCTATTGTTCGCGGAACAACAAGTCAGGAGATCGTTCAAATGGCAAGAGCTGCTGGCGCGAAAAAAGTTTTCTTTGCATCTGCAGCGCCTCCAGTTAGATATCCAAATGTTTACGGAATTGATATGGCCAGTAAAAATGAGTTTGTCGCCCACAACAAAACAACAGAAGAAGTATGTCAAACTATTGGCGCTGACAAATTAATTTATCAAAATCTTGATGACTTAATTTGGTCAGTTCAACAGGGAAATCCTAATATTAAAAGTTTTGATTGCTCATGTTTTGATGGCAACTACCTCACCAAAGACATAGATGAGCCTTATCTTGATAACCTTGAAGCTCAAAGATCGGACAACGCCAAACAGGGTAATATTTCCAATGAAAGCTCAGAATTAATCTACAATGATGCTGACTAATTGAGCATAAATTATGAAAGACTTTAATTTTCAAACAAAAGCAGTTCGCGAAGGGCATGATGCAACAGAGGAGCAAGAGCATTCTGAGGCTATCTTTCTAACCTCAAGTTATAGGTTTAAGAGTGCTGAGCAAGCTGCTGATCGTTTTGATAATAAAGAAAAAGGTAACGTTTATTCAAGATTTACTAATCCAACGGTTGACTCTTTTCAAGACAAACTAGCTGCTTTAGAGGGCGCAGAAAAGTGCCAGGCTACTGCAAGTGGAATGTCTGCTATCTTTGCAACGATAATGACTCTGCTCAAACCAGGCGAGCACATGGTGGCATCTAGATGCATGTTTGGAACAACGATAGTGCTTTTAAATAGTATTATTGAAAAGTTTGAAATCCAAATTACATTTGTTGATTTAGCTGATTTAAGCGCATGGGAGAAAAGTGTTCAAAAAAACACCAAATTATTTTTATTAGAGACACCATCAAACCCTCTTGGTGAAGTGGTTGACATAGAAAAGCTTGCAGCTATATCAAAGAAAAATAATATAGTATTGGCAGTTGATAACTGCGTCATGACTCCCGCACTTCAAAAACCACTTATTTTAGGTGCTGACCTAGTGATCCACTCTGCCACTAAATATATAGATGGTCAGGGCAGGTGTCTTGCGGGAGCTGTAGCGGGAAATAGCTCACTAATTGATGAGATAAGCTCGTTTACTCGAAGCACAGGCCCAACTTTAAGTGCATTTAATGCTTGGGTAGTGCTCAAAGGGCTGGAAACACTCAAGATAAGAATGGAGGCGCACTGTAAGAGCGCTAAAAAATTGGCAATTTGGCTTAGTGATCAAACATTTATAAAAAAAGTTCACTACATTGGGCTTGAAAGCCATCCGCATCATAATATTGCAAAAAAACAACAAGCTGGTTTTGGCGGAATAGTTTCATTTGAAGTTAATGGGGGGAGAAAGGAGGCTTTTCGTCTTATCAATAATACTAAAATGATTTCGATTACTGCAAACCTTGGCGACACTAAGACTACCATCACACATCCCTCTTCTACAACTCATGTTCGACTCTCAGATGAGGAGAAGCAACAAAGTCATATTACTGAAAACCTTGTTCGTATCTCGGTAGGGTTAGAAGATCTAGACGATATAATCGCTGACATTAGGCCATAAGTTGAATTTCAATAGTAAATCAACTATGATAAAATTCAACCAGCACTTGATTTATTGGACCTTATGAAGCAAAACAGCTATTCTTATGAAGACTTAATTCTCTGTGGCAAGGGTGGACTTTTTGGTCCTGGCAACGCCCAACTTCCTCAACCACCCATGTTGATGTTTGATCGCATTACAAATATTAGTGAAAATGGTGGCGATTATGGGAAGGGCGGGATGACTGCAGAGCTCGATATTAACCCAGATTTATGGTTTTTCGACTGTCACTTTAATGATGATCCAGTGATGCCTGGCTGCTTAGGTGTTGATGCAATGTGGCAATTGGTTGGCTTCTACTTAGGCTGGCTTGGTGGGCCAGGAAGAGGACGCGCCCTTGGTTCAGGACAAATTAAGTTCACAGGTCAAGTCTTACCTACAAGTAAAAAGGTTACTTACAATGTAAGTCTATCTAGAGTTATTGCAAGAAAACTGTATATGGGTGTTGCAGATGCAACGATGGAGGTTGATGGAAAAATTATTTATGAAGCCACAAACCTTAAAGTTGGTTTATTTGCCGACACAGCATCCTTCTGATGAATAGAGTAGTCGTAACTGGGATGGGCATTGTTAGTAGCTTAGGCACTAATAAACCAGAAGTACTTGACTCTTTAAAGTCCGCAAAGTCTGGAATTGAATTCAGTGAAAAATACGCTGAAATGGGGCTCAGGTCTCATGTTCATGGGTCAATTGCAGAGGTCGATACAAGTGAAGTTATTGATCGTAAGATGCTTCGGTTTATGGCCGATGCCGCTATATTTAATGCAATCGCACTTGATGAGGCAATCAAAGAGTCTGGTTTAAGTGAAGAAATGATTTCGAACGAAAGAACTGGCTTAATTATGGGTTCTGGCGGAGCTTCAAATCAAAATATTGTTGAAGCTGCAGACATTTTAAGAGAAAAAGGCATCAAAAGAGTTGGCCCATACCGCGTTCCAAGAACTATGGGGTCTACTACTTCTGCTTGTCTCTCTACTCTATTCAAAATAAAGGGTGTTAACTACTCAATCAGCTCGGCTTGCTCTACAAGTGCTCACTGCATTGGTAATGCTATGGAGCAAATTCAACTCGGCAAGCAGGATGTTGTCTTTGCTGGAGGTGGCGAGGAATTAGACTGGTCAACAACAATGCTATTTGATTCTATGGGAGCACTCTCTTCAAAATACAATGAAACTCCTGAGCTTGCATCTCGTGCATTCGATGCCAATCGAGATGGATTTGTAATTTCAGGTGGTGGTGGTGCCCTTGTTCTTGAATCTTTAGAGCATGCTGAGGCTCGAGGCGCAACTATAATTGCAGAATTAGTTGGTTATGGAGCAACCTCTGATGGTTATGACATGGTCGCGCCATCAGGTGAAGGTGCAAAGCGCTGCATGGAGACTGCTTTAAGCACTGTCAATGGTCCTATAGACTATATTAATGCTCATGGCACTTCAACGCCGGTGGGTGATGTAAAGGAGCTTGAAGCGATTAAAAAGGTTTTCGGAGACACCTCAACCCCTCTAATTGGCTCAACTAAATCTCTCTCAGGTCATGCGCTTGGTGCAGCTGGGGTTAACGAATCTATCTATTCACTTTTGATGCTTCAAAATGATTTTGTTGCCGAGTCTGTGAATATTGAAAATCTTGATGACGAGGCAATAGGATTACCAATTGTTAGAGAAACTAAAAGCGTCAAGCTTAACCGTGTCCTCTCTAATAGTTTTGGTTTTGGTGGCACAAATGCTTGTCTTGTTTTTGAAAGATTTAGCAAATAAAGTTAATTTAAGGCCTAGCGTCAATCTCTTTTTTCTCTTTTTCTGAAGGCAACATATCTTCTTTAGAAATTCCCATCGCAAGAATCGTTGTACTAGCAACATAAATTGATGAGTAAGTACCAATTACAACGCCAATAAGAAGGGCACCTGCAAAACTATGAATAACCTCTCCACCTAAATAAAATAGAGCAAAAAGAACAAGTAAAGTTGTCAATGACGTCATCAATGTTCGTGACAAGGTTTGATTAAGAGCCTCATTAACAATTGGCTCAGGCTCTACATGACGCGTTGCAAGAAAGTTCTCTCGAATCCTATCAAAAACCACAATCGTATCATTAAGAGAGTAGCCAATTACAGCCAGGATGGCCGCCAAAACTGTTAAATCAAACTCAATTTGAAGTAATGAAAACACACCCAATACAATAATCACATCATGAACAAGGGCTGCAATTGAGCCCAAGGCAAAGCGGTACTCAAACCTGAAGGCAACATAAATGAGAATTCCAATAAGGGCATAAAGCATTGCAAGGCCGCCATCGTTAGTTAGCTCCTCACCAACCTTTGGCCCAACAAACTCAACTCGGCGAACATCTATCCCCTCACCAAGCATTCTAATAATTGACGAACTAATCTGTGCGCTTGAGGCGGCTTGCGGCTCGAGCTGAATAAGAACTTCAGTGTCTGATCCAAAATATTGTACATTGGTGCCTTTAAAATCAGCAGAAGCAAGCTTTGAGCGAATACCCTCAAGATCAGCTGTTTTTTCATAGCCTAATTCGATTAACGTGCCACCAGTGAAGTCGATACCAAATTTGAGACCTTGAAACCCTATTGAGGCTATAGAAGCAATCAATAAAATTGCAGAAAAAATCATCGCGTATTTACGCTTACCTACAAAGTCAATAACTGGAATATTTAATGATTTAAGGCTCATATTGCTAACTCCTCTACCTTCTTGCCGCCATAAATAAGATTTATAATTGCCCTAGAGACAATAATCGCCGTGAACATTGATGTAATAATCCCAATTGAAAGGGTAACAGCAAAACCTTTAATTGCTCCAGTACCAAAACTAAACAGTACCAAGGATGCGATTAGGGTTGTAATATTTGCATCAGCGATCGTCAATAGTGCTTTCTCATAGCCTGCAGAAATTGCTTTTTGAATATCCTTAGTTGAGCGCATCTCTTCTTTAATGCGTTCAAAAATTAATACATTAGCATCAACCGCCATACCCACTGTTAAAACTATGCCCGCAATTCCTGGCAACGTTAGGGTTGCTTGAATCATTGATAATATTGAAATTATAGTTATTAAATTTAACGTTAAGGCCACGTTTGCAACCAAACCAAATACTCGATAGCGCCAAGCCATAAAAACTAGAACCAAAGCAAAACCGACTAAAACAGAAATAAATCCTTTTTGAATATTATCAGCGCCCAAGCTTGGACCAATTGTTCTCTCTTCAATAATTTCAACAGGAGCAGAAAGTGAGCCTGCTCTTAATAGTAACGCTAGGTTTCTTGCCTCTCTAGAACTATCTATGCCAGTTATCTGGAAACGATTTGAGAAGGTCCCTTGGATTGTTGCTGCATTAATAATATCTTGTGTCTTGCTGCGCTTCTTAACCGCAACACCATCCTCAATAATTGTTTCAACTTGATTCTCAATAAAAACAACTGCCATTCGATACCCTATAAACTCTTTGGTAGTTTCCAGCATTGTTCTTCCACCAGAACTATCTAAAACAATACTAACTTGTGGTTGATTATCTTGGTCAACACTGGAAGATGCATCTACTATGTTTTCACCTGTTGCTATAACAGTGGTTTTAAGCAGCAAAGGCCTTCCATCTTTAAACTTGTAAAGCTTTGAGCCCGATGGGGTTTTTCCTGATTGTATCGCAGTCTGGACATCATTTTTCTCATCAACTAGCCTGAACTCGACAGTGGCAACAGCGCCTAATATTTCTTTTGCTCTGGCCGTGTCTTGAACTCCAGGTAGTTGCACAACAATTCTTTCTGTACCCTGTTGTTGGATTATCGGCTCAGCAACTCCTAGCTCATTCACTCGGTTACGAAGGGTAGTAATATTTTGTTTGAGCGCACTAGATTTTGCAGCAGTTTGAGCATTCGATGAAACCTCAAGACCAAACTCCAATTCCAGCTCACTACCTTCCAAAATTACCAAATCAGGTAAATCATTTTTTATGACTTTTTTTGCCTCATTCTTAAGCTCTTCACTCTTAAAACTAACAAATAAAATATTGTCTTCTTTACGAATTTTTTTATAGAGCTTATCCTTACGCAATATCGTTCTTAGCTCATTATAATAACGATCTAAAGAAGTTGAAACAACTGCCTCCATATCTACTTCAAGTAAAAAATGAACGCCTCCTCTAAGATCGAGCCCTAAAGACATTGCCTTGCCGCCCAAACCTCCAAGCCATTGCGGGATTGATGGGGCAAGATTAAGTGCAACCACATAATTTCTGCTAAGCGAGTCCTTTAAAAGGGTCTTAGAAGAAAGCTGAGATTTTGAATCTCCAAATCGAATTAAAATATTATTGTTTTCAATCCCTATAGATTTAAAGTCAACATTATTTTCTGTAAGTGTACTGCTTATAGACTCTAAATCACCATCTTCTACAACATAGTCGCCTGTACCTGTAATCTGAATTGCCAAATCTGAACCATAGAGATTTGGCAATGCATAGAGAGTTGAAATAAATAAGAAAAATACAATAAGTGTATTTTTCCAGGGCGCGTAATGATTCATATTAAGTTTTTATGTATTATTTTGTCTCTTTTTTCTCTGATGCTTTTGCTTTAGTGATGGCTTTAGCTTTTGGACTATCTTTTGGGGTAGATTTAGAGCCTGACTTAGTCATAGGCTTTGCGCTTCCCTTTGGCATTTTTTGATTAATACCCTGTTTTTGTAATTTAACAACAACTCCTGAAGCAATCTCAACTTCCGCAAAAGATTCATCTACTGCAGTAATTTTTCCAATGACGCCGCCATTAGTGACAACTTCATCGCCTTTTTTTAAAGCCTTTAATAAGCCTTTGTGATCTTTAGCTCTTTTTTGTTGTGGCCTGATTAATAAAAAATACATCAGTACAAACATTGCTATCAGAAATAGTTCTGGTGGTAAATTCATTTCTCACTCCAAAAATAATAAAGGGGTTATTTTATCTTAGTTAGGCCGCTCATGTAACCCTGTAAGACTTTTGGCACTGTAATACTGCCATCAGCGTTTTGATAGTTTTCTATCACCGCAACTAAAGTTCTTCCGACTGCAAGTCCTGAGCCATTTAATGTATGTAAAAACTCGGACTCTTTCGTGTCAAAGTTTTTCCAACGAAGCTGCATTCTTCTAGCTTGAAAGCCCTCAAAGCAAGAGCATGATGAAATTTCGCGATATGCAGATTGACCTGGAAGCCATACCTCTAAGTCATAAGTTTTAGCTGAAGAAAAACCTAAATCACCAGTACATAATGTAACTTTTCTGTAGGGCAATTCTAATAATTTTAGTATGCCTTCTGCATGCGCTGTAAGCTCCTCAAGAACATCATAGGAGTCAGAAGGTTTAGAAATTTGCACTAATTCAACTTTTTCAAACTGATGCTGACGAATTAAGCCTCTAGTGTCTCTTCCATAAGATCCAGCCTCAGATCTAAAACATGGCGTGTGAGCTACAAACTTAAGGGGTAAATCAGACTCTTTTATAATTGAGTCGCGTACGAGGTTAGTTACTGGAACTTCGGCCGTTGGAATTAGATACAGCGCCTTTGCTTCTCCCTCTTCACCGTGAAGATGTGTTTTAAATAAATCGGCTTCAAATTTTGGTAATTGACCAGTACCAGTCAGAGAGTCTGCATTAACTAGGTAAGGGACATACGTCTCAGTATAGCCATTAACCTCAGTATGATGGTCAAGCATAAATTGAGTGAGCGCTCTCTGGAGTTTTGCAATTTTACCGGTCATCACAACAAACCTCGCACCCGAAATCTTTGCGGCGGCTGCAAAATCAACACCGTGCATTTCGCCCAAATCTACGTGGTCCTTAGGTTCAAATTCAAACTTTTTTGGCTCCCCCCATTTTAAAAGCTCCAGGTTATCACTTTCACTAGTACCTTTAGGAACTGAAGAGTGGGGTAAATTTGGAATCGCCATAACAATCTCATCAATCTTTAATTGAAGATTATTTAATGACGTCTTAGCATCATCAAGTTTTTTTCCAAGATTTGAAACCTCTTCTAGAAGTGGCTCTATAGTCTCTCCAGAAGCTTTCGCCTGGCCTATAGCTTTTGATTTAGTGTTGCGTAAATTTTGCAACTCTTGTGTTTGAACTTGGATCACTTTTCTTTGATCCTCAAGCTTATTGAACTTATCGACATCAAACGTAAAATTACGTCTTTTAAGTTGCTCAACAACAAAATCAATATTTCCTCTTAAGAGCTTGTTTTCTAACATTATATAAACCTAAATTATTATAGCTAAATTATACAATACCCTATGCTGCAAGAAGGATTGATGCTTTAAGTTGGCACAACTTAACCACCTAAAAAAATTAATACTGATACTTAACTTCCAAATTAACTCTTTGATACTGATCAAATAGACTTAGTGCGCGGTTTGGCTTAGCATCAGCATATGTGGCGCCCAATGAAGCCTTCCAATGATCATTGATGTCCCAATCAAGTCCAGCTGAAGTCAGTGAAAGGTCATTGTTTGACAAAATTATATGGGAAGCATTCCAGCTCCAATCTGAATCACCAAACTTGTCACTTACTCTTGTCATGTATGTCGTGCTATTTTTTTCTGAGCTAACACTTCCAGTTAAAGTTGGCGTTAGATAGTCATTATAGAAGTCCAAGAGATGCTGTGAGTTGACTGAAACCAAAATCGTTCTATCATTTTTTTGAATATCAAAGGCCAAATCCCAGTCAACTCTATCTACTTTTACAAATTTTCCTGTACGGTTTTGTTGTAAATTCTGCTTATACGCGACATCAAATTTTAGCAAATAATCATCAAATGCTTTATTCATTCCAAAGCCTAGTAATTGATATGGAGTTGCATAAACCAACCCATCTGTTAGATTGATAATGGCATCATTAGGGACTAGTTGACCAGCATAGAAAGCCATATCGCTTCCTTCTCCACTTACTCCGTAGCGCAATCCAAATTCATCGTAGCTATCATTTTTAAGCGTCGTTAATTTGCTTTTTGCAATTCTAGGGTTTGTATTATAAAAAAAGCTTAAATCACTCTTTTCAAAATAGCGAGTAGAACTCAAAATCCACTGGGAAATCATGGATGGGTCTGTAAGCCCTCCTGAAGGATTAATTACGTCAAGTGCACCACCCTCGAGCTCACCCCAGCCAATAGTATATCGACCTAGCTTAGCACTCCAGTCATCAAAACTAAATTGCAAAAATGCCTTCTCTACGTCAACATCACTCGCTTCAATTACGTTGTTACTATCACTCGGCCAATATTTTATTGCTTTAATTTCTACTTCACCATAACCGGAATCAAAAACTGAGCCACTCGTTCCAAGCCTCAGCTCAGTTCTTTCCATAGTGGTGCTATAACTACTTGCAGGATTAACGCCATACTTCTGCGAAACACTTAAGTCCAGCCAAGAAAAAGATTTTTCTGTATTTATGTCATTATCACCAAAGATATCACTGCCGTCATCCCACTCGCCAAACTCTTCATCAGGATCGTTAAATACTAATTCATCGTCAAATAATAACTCATCCTCAGCAATAGAAATGGAGTTAATTCCAAAGCCAATAATTAAAGCAATAATTCCTTTATAGATAAAATTTAACATATTCAGAATTTATTTAGCCTGTTTACGTAAATCCTTCAGAAATTTCTCTCTAAATGCTTGGTCAGTCAATGCTCTCTGAGTTAAAAAATCTTCTTTTATATCCATATCAAAGTTTATCGCCTCAAGTTTCATATTTGTAAGCCTATTGCTTACCGTATTAAAAAATGTCAAACTTCTTCCCATCCAGACATCATTAATTTTTTCAACTTTGCCAACCTCGAGTTTCTTGATAGGATTATTGTATTTATCGAACATTTGCACCTTAAGAGTTATAAGTCTTTCAGTATCAATCCAATTTTGTGTTTTCCCATAACTGCTTTTGCTAATTCGATGTTTTTTTGGTGTCGCCTCAATAACGGCGACCTCTCTTCCTCTAAAAGTTCCAAACTCTAGTAATTCGTATGTATAGTCATCAAGCTTTCCTGTCTCTTGATCTTCAGTGGTCATCTCAGTTCCAAAAATACTTGCAGACTCGGTCTCTTCATCATCGCTATTTCTTACGCTAATCCTCTTTACTTTTCCAAGAGCAGAAAGATATAACCAGGTCTCATTATCTCGGTCACTGTCATCATAACTATATGAGAGCATTCCAATTCCTTTTTCACTAGAGGGCTCAAGGATTATGGCAATACTCTTAGTGTCTTGGTTGCCCTCTCCAGTATTAATTTGTGCATTTTCTATTAGCTTAACACGTGCTTTTTCAGCGCACTTTACCTTGCCGCCGCTAAGACCATACTTACAGGTAGTAAGCTTCATACGAGTGAAGGCTGAGTCTGTAGACTTACGGCTCTCAACATCAACTTTCTCCATAATCTCTCGTGCACTTAAATTGTTTTCGGCATATACATTAGGCGCTTGTATAATTAAAAATGTGCCAAGTACAACAGTAAGTAATGTAGATTTTGAGTAAGTAAGTATTAATTTATTCATTTTGTAGCCTCTATAAAATTTAAATTATCTTCAACATCTTTTTGGCCAAACTTCGGTTTAAAAATCATAATCAATGCTGGGAAAAACAATAAGTCGCACAGCAGCGCAACAAATATAGCTAAAGAACCAAAAGTTCCAATCTTTGCTAGTCCTAAATAGTCACTAAATGTAAGCATCAAAAATCCACAGCCCAGTATTAGAGTTGTAAATGTTACCGCTTGACCAACCTCATTTATAGTTTCAACAAGTGCAAGCTTCATATTATGATTTTGTGCAAGTGACATTCTATAGTGACTAATAAAGTGAATCGTATCATCAACTGCAATACCAATAATTAAAGGTGCAATCATTAAAGTGTCTGTATCGAGTGGAACTCCAAGAAGGCCCATTAATCCAAATGCTAATGATGCAGGAATTAAATTAGGGATAATCGACATAACGCCTGCCTGAAAAGAACCTAGCGTTACCATTAATAATAAACTAATAACCACGGCTGCTATCGCCAAACTCTTAAATTGGTTTTTACTAATATCATCAGCAAGCCTCATCATTAAAGCAAATGAGCCGGTAATCTGGACTTTTATGTCAGGATATTGATCTTTTAACCCATTAAATTCTTTATTTATATCGCGCTGAATATCGTTAAAAAATTCCTTGTATTCGTTAGAGCCTGCATTTTTTAATTGAACACTTATGTGGCTCTTACTATAATCATCACTTACAAGAGCTCGTCGCTCTTCAGGATTTGAACTGTTAAACAAGTAAAGCAATTGAGATACTGCAATTTGACTATCAGGAATATTTCGATAATCTTCAGAGTCTTGCATAATAGCATGAGTGTCTATTACTAGATCTGCTAAAGAATTTGTTCGGATAATAAACTCACTATAATTTTCCTCAATTGTATTTTGAAGCCTATTCATTGAATTTAATACATCTGGATCCATTATTCCATCTGAACTTGCCGTATCTACAACGATCACCATATTTCCTGTGCCCATCATGTGCTCATCGACAATTTCATAGGCCTGCCCAATAGGCACATCATCAGAATAAAGCTCAACTAGGTTGGAGTCAATTTTGACTTGGGTGGCGCCATATAGACATATTACAAATACACTAACAAAAATAATAGCTATAGAGTATCGGAAACGCTCTACAAAAGCTGGAATTCTATTTAATAAAGGTTGAAGCCATTCTGCACCTAAGAGCCAATTCAAACCCATTCTCTTTGAAAGTTTTACTATTGGGTTTGCAAAAAAACATAAAAAACTCAACATTCTTGATTTCAATAAAAACACTAATAACCTTATTCCGGTTTTTCTATTTTCACTTATTGCCTGAGTCTTTTTAATTTGCATTGGGTGCCAGTAATTGAGTAACACTGGCAGTAAATATATTGTGTATAAGAAAGCAAAAAAGACGCCAGCAGCAGAAGAAAAGCCAAATTGCACAAACATTGGCATCCCAGTTACGGCTAAGGAGGACATTCCCGCCATCGTGGTGATTGTTGTTAATAAAATAGGAACACCAGTCTTACCATAGGCCATTGATAAAGCCTCATCATGCTCTTTGCCATCGCGTCTGAAAAACAAATAAGAACTCATAACATGAACACAATCAGCTACACCAACTGCAATAATGAGCATGACTGTTAATGCAATAAGGGTTGTTGACGCTAAATTAAGCCAACTAAGGCCTCCAATAACAAAGAGGATACTAAGGCCAATAGCTAACTGAGGAAGAACGACTGCACTTGCAGAGCGAAACAATGACCAAAGCAACAGGTTAATGATGACCACCATGCCTACTAATAGAAACCCAGCTTGAATAAGCGTGCCCATAGCCAAAGAGATCATTGCAGCGTTGCCAATCGGATAAAAAGTAAAATGCTCAGTCATCTTTGGCTGCTCGATTACCGCCGTTATAGCCTTCATAAATGGGATATAAAGTCCTGGCTCATCAGACTGATATTCAATTTTTTGAATAACAGCATTATCATCCATACCTTCATCAAAATCATCGCTCCACTCATCATCGTCAAGCAGAGAGGGCTCATCATTTAATTCTTGAACTACTGGGATTGCTCCAAAGTCTGTTTGAATGGAAATTGCCCCAAAACGATGATCTTTTGAGAACATAAAGAGTGGCAAACTAGGCTGATTATCAGCCTCGGAACTTATTTGACTTAATGTAATAGCGTCAATAGGAATTTTTTTAGGAACTAACCGGGGCGAACTTAAAACGTCATCTTCATTTTTTTGAATTCTAATATTAGAGAGTGACTGAACACGCTTAATATGAGTTAATGATTCAACAATATCAGGAGTCAGTCCATACTTTTCTAGCCAAACATCATCGCTTATCTGCCTATAATTATCCAGCACCTCTGTTATTTCAGAGACTAGAGTTAGAGATTTATTTGAAAATACATCACCATCTTTAGCTTCATAAACAATAAATAAACCATCATCACTTCCAAACTGGTCAC
>Ga0302117_10000957_pt1 | contig 13476 bp, 8 predicted proteins | sample AG5_322_MG_FD_203112 | JGI IMG/M metagenome (GOLD analysis project Ga0302117, IMG submission 203112) | Marine microbial communities from Western Arctic Ocean, Canada - AG5_32.2 | ecosystem: Environmental > Aquatic > Marine > Oceanic | place: Canada: Western Arctic Ocean | collected 2017-10-01 | reverse complement strand
AATGACGCTGGGTCACCTCTCAACTCGGGCATGGTCAACACGCTCGAGCCCTTGCAGGCCTACCTGCGCTGGGATGCGAGCGAGTTGCTCGATGGCGACCAGAAGGCGTCGCTCACTCTCGGCAGGCAATCCTTCGATCTCGGAAGCCGGCGCCTCTTCGCGCGCAATCGCTATCGCAACACGCTCAACGCATTTAACGGCGCTCGCGCACAATGGACATTCTCCGGCGGTCAGTCTCTACAGGCGATGTATCTGTTCCCGGTCCATCGTCTGCCCACCTCCCGCGCCAGCCTGCTGGACAACGATTCCCAATTGGATCGCGAGAGCTTCGACTATCAGTTTTGGGGCGCCTTTTTCGACACACCAACCTTGCCGTGGAATTCCACGGGAGAGTTCTACCTGTTCGGTCTGCATGAAAACGACGACGCGAAGCGTTCGACCCGAAATCGCCAACTGATCACGCCGGGATTTCGAGTCCACCGGAAACCCGCCCGCGGCGCCCTCGACTATCAGCTGGAGTCGGTATTCCAATTCGGCAGGTCCCGCGCCACCACAGCCGCGGCCGACACCAGGGACCTCGCGCATTTGGCGCACTTTCAACACCTGACCCTCGGCTACACGTTCGACTCGACCTGGTCGCCGCGCGTCGCGTTTCAATACGACTACGCCAGCGGCGACAGCAATCCCGCCGATGGCCAAAACAATCGCTTCGATACTCTCTTTGGCGCGCGGCGCTTCGAGCATGGTCCCACCGGCGTGTTTGGCGCTTTTGCCCGCGGCAACATCAATTCTCCCGGCTACCGCCTGATCCTGAAACCGCGAGCCAACCTGGAACTTATGGCGGCGCACCGTTTATACTGGCTCGCATCGGATACAGACGCCTGGACGACCAGCGGTCTTCGCGACGCGACCGGAGCGGCGGGACACTTCGTAGGAAATCAGATCGAAGCTCGAGCGCGCTGGGATGTGTTCCCGAAGAATCTCCGTCTTGAAGCAGGCGTTGCCCGGCTGTTCGCCGGCGAGTTTATCCGAAACGCGCCCAACAACACCGGACAAAGAGACGCCACCTACGGCTACTTCCAGGCGGCGTTGAAGTTTTAGTTGCCTTCGCGGCGATCGTTGCGCCAACCAACCCACGCTCAATTCTGACAGTTCAGCGCCTCGCTCAGCAAACGCCCGGCGGCGCGGTAGACCGGATGCTCCGCAACCTGACTCAGTCTTAGAGCGAACGGCGCCGCCCAGAATCGCAATACAGCCGATTGGAATTCACGAGCATCAGCGGCTCCCGCTTCCAACTCCAACCAGGCCGCAATTTCAAGCGCCACGCTGATGTGATCTGGCGGCAGCCGTTTCAGATCCGCGCTCAAGGAAAGCTCCAGTGATTCAATCAATTTCCCAATCACACCCGCAACAGCGTTATCCGGAGCCGCGGCCTTTCCATCTCCCGTCCGCGCCAGCCATGCGGAGGCGACAGGCAGGCAAGTTCCAGGAACAATGAACAACCGACAATACTCGACGGCCGCCTCCTCCCGATCAGCGGGAGACCATTCGCTCTCCAGGAAACGCGTGATCGTCGGCTCCGCCTTGACCAGAATTTCGCGAACTTCGGACTGTCGCAGAACACGAACAAGATCTTCATCCAACTCGCGAAGCAGAACCCGCGACAGGAATCGCAGCAATCCAGCATGCGCCGCCGAATCAGGCGATCTTTTCGATGCGACAGACATTGTCATACCAGTTCTGCCCGCCCACCAGAGGGCAGGGATTGATCGGCAGGGCGTCATTTATGTGAACCCCGCCTCCTATCCCGCCGTTGCGTTTGGACCACCAGATCCGATCCGGCAAATCCTTGTCCGTCGCTGCCGCATCCGACCGAGCGGCAGCGGGCAGGCTCGCCGTCTTCTCGGCACGTCCCACGGCGCCGTGTTCCCAATGCCCCACATGATGCGAACAGGCCATGACCTTGGGATGCATGCCTTTTAGAAAACGAATGTGATTCTCAAACGATCCCATCACGCCTTCTTCTCCGGCGCGGTAGGTGTGCCCCTTGGGACGGAAAACGCTGACCTTCACCCTGTCGCCCTCTTGCAGACCAAGCCGCGCGCCGGTGTCGGGATGCATGAAGACCGGATTCGTGTGGACGATCTCCGCGTGATACTTCCAGTGCCCGGAGCGGCCCTGCGTGTGGACGTTCCACTTGAAGGTGGTGAATATGAAATCGTCCTCGCCGAGATCGACATGTTCCGGAACTGGCCCCCATTTCGCGATGGGGCTGGCATTGATGTCATCAAGCGGAAGGCCCGTATGTTTGGCCGCCAACGGAAAAATATCGTCGTAGACATTGATCACGCGATTCGGCGTGGGAAAGCCGCGCACCGCCTTGCCATCCTTCATGATGCCGACCGCCTTGCCGTCCTTCTTCACCATGCCGCCCTCGACTGTTGTCCCTGCCAACTCAGCCGGGCTCAACGGACGCTCATAGAGTTCGTAATCCTTTTCCCGCGTCGCGTCATACCAGATGCCGCGCCGTTTGAATTCCTCCCATTCGATCGGAAGATTCTTATACCATTCCTTGTAAAATTCCTCTTCCGATTCGAATGCGAAATACTCTTCCATTCCGCCGCCAATTCGCCGCGCCAGATCGCGGAGAATGATTTGAATCGAGCGCGACTCGCCGGCGGGCTTCACCAGCGGCTGGCGAAGGCCTGTGTACGGAATCAATCCGTAGTTGTTGGTCGAGTGATGATCCCAACGCTCCAGGCTGGTCGCTTCGGGAAGAATGATATCCGCCAGCGCGCTTTGCTCGCTGTAGCCGATATCGACCGCAACATGAAAGGGAATCAAGCTTTCGTCAGCGAGGACCTCTCGCGCCAGGTTGGCCTCCGGAAACCCATAGCTCGCGCCCAATGTGAACGACATGTAGACGCTGACGTTTTGCCGGCCTTCCTTGATGTACGGGTAAACCAACTGCCCGACGCGCATCTGATACCAATGCCAGGCAAGCGGGTACTCGCTCGGCGTGGCCAGCTCGCCAAAATACGAATTTCGCCACTTGTCCGGAAAGCCAAGCACGCGCTCCTGAACATCCGCCGGAAGTTTCTTGAAAGCGATTTCATTGAATCCTTCGCCAAGGCCCCATGGTTTGGGGTCCGACGGCTTCGGTTCGGGCTGGCTCAGTTTCGGCAACCCTTCCTGACCGTAACGCCCGGCCCAGCCACGCAGGGAACTCAGGCAATAGCCGCCCGGTTTGCCCACGTTTCCAACCAACACATCCAAGGTGCGAATCGCCCGGTCGCTCTGCACGCCATTGTAGTGCTTGGCCGAGCCGCGATTGGACATCGTGCAACAAGCCGGCGACGCTTTCGCGAACTCGATGGCAATCCGACGAATGTCCTTTGCGGGCACACCGCTGATCTGCTGAGCCCATTCAGGAGTATATTCGCTCACACCCTCGCGCAGTTTTTCCAGAGGATAATTCGCCCAGCGATTCCAGAATTCCTGGTTCTCCAATCCCTCCTTGAGGATGGTGTGAATCATCGCAAAGGCGACCGCGCCATCCGTGCCCGGCATGACGGGATGGTATTCGTCGGAAACCGACGCCGTCGCCGACGGTCGAACCTCAAACGTCACCATGCGCGCGCCCTTATCAACCCGGGCATGCTGGATGCGATGCATCATGTAAAGCCCGCCCTGGTAGGCCTCCATCGGATTGCCGCCGAAATTCACGATGTATTTCGTGTTCTCAAAATCCTGCGTCTCCCATTCGAATTCGCGACCGTAAAAACTCATCAGCGGCGCGCGTCGATTCGAGGAACAGATCGACCGGCGATTCAATCGATGCGGGGTCCCGAAGGCGTTGGTGAATCGCTTGGTGTAGCCCTTGGTCTTGTCCCGGCCGTAGTGAAACACAAACTCCTCCGGCCGGCCTTCGTCGCGCAGGACCCGCATCTTCGAGGCGATTTCATCCAATGCCTCGTCCCACGATATCCGTTTCCATTTGCCTTCACCCCGCTTGCCCACGCGTCGGAGCGGATAAAGCAGCCGCTCGGGATAATACGTGTAGGAAATCATTCCCTGCGCCTTGGAACAAATCGCGCCCTTGCTGTTGGGATCCAACGGATTGCCCTCGATGCGGCGCACGCGTCCGTCCTGGACCCAGCCAATCACCCCGCAATGCGTGGTGCAGCCAAAGCAGATCGTCGGCGTTGCCTTTGCCTTGGTGTAATCGATTTTGCCGGCGACAAGTTTGGCGATATCCACTTTTGGACGTTTGCCCGAAAGAAGACTCCGAACCATGGGGATTCCGCTCACGCCCACACCGGCGACGGCCGCCGCCGCGGCGCCCAACTTCAACAAATCTCTACGGGAAATATCGCTCATATCACGTCACACATCAGGCGGCCGGAGCAATCGTCTGGCCACCGAAAATCAGCCATGCGCGCAGCGCCAGACAGCCGGCAACGACGCAGATCGCACGCAGGGTCCTGGACCCATTCATCAAGATCAAAATCACCGGCGCCAGCATCCCTATTCCCACCACGCCAATCACGGCGATGAGGCCGATCCCGTCCAATCTCACCAGATCCGCAGAATCAGCTCGATCCAGGACGAGGAGCACAAACATCAGCAAGGTCACAGCGATGAACCCGATTTCCCAGCGGCGCTCAAGCGGTTCCTCACCCGCCAGCCACTTGCTCAAAACCAGACCAGCGTGAACGCCGCTAACCGCCAGCAGCGGAACGAGAAGCCAACTCGACCACATCGGAATCGCTTCAGCCTGAATCAGAACGATTCCCGGATACGACGCGAGCAGGACTGCCAACACTTGAGCCGCGCGCAAAGCGACGCGTTCGCGGCGATTCGGTTGAACGCCGCCGCGAACAACACTCCAGCAGTAAAAGCAACACAAGACAAACGCGACAATGATCCGAACACCCCAACTGATCGCGGAATGGGGGTTTGCGTGAAAGATCAGCATCCAGACGTCCGAAGGCCGCTCAAGCTCAAGCGTCAGTAAACCTGCGCCCACGGCAATCAATCCCACCGCAAGCGACAAACTACCAAGGCCCGCCTTCCGACTCGCGGCATCCTCGCTCAAGGCTCGCGTGACGCCATGCAAGGCGGCTCCGGCCGCCAAACCGGCAAGAAAGAAATAGAGAATGACTGGAACGCCCCACGTCATGACGAGACCTTCGTATCGAGGTTGTCCTGCTCGTAGGTAACGTCGCGATCGTTGGCGCTAAGTTGAACCCCAGCGTTCGACGCCTGCTCCATCCACTTTTCATGATCGACGTAAAGCACCGTGGGCAACGTGCCGGATTCCTCCTTGAACGCTTTGGCCTGTTTGCCTTTGGCGAGTTGTGAGACCGGGTCGTTCGGGTCGGCCATATCGCCGAAGACGATGGCGTCTGTCGGACAGGCGCTGGCGCATGCCGGATCGAGCCCCACTTCTGTGCGATGCCCACAAAAGTCGCATTTCTCGGCCTTGTGAGTTTCGTCGTTGATGAAGATCGCTCCGTACGGACAGGCGGTCACGCAGGCCTTATTGCCGCAACAACGGTCCTCGTCGATCACGACGCGGCCATCGTCCGTTCGCACGACAGCCGAGGTGGGACAGGCATCGAGGCAGGGAGCGTCCTGGCAGTGCATGCAAATGAGCGGAACGAAAGAAATCGTTGGTTTATCCGGACGTTCCAAATACCGGACCCGCATTCGAAAGTCGCCCAGAGGCGTCTCGTGTTCGGTCTTACAGGCAACGCTGCAGGCATGACAGCCGGTGCAACGATTCAGGTCGATGACCATCCCCGCCTGCTTGAGGTTCTTCCGGTATTCCGGTCCGACCTTTTCCCATGGAAGCAGCTCGCTCATATCGCAAAACCCGGAGGAGCCCATCTACGGGCACAGTTGAAGACTGCCGAAACCGTTGCCGGTCCGGAGGAACTTAAGAATGGACGACGACCGCCGTCCGCAGGAATTGCGGTCAGCGTCGACATCGAGGAGAGAGATTAAACATTTCCGAAACGACAAACATCGGTTGAGTTGATATGCCAAACGAATCTGATCTGTCAAAAGCAAATCGCCTGTGTTGGCGCTTCGCAATTCATTCAATCTTCGGCGCGCCGTCGAAAAAGTCGACGACTCCCGTTTCCAGGGAATACTCCGCGCCAACAATCAGAAGCCCGTTTTTTTGCGCCTCTTCAAGAATCTGAGATCCGTGGCGAAGATGGTCGGCCGATGCGCGGATATTTGCCCTGATAGCGGCTTTCATCAGAGCGCCAGGATCTTCGTGCAGGTCGGTGTGAATCAAGGTTTCGACCGAAGGCCGAATGCGATCGACAATCGCGCGAAGATTGGGCGAGCGATTCTCAGCAGGCCGCTCGAGTTCCTCAAGCGTTGCGGCCACCGCGCCGCATCTTGAGTGACCCAACACGACGACAAGTCGAGCGCCAAAGCGTTCGGCGGCAAATTCAACGCTGCCCACCTGCGAGGGAGCGACAATATTCCCAGCCACGCGTATGACCATGAGATCGCCCAATCCCTGATCGAAAATATATTCCGCCGGCGCACGCGAGTCCGAACACCCAAGAACGACGGCAAAAGGCTCCTGCCCGGCCAGCAATTCATCGCGCCTGTTTTGATCCAGGATCGCGGAGCTTTCGCCAACGTCCGTTGAAAATCTCAAATTTCCGGCGCGCAGACGTTTGAATGCTTCAATCGCTGAAATCATTTGTCGTGGGGGAGTTGGGACGTCGATGCGACCCTGCCCTTGAATCGTTGCGCCGGGCGCTCTCGACGCCGGTCACGCTTCTACCTTCTTCTCCTTGTAGCCGATTCGCGGGAAGGGATTGACCACGCCGCTGATGATGTTTCGCGAATGGCTGGCGATGCGCTTCAGGAACCTTGCATAAAGAGCCACTGCGCCTGCGTCCTGAGCGTTGAGATCGTTCGCATTGCCCTGCACGATGGAATCACTGATCTCCTCGCAAGCAGCCGACAGGCCTTCCTTGTAGTCGAGCATCACCTTGCGCGCCAATTCGACGTCGTCGTTCTTGTAGGATTTGATCATGTTCTGAAAAAGTTCGGAGATCCCTTCTTCAGCCGCCTTGAGCTTCCCTTCCAGACTGCCGGCATGAAGCCTCTGAGGATGGTGACAGGCAAGGTCGTATATATTCTTGGTGTAATCTCCGATGCGCTCGATATCGATGACCACAGTCACCAAAGCCAGACCTGCGGAAAGATTGCTGCTGCCAGAGACACTCAGATGCGTGAATATTTTTCGCCGAATGTCACGCTCGCCCCGATTGACTTCCTTGTCCTTGGCGTAAATGTCGATCTCGACTTCGCCGGTGTCGGAATTGCGCAACGACTCAACCGAGACCTGGAACATGGTCCAGTCCGTATCGAGCATTTCGGCGGCCTGCTCGTGCGCCTTGACGAAGAGATTGTTGTTGCTGGCGAGGCTAAAAAGTTCTTTCCACATAACGTTCGTGCTGTCGGCGCACGACTATGGAGCCCCGCCAACGTGAAATCAATCCGTGAAAAAGACGCGTGGCAGACCGCCGCGCTCACGAGGCGGTTTTATTCCGCCTTGCCCGGCTGGCCGATTGCGGTGTAGAGGCGAAACTGCGCCTGGTTGAATTCCACGGCGCTGTCGAGGACGAGTTCGCGGGTCAACGCCAGCGAGCCGATGGCCTGGAGAACTTCGATCGGCAGGCCCTGGCTCTCGTAGATGCGGGACTTGTTCAACTCGAGGGAACTCCGGGCGCGCTTCACGGCCGCCGCCGCGATCGCGAGTTGGCGTTTGCGCGATTCGGCGCGGATCCTGGCCTCGCGCACTTCGGAGGCGATGCGGTCCAGAACGCGAAGCTGCTCGATCTCCGCCTGCTTGAAGCGCGATTTTTGTTCCTTCGTGCGGGCGCGGGCGCCGAAGCCAAGATTATCCAATTGCCAAAAGACCAGCGCCGAGACGTCATGCCGATCGTTCTCACTGCCAAGCGAAGTCCCGCCGCCGCCGCCAAAGCCGCCCGCGCTGAAACCGACCGACACTTTCGGGACAAACGGATCGTATTTCGCCTGTTTCAATCGTTGCTTGGCCGCCTTCACCAGAGCTTCGTTCTGGCGAACTTCAGGACGATTCTCCAAGGCGGCAAGCAACAACTCGCTCCCGGACGCGGACTCGTCGGCCAGGGAAATCAATGCAGCCGCATCCTCGGTCGGATACAATTGCGTCCCGCCATCGAGCCGAAGCAACTCCGCCAGTTCGATCGAACGAATGCGGTAATTTTCCCTCGCCTGTTCCACTTTTCCGTCGCGGACGAGCTTCTCCACCTCGGCGCGCGAGGCGTCGGATTCCAGACCCTGTCCGCTTTTCGCAAAGCTCGCCGTCACGCGCGCGAGATCCGCCGCATTGAGTTGCGCCTCCGTCGCGATCGCCAATCGCGCCTTGGCCCGCACTAACTCGAAGTAGGCGGTCGCGACCTGGAGCGAAACCCGGTTCGTCGCCGCCGCACTGCCGGCTTCGGCCGCAAGTTTGCTCTGCTTCGCCGCCAGCGGTTCGAAGAACGCGTCGGCCAGATTGGCGGTGATGCCAACACCCGGGACTTGAATCGGCCCCGCGCCCGTCGCGCCGGCTCCGAGTCCGACAAATCCGGAGGAGCGGTTGATATCCCTGATCGTGCCGGAGGTTTCCTGAATGCCTCCTTCGTGGTGATCGACGCTGGCGCCCAGAGTAATCGTCGGCAACAGCATGGCGTTGGCGCGTTGGCATTGTGCGACCGCTTCGTTCATGCGCTCGCGCGCCAGGGCGACGGTATGATTGTTGGCGTTGGCCAGGCGTAACGCCGTCGCAAGATCGATGGACATCGGGCCGTTGGCCTTCGACATCTCAATCGGACCGACAACAGTGTCGGCGCTGTATACGATCTGCGCAAATGCGGCGCTGCACGCGCTGAGTCCGAACATCACTGCTATGATTACGAATTTCTTCATCTCAATTTTCAAATTGCAGATCTCAAATTGCAGACCTCCCTCACGCAGCAGCCACAACCGGCGCCGCGTTCTTCTTCACCATCGCGTAGACACAGGGCACGAGGAACAAGGTCAGGCCGGTCGACACGAGCATGCCCCCAATCAACGCGCGGGCCAGGGGAGCCATCGCTTCACTGCCGGGCGCCAGATTTAAAGCCAGCGGCAACATCGACGCCACCAGCACGAGCGCGGTCATCAAGATCGGACGCAGGCGGACGCAGGCCGCCAGCCATGCGGCACGCGCGGCGTCCACGCCTTTGATCATCTGCTGATTCGCAAAATCGACCAGTAGGATGGAATTGTTCACCACGACCCCGATCATCATCAGCGTGCCCATCAATGACTGAATATTGATCGTCGTGCCCGTGAGCCAGAGAATGGCCAGCACGCCCGTCAGCCCCAGCGGAATGGCCAGCATGATGATCAACGGATCCAGGGCCGAGCGGAACTGCGCCATCATCACGAGGTAGACCAGGATCGCCGCCGTGAGCAAACCCCAGCCCAATGATTTGGCGTCGGTCTTCATCGTCGCCACCGGGCCGCGCAACGTAGTGGCGACGCCGGGATCAAACTCCATTCCCGCGAGGACTTCCTCGACATCCCGGGCAACGGAACCCAGGTCGCGGCCCTGCACATTCACGTAAACGTTGTTTACGCGCGAAAGATTGTAGTGAGCGATCTCGCCGGGGATGGTGACGCGCTCGATATCCGCGACTTCCGAAAGCGGGATCGTCGATGGGCCGTCTTCAGTTTCGATCGGCAGGGGCAGATTGCGCAGCTCGTCCAGTGAGCGCACCTCGTTGTCCTTGTATTGCACGCCCATGTAGAAATCGACGCCGGTCTTCTGGTCGACCCAGATCGCTTCCGCATGACCGATGCTGGAGGCGAGCGCCGTGGAAACATTCTCAGCAATGATGCGCTGGGTCAGGCCGAACAGGCCGGCGCGAACCCGGTCCACCTTCACGTCGAACTGCGGGTAATCCAGAGCCTCCCCAACCTGCACGTCCACCGCGCCCTCGACATCGCGCAATTTCTCGACGATCTCCTCGGCAGCCTTGCGGGTCGCGACGGTCGTTCCAGCCGAGACCTGAACATTGATGGGAGCGGCGACGCCCTTGTTCAAAGCCGCGTTAATCATGCCGCCGGCGACAAACAGGAACTGCTCCTGCGGAAATTTATCGGCAAAATTCGCCCTGAGTTTTTCCACGTATTCTTTGGTCGAGGTCGAACGGCCCTTTTGATGCAGGGTCACGACGAAGAAAGCAGTGTCCGGCCCGGAGTTGGGGCTCAGCATGGTCGAGAAGCCCGCGCCCTTGCCGGTCGGCAGCCCGATGTTAACCATGACCGTTTCGACTTCCTCGGCCGGGATGATTCCGTTGATCTCGTCCTCGATCCGTTCGATCAGCTTCTCGGTCTCTTCAATTCGCAAACCCGGCGTGGTCTTCACCCGCACTTCGAACACGCCGGTGTCCACATCCGGAAAGAGCTCGGCGCCGATCCGCGGAAACAGCAGAAGCGAGATCGCCACCAGCGCGAGAACGCCGCCAATCACGACGGGGCGCATGCCCATCGCGGATTTGAGAGCCGAGGCAAACCTGCCCTTCGGCTCGGAATGCGTCACTTCAGCCTGGGAGTCGCCCCCGGCCCGCGCCTTCAGCATCCGCGAACAAAAGGCCGGGACGATGGTCATCGCCACGAAATAGGACGCGCCGATCGTCAGCACGGCGGCGATCGCAAGCGGCTCGAAGAGAAACTTGATCATGCCGGTCAGGAAGATCGCCGGGATGAAAATCGCCAGCGTGGTGACCGTTCCCGCAAACACCGGCGTGGCGACTTCCACAGCGCCGTCGCGCGCGGCGTCAACGCCGCTTTTGCCCATGTTCAAATGGCGCACGATATTCTCGACCACCACAATGCCCGCGTCGACCACGGTGCCCACGGCCAGGGCGATGCCGGCGAGCGTCATCACGTTGATGGTGTGGCCCGAGAAGTAAAAGCCGAGCATGCCGATCGCCAAGGCCAGCGGGATGACAATCAGCACGGCCACGGAGGGCATGAACCGCCGCAGGAATATGCCAATCACCAGCGCGACCAGCAGGGCGCCGACGCCGACTTCTATTTCAAGGTTGCGGATGGCGTGACGGATGTAGTCGGACTGATCACTGACCAGGGTGATGACTGCGGCCTCGGGCACTTCGCCGCGCGCCTTCATCAACGGGAGCTCCCGCTTCAGTCCTTCGCGGATCCGATCGACCACGTGAATCGTGTTTTCCCCTGGTTCGCGATGCAGAGGGCAATAGACCGAGCGCTTGCCATTCACCCGAACGATATTGCTTTGAATGGCCGCGTCGTCGCTCGCGTAGCCGATGTCGCGAACGAGGATCGGTTTGCCATCGCGAACGGCCACGACGATCTCGTCGATTTCCTTGGTGGTGGGAAGCGTGTTGACGGTGTGCACCTGGAAGTCGGTCTTGCCCATTTTCATGGTGCCGCCGGCCATGACCAGATTGGCCTCGGTCAGCGCCTCGACGATGTCCGTGGGCGCCAATTGATGCGCGCGCAGTTTGTCCGGATCGACGTAGACCATCATCTGCCGAAACTTGCCGCCAAAGGGATGGGGGATCTGGACGCCCTTGAGGCCGCCCATCTTGTTGCGGACGGCGTAGTAGCCAATTTTATAGAGCTCGGTCTCGCTCAAGCCCTCGCCCGAGATCGAGGCCAACACGACCGGAAGATTGGCCGGCTCGCTGCGGAGCGTGAACGGCCAGTCGATATCCGGCGGAAGATGGTGCATGTCATTGGCCTCGAGATTAATGATCTCGTTCAGGGCGGCAGCGGGATCAGCGCCCGGTTGAAAGGCCACCTTGATGATGCAGGCGCCCGGCACGCTGCGCGACTCCTGATGCTCGATGTCGCTGGCCAGGGTGAGGATGCGCTCGACGCGCGCGCTCACGGATTTCTCCATCTCCAGCGGCGGCATGCCGGGATAGGAGTAGTAGCTCACCACGACCGGCGTCTTGAAGTCCGGCAGGATGTCAGCGGGGATTTTGGGGATCTGCGATAAACCCAGCAGACACATGCCGATTGCCACGGCCCAGACGGCGTAGGGATTGCGAAGCGCGAAGCGAACTAGAAACATGATTAAGAATAAAGTGAACGAGTCCGTTCCGTTGAATGCCCCTCTCCTCAGGGGAGAGGGAATGCTTGTCGCGGCAAAGCGAAGCGGAGACGGAAGGGTGAGGGCGATTCAGTTTTCACACTAAGTCCTAAATACGCCTCAATTCTTGACGACGGTGACACTGGCGCCGTCTTTCAACCGGCCGAGCATGCCGGTCACTATTTGTTCCGTGCCGTTCAGGCCGGATAGAATTTCGATGTTGTGGCCGTCGTCGTGTCCGACCTTCACCGGCGCGTGCGCGATCTTGTCGCCGCCCCGAAGCACGTAGATGACGCTCTCGCCAGCAAGGCCGTAGCGCACCGCGTTCGAGGGGACCACCACGGCGTTGAGCTTCTCGTCGATCATGATCGAAATCGTGCCGTACATGCCCGGCAGGAGACGCCCGTCCTCGTTTGGCAGATCGATTTCCACCAACATAGTCCGAGTCTTCGAGTCGAGCCGCCGGGACGTGCGCGACACCTTGGCTTGAATCGGCTTGTTGCCCAGCGCACGGCAGACGAATTCCACTTTGTCGCCCTTCTTCACGTAAACCGCGTCACGCTCTGGAATCGGGACCCGCACCCGCATTTTATCCATCCGCGCCACGCTGAAAAGCGGCTTACCCGGGTTGCTGATCGTCTGCGCATTACGGACGAAATCGCCGGGATCGACATTGCGTTCCGTGACCACGCCAGCAAAGGGCGCCTTCAAGGTCGCGTATTGCATGAGAACTTCCATTTCCTCAAGCCGCTTGCGGGTCACGACGGCTGACGCGTCGGCGCCGTCGGCGTCGGCCTCGGACGCGCGCAGATTCGCGACAGCCACAGCCTGGCTGGCCTTGACTGACGCCAGCTCGGCCTCGGACGCCAGCTTCCGGCTCAAGGTCTCATCGGCCAGTTTCTGGGTAACTGCCTTGGTTCGGACCAGTTCCTCAATGCGCTTGTACTCCAGGGTCGACGCGTTCGATTGCGCCTTGGCCTTGCCAATTTCCGCCTCGGCCTGATCGACCTTGGCCCTGGCAACGTCGATCGCCGCTCGAAACTGTTTGCGGGCGCTCTCCGTTCGCTCGACCTCGGCCTGCTGGCTTTCATAGCCCTTCATCATTTCCGGAACATCGATTACGGCCAGGGTCTGCCCGCCCTTGACCACGTCGCCAATATCGGCGGCAACGCTTTTCAAGTAGCCCGAAACCTTGGAGTGCAGCTCGGCTTCGTAATACGCGTGGACGCTCGCTGGCTGAGTGGTCGAACGCCGCAGCGTGACCTTCTGGGCCTGGACCGTTTTCACCGGCG
>Ga0302117_10000955_pt1 | contig 13480 bp, 8 predicted proteins | sample AG5_322_MG_FD_203112 | JGI IMG/M metagenome (GOLD analysis project Ga0302117, IMG submission 203112) | Marine microbial communities from Western Arctic Ocean, Canada - AG5_32.2 | ecosystem: Environmental > Aquatic > Marine > Oceanic | place: Canada: Western Arctic Ocean | collected 2017-10-01 | reverse complement strand
AGCTGCGCACCTTGCATCGAATATCCCCAAACGGCTCACTGCCGCCCTCTCCCCATAAATAAAGAATCCTGGTCTCCCGGTCGAAATACCATTCTCGCTCCGCGTCGAGAAACTCCAACTTGCCCTCCAGAAAGAATCGGTTTTCCCGGCTCTGAATCGATTCCGCGTCGACCGCCGGCTCAAAGGTGAATTGGTCCCCATTGCGGGAGGTGACTTTCCTCGCCCAGGTTTTCCAACTCCCGATATTCAAAATGGCGCTGGCTCCGACGATATCGACTGGCGGGATCACTGCGAGACTCTGCATGACGCCCGCAGGCGTCGTGTGCGCGTCGCCCGCCGCCCAGCGCGTGTGATCGTAGATCGAATCGTCATGAAAAAATGCATTAGGCCAACGCGCGGGAACCATCTCCTCATCATCATCAAACAGCTGCCAGATGTCCTCGGTCAGTTGGATCCGGAAAATCTCGCCGCTGTGTCGAATCCACCTTCCGCCCAGGACCTTCAATTCATCCAGGCTCCGGGTCCCGTCAAATTCGACCTTTTCTCCGCGTTGGGCGCGGATCGTGACGGGAGCGTTGGCTTCGCCCTTCAAGCCGCGCAGGCGAATCGCCTCCTCGTATGTTCCTTCTCGCAGGACGATTGAATCGCCAGGAGCAACGCCACGCCTCAGGGCCTCGGCCACAGTCTTCAGCGGAGTCTCCATGGCGCCCGCGCCGGCGTCGCTGCCGGCTGCCGGCGAAACGTGAATTTCCAGCGGCGCCGATCGCAAAATCAACTGCGCCGTATGAATCAGAGTTCCGGCGCTGTCGCGCGCCTCCAACGTCAGGACCGTCGATCCCATCGCCCCGTTGGCGGACACGACCACCCGACCGCGCGCGACATCGGGTATATCGACCGCTGCGACGAATGCAGGATTGCTTGATTCGATTTGAAAAGTGGGGCCTTCGGGCGCCTCCGGGACGTCCCAGCCGAGAGTGACGTTCTCCGTTCCCACAATCAGCGTCTTGTCCGCGCCAAATCGCGGTGTGCGAAGGACCCCGATGCCCAGCAAGACGTCCTCAAACCGATCCGACATGCGAACCTCGTCGATGTGGTCTTTTGCATAGCTGAGAAAGCTTACGTGCCGCAACGCCGACGGGTCGGCATGATCGAATGTCAGCTCGATGCCCGGCTCGGTCAGTAGATCGAATTCCGCGAGCGACGCCTGGTCCAACGGAAGCTGGTAGAGCGCCATGCGGTGGCCAACGCCATTCACGCTCCAGTCGATGCGCCCCAACATCAGCCTCGATTCCGTGCCGCTCAACCCCGGGAAGCCCGCCGCTGAAAAAGCCGTCGCGTTCGGTTGCGCCGGATTCGCGCCGAGGGTTCCATCGAAGGCCGCCAGTTGAATTGCCTCACTTGTTGCGCCCTGAGTATGACCGTGCCGCACGCCCACCGCCGCCCCGCCGAACAAGGCCTGGTTGTTGACCAACCTCACCTCGCCTTCGGACAAGGCGAAGTAACTGGGTTCCTGCTGAAAGTTCAGCCCTACCCGATAACTAAACCACAGCGTCGATCCGCCGGCGGTCAAGCTGGTCGCGACCGCCGGATCCAGCTCCCGCGAAACACCGCCGCTCAGGGCGCTGGTCGGCTCCCTCTCCAGTCGAGCGCCCGCGCAAATCAGATTTCCGTCGGCGGGCGACGAATTCAATTGGAGATGATTCACGTCGTCCCCGTCCACCGCCGACCAGACGCTTCCCGGAGCAAATCCGCGGCCGTCGGTTTCATCCGGTTGCAACCCGCCGCCTTTGCCGCTCAGGGCGTCGCCAACGCGATACTGAAATCCCTCGTAGACAGGAGGCCCCGTCAGGCCCTCAGCCGCGACCGTCACCGATCGCAAAGCGGGCGACGCGATCGGAGTCAGGGAATTCATTTGCGCCTTCCAGCGCAGGTCTGCGCCCGGCTTTAAAAAAACGAATTCAGCCCCCGGCAGCACGAGAAAGTACTGCCTTCCTCCGTCATTGCTCAGAAAGAAATCGACGCTCGTATGCAACGGAGCGTCGAAGTCCGCCGTCAGCGTGGCCCGCCTCACCAGGGCGCCCGCGTCATTGATCCGACGGGATTCGACTCTTCCAAGATGCGCGCGATAGAGCGTTGTCGTCGCCTCCGTTTCGGGCGATTCCGTGACCGCCGCCCGGTTATCCAACAGAAAGAGCGGTTGGCTATGCCCGTACACCACGGAGTGCGCCAACACGGCGTCCACATCCCCATCCCCGTCAAAGTCTCCAACCCCTACGCCGCGATGAGACGATCCCAAATCCCCCTCTCCCCCGTGCCCCCCGATCACCACCCGGTCCAACGGAGGCGCAAAGGGCGCGGTCGTGCCGTTGTTCAATGAGACCTCCGACGCGTGCGACCCCGAAACGGCGATTACATCCAACCGACCGTCCAGGGAAAAATCCACGGCCTGGCTCGCGACGGCGTTGGGGGGATTGAGCCCGAAAACCTTTGCGCCGCCGTAAGGATCGCCGGTCCCGTTGTGGAGAATAAAGAGACTGCCGTTCTCGCGGGTCAGCAGAATGTCGAGAAATCCGTCCTCATTGAGATCCATCAATTGCGCATCCCTGCCCAGATCCGACAGTGTGCCAATCGGCGTCCCCGGCGAACCGGCAAAGGGATTGGTTCCGCCGCCCTGATTCAGATACAGGCGGCTCGTCCCATCCATCCCCGTTTGCCCTTCCACGTCCTCCCGGGCGTTGGCGGCGATCAGATCCAGATCTCCGTCGCCGTCCACATCGCCCAGCGCAAGGCCCATTGTGGATTCGAGAACCGGCGATACATCCATGCCTTCAACTCCGCGAAACGGATCCAGGAAGCCGTTGTTCAAGTACAGCCGGTTGACTTTGTTCTCCAACCCCATGTTGCCGGCGATCAAATCAATATCGCCGTCGCCGTCGATATCGCCCAGGGCCAGCCCCCGCGTGTTCTGCCGGTCCGACGAAATATTAAATGGCAGCACGGCTCCAAAGGGATCGGCCGTTCCGTTGTTCAGAAAAATTCGATTCAATCCGTCCGTTGCGGCGACAATGTCGACGCCCCCGTCGCCGTTGACATCGCCAACAACAACTCGATAGGTCAGTTCGTCGAAAAGTTCCAAATCTCGCGCGTTGAATGTCACGCCTCCCCCCGAATCGCCTTGATTTAAATAGACCCGATTTGTGGAGTGAAAGGTGGAGACCGCGAAGTCGAGGCGGCCGTCGCCATTTAGATCCGCGACCGCGACTGAAGTGAAATTCGTCAAAACCTCACCCAGGGATCTCGACGGGCCGCCGACTCCGTCCGTGCGAGCGCGAATCGAAGCCAGATGAAGGACACTCTCGCCGGCGTTCCATTCCGCCGTCGTCCGACCTGGATCAAGTCCCTCAATCGACACAAAATCGTCCGTGACAGACTGGCCGTAACTGGCGAAAATAAGGGGGATAACCGCAAGCGCCACCGCCAGAAATCGGAGCGATTTCAGACAAATTTCAAGGCGGTTGGTGCGACTCATCACAATCAATTCCAGCCGCTGTAAGCTGGATTCCATCACCCTAACGAACGAGGAGCCGACAGCAAGACAATGAAACTGACAAAAATGGGTCCTTTTGAAGCAATATCGGGAGATCTCAATCCATGCTCTGACGTCGTGGATCCGGTGGAAATCGGCTCACTTAGGCGAATATCGCGAACTCCAAACATCCAGTCATCAGAAGCGCGCCCCTCATGGCTCCGACACACCGACGGCGTCATCCCTCTCCTCGTGCGCGCGCCCCTATTTCTCCACAATACAATAAAGATTGTTGTGCCCTCGAAGATAGAGATGATTTCCAACGATCGCAGGCGACGCATCGAATCGGTCGTCCAGTTTGTTCCGGCCAACGATCGTCAATTCCGGAGAATCCTTGATCACGACCGACGCCCCCTGCCGCCCCAGGATATAGACGTATCCGTTCGCTCCGACCGGCGAAGCGTAAACTCCGCGCAAACCCTCCAATCGCTCCTCCTCGTAATGCGCCTTGCCGGTCGGCGCCGCAAAGCATGAGATCATCGCGTCGTTGCCCTTGAGAAAATACAACCGCTCGCCGGACAACAGCGTCGAGGGCACGTAGGGAGTTCCCCGGTCATGCCGCCAGACAATGGCGCCCGTTCCAGACACGTCGCCTTTGGCCGTCAGTTTAATCGCCTGAAGCGCGTTGCCGCGAAAGCCGCTCGCAAGGAAGACCAAGCCATGACCGACAACCGGCGTTGGAATCATATTTGCGGTCTGCCCCGAAGCTTCCCACACGACTTCTCCCGATTCCACATCGTAACTGCGCGTCTTTTTCGTGCCGGCGACGATCGCCTGCTTCTTCCCTTCGATTTCGACGATGAATGGCGTTGTCCATGAGGTTTGCTCGTCCCGGTTCTTCCGCCAAATCTCACGGCCTGTTTGCTTGTCCAGCGCCACGATGAAGGACTGCCCCTCATGGTCCCAGTTGACAATGAGCCGGTCGCCAGCCAACGCCGGCGAGACGCCCTCGCCAAAGCCCGCTCGCGTGCGCATGTCGCCCAGATCCTTGTCCCATTTCCGCTCGCCGTTCAGATCGTAGCAATACAACCCGCGCGAACCGAAGTGCGCGAACAACAGCTCGCCGTCGGTCACCGGCGAGGAAGAGGCAAAGCCATGATCGCGGTGATGCCCCTCGTGCGGAAATTCTTCACGCGCGGTCTTTTGCCAGATCGTTTTCCCCGTGTTGCGATCCAAAGCCAGGGTCACGAATCGATGAGATTGAGCGGGAGCCTGACTCATGGTGAAGCCGCCCGAACGGCCGCCGCGGCGTCGACCGCCCGTGCGATCGCCGCCGCCCTTGCGCGGCGCTCCCGGGCGAAACGTCGGCGCGGAGGCTTCGCGTTTTTCTCCGAAAGGAACCGCCGTCAGCACGAACAACTGATCGCCCCAGATCGTCGGCGTCGCCATTCCTCGGCCCGGCAACGCCGCCTTCCACTTGATGTTCTTGGTTTCACTCCATTCCACCGGGGGCTTTCCCGCAGGGGAAATCCCGTTGGCGAGCGGCCCGCGCCATTGCGGCCAATTTTCGCCCGGCGCGGCGGAGGCGGCAGACGCAACGGCATTCGAAATCAACAGGAGGAGGGCGGCAAGGCAAGGCTTCAGGGTTTTCATTTCGTGAATAGGATTTAATCTCAATCGACTCTCAGGCCAAACGGCCAACGCTGGAATCGGGTTTCAAAAATCTGAGCCTCGAGCGGCTCTGCCGACCGGACGCGTCCGGTCCCTCGCCGCTGCCAGGTCGGCATATTCGCCATTGTTAATCGTGTTCGGCATGGGTTATTCATACCAATCATGTCTGGAGCCACGAACACCCACGGCGTTTCATCGGCGCAGAAAACCCTTCCCGTTCATTTCCACGTTGGAATATCCGCCGCATAGCAGGATCAAAGAGAGACAACGCCCACATTGTTGTTAGAAAACACACCCGCCCGAATATTATGAGCAATTCACACGCCGCGCAGGACGAAGTCAAAAAATTCATGAACGGCCTCACGAAGCGCAATCCCGGCGAGCCGGAATTCGTGCAAGCCGTCCAGGAAGTCACCGAGTCCCTGATGCCCTTCATGCTGGATCGTCCCAAATATCGGGAAGCCCAGATCCTCGAGCGCATGACCGAGCCCGACCGAATTATCATTTTTCGAGTCACCTGGGAGGACGACGCCGGCGGCATTCGCGCCAACCGCGCATGGCGGGTGCAGTTCAACAACTCCATCGGCCCCTACAAAGGCGGCATGCGTTTTCATCCCTCCGTCACCCTGAGCGTTCTGAAATTTCTCGGTTTCGAACAAGTGTTCAAGAACAGCCTCACCGGCCTGCCCATGGGAGGCGGCAAAGGCGGCTCCAATTTTAACCCCAAGGGCAAGAGCGATCGGGAGATCATGCGCTTCTGCCAGTCGCTCATGATCGAATTGCACCGCCACATTGGCGAGGACACGGATATCCCGGCCGGAGACATCGGCGTCGGCGGGCGCGAAATCAGCTACATGTTCGGCCAGTACAAACGCCTGGAAAATCGCTTTGTGGGCACGCTCACCGGGAAAGGCCTGGCTTTCGGCGGCAGCCTCGTTCGCATGGAAGCCACCGGCTACGGAGCGGTCTACTTCATGCAAAACATGCTTCACGCCTCCTCCGACGACATAAAGGGCAAACGGGCCGCCATCTCCGGCTCCGGCAACGTCGCCATCTACTGCGCCGAAAAACTCATTGAACTGGGAGCCACGGTTCTCACCCTTTCCGATTCCGGCGGTTTCATTCACGACAAGGACGGAATCGATCGTGAAAAACTGGCCTGGATCAAGGAACTGAAAGAAGTCCGCCGAGGCCGCGTCGAGGAATATGCTGAACAATTCAAGAGCGCCGAATATTACCCCGGCAAAAAACCCTGGCATGTGCCCGTCGATCTGGCCTTCCCCTGTGCAACTCAGAACGAACTCGACGACGCCGACGCCCGCGCGCTGATCGGCAATGGTCTGACCGGTCTCGCCGAGGGCGCCAACATGCCCTGCACGCTCAAGGCCGTGGGCGAATTTCTCAATGCCAAGGTCGTCTTTGGTCCCGCCAAGGCCGCCAACGCCGGCGGCGTCGCAGTCTCAGGCCTCGAACAAAGCCAGAACGCCATGCGCATTGCCTGGTCCCGCGAAGAAGTCGACAACCGGCTCCACCAGATCATGCTCGACGTCCACGGAAAGTGCGTCGAGTACGGCACAGAAGACGACGGTTTCGTCAACTACGTCAAGGGCGCCAATGTCGCAGGTTTCGTTAAAGTCGCCGACGCCATGCTCGCCTACGGCGCTGTTTGAGGCGCACTCCAAAGCGATTTTCCAGGAAGCGTTGAACATTGGCAAACGACCCGTAGCAGCGGACGTGAGTCCGCTCAAATCGGATAAAGGATCCGACTCACGTCGAGATGCTAAAAACTTTTTGAATCGCTGACGCTACTTGCTGTAAATTTCTGGGATTCTTTGGCGCATTTCCAGTTAACCTGACGCGCATGTGCTGAGTCGGAGCTTCGCCCCAGCCGCTTCGCGCACCCGGAAACGACTTCTGATAGTTGCGATAGTCAGCCACGGACGATCGCCACTGACATAAGACTGAATAATCCTAAACCCTTATACTCGCCACGCCAGCGGTGCGTATTTCACTCAATATTACGGTCTTTTTGTCCAAACTTAGGATAAGTTGACTTAATCGTTTTCACGTGCTCCACTATTTCAATGCAGATTGAAACGTTGAAAGTTTTCAGCGATTTGGCCGAAACAGAAAGTTTCACCAAGGCCGCCCAGATCAACAATATCACCCAGTCGGCCGTCAGCCAGCAGATCGGTTCATTGGAGAAGAATCTCTCCTGCGTGCTGATCGAGCGGAGCAAGAAGAAGTTCCGCCTCACCCGCGAAGGCGGCGTCCTCTACGAATACAGTAAGCAAATCGTCCAGTCCTACGAGGAGCTGCACAATCAGATCCAGGAGATCAAAAACATCGTCTCCGGAACGGTCCGCGTTGCGACAATCTATTCGATCGGATTGCACGACCTCCCGCCCTACATCAAGAAGTTCATGAAGGACTATCCGACGGTCAATGTTCACGTCGAATACCGACGCTCGAACCAGGTCTACGAGGATGTCCTCGGAAACGTGGTAGACCTCGGACTCGTCGCCTACCCCGTCAAGGATCCGCGCCTGGAAATCGTGCCCCTGCGCAAGGATCGGCTCGTGCTCATCTGCCACCCCGAGCACAAACTCGCCAACGCACGATCCGCCCGCCTCAAGGATTTGATGGGCCACAAATTCATCGCCTTCGAATCCGATATCCCGACCCGACGCGCCATCGACAAGAAGCTGAAAGATCAGAAGATCGAGGTGAAGCACGTGATGGAGTTCGACAACATCGAAACGGTGAAGCGCGCGGTCGAGATCGACGCCGGCATTTCGATTGTCCCTCACAACACGATCGTCCAGGAAGTCGCCAAGAAGACCCTGATTGAAATTCGACTTCAGGACTCCGGCCTGCTCCGCCCCCTGGCCGCGATCCACAAGAAGAAGAAAGTCCTCTCCCCCGCGATCAAACAGTTCATCGCGACGCTGAAGGCAGATTGATTATCTCTTCACAACCCAGCCGCCGTGTTGGGCGCCGTGATGAATTGGAGAACGTTCACGGGCGAACGCAGCTCGTCCTCGCGGCCGCTTCTCGGGTTGTCGGTCAACGCGTCCCGGCGGCGGCCAGCAAAACCATCCTGCCTCCGGTGCTGTGCCCGCCCAGATAGATTTGATCGGGATCCACATAGGGAACCGTCTTCAAGTATTTCAGCGCCGACAGAATATCGTCGACCTCGCCAAAGAAGGTCTCCTGAAAACCGGGATTGCCGGCGCAGCCTCGAAAGGTCGGGCACAACATCACCATGCCCGCCTGACGATATTGCTGCGCTGATTGATCGTTTTCCAGATCGGGCGGCGACCAGGCGCTTTCGCCGATGCCGCCCGGATGGAATCCGCCGGTGACCCAGATCATTGCCGGATGCTTGCCGGCCTTGTCGGCTTTGCGCCAAGATAAGCCGCCATATCCTCGATGTCGGTCGGGTATTTCACGAGGGAAAATATTTCCCGGGCGGTTTCGCGAGCGGTTCTGACTCGCGTTCTTTGCGCGTCAAACGCGTTCTAAATCCGGCCCGATCGATACTCCGCGAAGGATTCGGGGATACCGCAGTCGCTGGCGCCTCGGCGCGCGGGCTTGTTTCCGTGGTTTCCTGCCTGTTGCCGCATGACACGCTCAACATCAGTGGAATCAGCGCTAATGCCGCGGCCCCATTTTTTATTCCTTTTACTTTCAGACTTTCATTAAATCAAACGCCGCGACGACAACCAAAACATGGACGTCGAAGGCAATATCGCGGACGCGCGGCAGCGCGTCCCTACCGTGCCGCCCAAGGGACCGGCCGTCTATGCCTTGCGCAGATTCACCGGATTCAGCGGCTTGAGATCCCGGGGCACGAAGAGGCCGTCCTTACGGATCAGCTCCCCGTCGAACCAGATTTCTCCACCTCCCCATTCCTTTCGCTGAATCAGGACCAGGTCCCAGTGCACTGCAGATTTGTTGCCGTTGTCGCAAATGTCGTAGGCCTGCCCCGGCGTGAAGTGCAGCGAACCGGCGATCTTTTCATCAAAGAGGATGTCGCACATCGGATTCAATATGTGCGGGTTGCAGCCGATCGCGAACTCGCCGACATAGCGCGCGCCTGCGTCGGTGTCGAGAATCTGATTCAACCGCGCCGTGTCGCTGGAAGTCGCGTTGATGATCTTGCCGTCCTTGAATTCCAGGGCCACGTTTTCAAACTTCGAGCCGGAATAAACGCTAGGCGTATTGTAGGCGATTGTGCCGTTGACCGACTTCTTGACCGGGCAGGAAAAAACCTCGCCATCGGGGACGTTTCGATCCCCGCTGCAACTGATCGCGCCTAGCCCCTTGATGCTGAATCGCAGATCCGTTCCTGGCGCCTTGATGTGCACCTTGTTCGCTTTGGCCATGCGTTTCTGGAGCGGCTTCATCCCCTTGGCCATTTTGGCGTAGTTCATCGTGCAGACCTTGAAATACAGATCTTCGAATGCCTCCGTGCTCATCCCCGCAGCCTGCGCCATGCTGGGAGTCGGCCAGCGCAACACGCACCATTTGGTCTCGTTCACACGGTAGTTCTGAACGGGTCTGAGAATGCGGGAATAGAGCGAAAGCTTCTCCCCGGGAACGTCGGAGTTCTCGTTCATGTTGTCGGCGCCGCGAATCGCGATGTAGGCGTGCATCTGCTTCATGCGAGCCAGCTCGATCTTCCTGGCGGTCTTCGCCTGCGATTCCGTGGCGCCACGCAGCATCTCACGAACGAGCCGCGTGCGGCGGATTTCGACGAAAGGCTCCGCCTTGACTTTGCGCACGGCACGCATGAGTTCGATCGTGAATTCGTCGGGAACGTCCATCATGTCGAGCAGGATGCGTTCGCCCTTCTGAAGGCTGGTGGAATACTCCACCAGCAGTTTGGCCAATTGGGTGTATCGAGGATCGGTCATAATATGTTGAAAATCGAAGGCTACTTGCCGGCTTTCTTTTGTCGAGCGGCTTGTGCGCGTTCGGCCTTGCGCCAGGTTCGCTCGCGCTTCCTGTTTTCCGCGCGAAGGAGCGACTCGGCCGACCAACCCTTGCTCTGAGCGAATTGCGCCAGTTCAAACAACTCCTTCGCCACGGCGGATTTCGTCTTCTTCAATTTGGGAGCCGCATCCGCGGCCGTGAGCTTCGCGCGCTTTGCCTTCTTGACGAGTTTCTCTGTCCGCTGCAGCGCCGGAAGATGTTTGGGGATGCCATCGAGCATTGAGGAGCGTTCATGTTTCGTGCCCTGCTTTTCCTCCTGCTTCAGCTTTTCCCAATTGGCCCAAACTTCGTCGACGTCCTTCACCTTGCAATCACCAAACACATGCGGATGACGATGAATCAGCTTGTCGACGATGCACTGCGCGACCTGCTCGAAATCGAAGACGCCGCGCTCATTGGCCAACTGGCAATGAAAAACGACTTGCAGCAGCACATCGCCCAGCTCCTCCATCATCTCGTGATCGTCGCCGGCGTCGATCGCGTCGACCAACTCATAGACCTCCTCGACTGCGTGCATGCGCAGCGTCTGATGGTCCTGCTCACGGTCCCAGGGACAACCGTCCGGCGCGCGCAATCTCGCCATCACATCCAACAACTGTTTAATCGCCGCTTTCCTGGCCATGGTTTTAAATTATTGAAATAAATCTAAATCGGGACGGACCGTTAACCACAGATGGGCACGGATGCACACAGATTCGGAGCAAGCCGCAATACGCAAATGATCGCGGAGTCCGACCACCGTTTCGGTTCGCCCGCGCGACGCGTTCAGCGCCGAATCCATATCTATCTGTGTTCATCTGTGTCTATCTGTGGTTAGAAATCGGCGCTTACAGAATCACCAGATTGTCCCGATGCACAACGGCGCCCCGGATCGCTCCGCCGGCTGTCAGCGTTTTTGAATCGAAGGCCGCGATGCCCCGCGCGAACTCCGTGCCTCGTCCGTCGCAGATACGCACGACATCTCCGTCCGCAAACATGCCTTCCACCGAGACGATGCCCGGTCGCAGGAGACTCTTGCCATTCTCGCGCAACGCCTTCACCGCGCCCTCATCGACCAAGACCGCTCCCTTCGGGTGATGAAAAAAGGCGATCCATCGCTTTCGGCTTTTCAACTTTTTTTCGTCTGGCAGAAAAATTGTGCCCTCATTCTCGCCATTCAGGATGGGCTCCATCACGTTGAACTTGCCGCCACCGGCGATGATCAGCGGAATACCCGAGCGCGTCACAATCCTCGCGGCTTCCAGCTTGGCTGTCATTCCTCCGGTCGCAGTGTCGCTCATGGTGCCTTTGGCCATTCGCACAATCCGATCGTCAATCTTCTCAATCGTGGAAATAATCCACGGATTCGCCTCGCCGAAATTCTCGATAACGCCGTCGACCGTGGTGAGAATCACCAAAAGATCCGCCGGCAAAAGGCTCGCAACGAGGGCCGACAAACGATCGTTATCGCCGAATTGCAGTTCGGTGACCGAGACCGCGTCGTTCTCATTCACGATGGGAATAACCCCGAGTTCCAGCAGCTTGTTGAGGGTGTCGCGGGCGTTCAAGTGACGCTCTTTATGACGCAAGTCTTCGTGCGTCAGCAGAACCTGGGCGACCCGCTGACCATGTCTTGCGAACAGCCGCTCGTACGTCGCCATCAGGCGCAATTGACCGACCGCCGCGCAAGCCTTGAGTTCTGCCAACCGGGTCGGTCGCTTCTTGAAATCGAGTCCTCCCATGCCGGCGCCGACGGCGCCCGAGCTGACGATGACAATCTCCTTGCCAGCCTTCCGGAGCGCGGCCAATTGGTCGGCCAACTGACTCATCCGTGCGCGATGCAGGCCATTGCGTTTATCCGTAAGCAGACCCGTCCCCAGCTTCACGACAATCCGACTTACATTTTTGAGCAACTTGCGACGCACGCCGCAAGGTAAGGGGCGGACGCTTCGGAATTGAAGCCAAAACATCCGGCGGACCGGAAATCCCGACTTCGACCGGCAATCGAATAAAGCCAGGAACAAGCCGTCTCCGCACTCACACTCACACTCGAAAAAACTCACGGAAATACAAAATCGAGGACGAGTAGGAAGAGAAGAGATTCAGGAATCCGCTCGTTTAGCGCGGAACACAACTCTTTTACCTTCAAATCTCCAAGGTCTCGCACGTAACCTCCCCCCATGCGCAAAGCCTCACTCCAGTTTCTCGAAGAACTCGTCAACACTCCCAGCCCTTCCGGCCGCGAAGCCCGCGGCCAACGAGTCTGGCTCGATTACGTCAAGCAATACGCTGACGAAACGTCCAGCGACGCCTACGGAAACGTCGTCGCAACGATCAACAAGGGCGGCGGTCCCCGGCTGATGATTGCCGCGCACGCGGACGAAATCGCGATGAACCTCAACTACGTCGACGCCAACGGCTATCTCTACGTGCGCAAGCTGGGCGGCATTGACGCCGCGATCACCAAGGCGCAGAGGGTCACCGTCCACACCCGCAAAGGCCCCGTGCTCGGCGTTGTCGGCAACGTCGCGCCCCACCTGTCGAAGGTCGGCGGAAAGCGTGAAGTTCCCACGATTTCGGATCTCTTCATCGACATCGGAGTCGATTCCAAAAAAGAGGCGGAGAAGCTCGTTCGCATCGGCGACACCATCACGCTCAATGCTCAATTCGAAGTCCTGCGCGGCGACAAGGTCGTGGCCCGCGCCTTCGACAATCGAGTGGGAACCTTCGCTGTCGCCGAAACCCTCCGCCTCCTGAGCGCCAACAAATCCAAACTCAAATGCGAGGTCTGTTTCGTGTCGAACACCATGGAGGAAATTGGCTGCCTCGGCGCGCGCCAGATCGCCTACTCGCTCAATCCCGATGTGGCGCTGGTTGTCGACGTCACCCACGCGACGGACTACCCAACCGTCAGCAAGCAGATCCACGGGGACATCAAAATCGGCAAAGGCCCGACCCTCACCCACGGCACGAACAATCACGTGGAAGTGGTCGAGCGTCTCGAACGCGTCGCAAAGTCCAAAAAAATCCCGCTACAGCACGAGGCAAATTCCGCCACCAGCGGCACGGACACCGACGTGATTTTCTGGACGAGGGGCGGGATCGCCAGCGCGCTGGTCAGTCTCCCGAACCGCTACATGCATTCGCCGGTCGAAGTAATCAGTCTCACCGACCTCGGATATATCCCCGAACTCTTCGCGGGATTCGCCCTATCCATGAAGAAGGGCGAGGAATTCAAGGTAAGAATCTAAGACGAAGCCGCCTCGACATCGCGTTTTCACTGGCCGTATTTTGAACGACTGGCAG
>Ga0302117_10000954_pt1 | contig 13486 bp, 14 predicted proteins | sample AG5_322_MG_FD_203112 | JGI IMG/M metagenome (GOLD analysis project Ga0302117, IMG submission 203112) | Marine microbial communities from Western Arctic Ocean, Canada - AG5_32.2 | ecosystem: Environmental > Aquatic > Marine > Oceanic | place: Canada: Western Arctic Ocean | collected 2017-10-01 | reverse complement strand
GGCGCGATTTGACGCCCTTGCTTCGCGATCCGGACCGGGTCTGGAATTATCCCGCGCTGATGGCGCATACCGCGCGCAGCTACGGATCGGACACGCATGTTGTGCCGACGGATCAAGCGACCTTGTCGCCAAGCGGCGTGCCCTGGTGGGTGTCCCTGCGGCAGGGGCGCTACAAATACATTCGCACGCTGGTCGAGGGCGAGATCGAGGAGCTCTATGACATGGAGCGTGATCCGGAGGAGTTGAGCAACCTGGCGTTGAAAAAGGAATACGCGCGAACGCTGGTCACGCTTCGGAAAGCCACGGTCGCGGAATTAAGGCGGACCAAAGCTGGAATGGTCGACGCTTTGCCGGCGGTGAAGATCGCGCATTGAGCGGCTCCTGCATCGACCTGATCCAGAAGGAAGGAGCCTTTGCCGTCATCGCCGTTCAGCAGGGTATTCGCGCGGAGGATTTCTGAAACGTATCGACTTGCTTGCGGCCGGTTTCTAATCTGCGCCGCGTATGTCCGAACCTATTGCCGTCCCGCACCTCGATCTCAAGCTGCAGGTCAAGAACCTGCGCCCCGAACTCGACGCCGCGCTGGCCCGCGCGCTCGACAACTGCTCCTTCTGCCTCGGGCCGGACGTCGAGGCCTTCGAGCGTGAATTCGCCGACTTTCATGAAGCTCGGCACGCCGTCGGTTTCAACAGCGGCACCTCGGCTTTGCATGTCTGCATGAAGTTGCTCGATGTCGGTCCGGGCGATGAAGTGATCGTGCCGCCCTTTACATTCGCGGCGACCGGTTGGGCGGTTTCCTACACCGGAGCCAAACCCGTTTTCGTCGATATCGAGCCTGACACCTTTTGCCTGGATCCAGAAAAGCTGGAGGCCGCGATTACAGAGCGAACCAAGGCTGTGATGCCGGTTCACCTGTATGGTCATCCGTGCGACATGGACGCCATCCGCGCCGTTTGCGCCAAGCATGACCTGCCGATCGTGGAGGACGCCGCGCAAGCGCACGCGGCGAAATACAAAGGCAAGTTCGTGGGAACGCTCGGCGAAATGGGCTGCTTCAGTTTCTACCCCGGGAAGAACCTCGGGGCCTGCGGCGAGGGCGGGGCGATGCTCACCAACGACGATGCCTTTGCAGAGCGCGCGCGCGTCTTGCGCAATCACGGTTCGCGCGAGCGTTATCATCACGACGAAGTCGGCTTCAACTATCGCATGGAGGGCATTCCCGCCGCCACGCTCCGGGTGAAGCTCGAGCGTCTTGACGAGTGGACCGAAGCCCGTCGCCGCATCGCAAGTCGATATGCCGAGCTGCTGACGGGCGCTGAGTTGACGCTGTCCGCCGAAGCCGAGGGCGTTCAAAGCGCCTGGCATCTCTACGTGATTCGTCATCCGCGGCGGGATGAATTGGCGAAGCATCTGGAGGCCAATCAGGTTGGCTTCGGCGTCTTCTACCCGATTCCGCTGCATCTGCAGAAGTGCTATGCGGAACTGGGTTATCAACCGGGCGATCTGCCCGTCTCGGAGCGGGTCGCGAACGAAGTCCTGAGCCTGCCTGTTTTCCCGGAGCTGACCGACGCCCAGATTGAACGCGTCGCGGAGGTCGTTAACAGCTTCTCCTGAAGCGAACGGGGAGCGTGATTCCGCATCCGTTGTATTTCGCCACGGGCGGGCGTAGGGTCGCTGTCATGAAGCGTTTCCGCCGATTCAATTTTGCCGTCGGGCTTTTCCTTGTCCACGCGTGCGCGGCGCTTACTTGGACGGCGGGCTGTTCGAAGGAGCCGGAGGAATCCGGATTGACGGCGGGGGAACGGGATATACAGGAACCGGTCGCGATGGCGGAGGCGATGGAAGAGGCCGGTGAGGAACCCGCGAAAATGAATCGGGAGCGAACCCTCGCGCCGACGAATGCCCCGATCACGCCTGAGCAGTATTTAATCGAATTGCAGACCCGCGCCAAGGGCGGCGACTCGGAGGCGCTGTTCAAGCTGGGCCAATACGCCTATGCCGGAAATTTGTCGGAACGAAATTTCACTGTCGCGGCCGACTACTTTCGGAGAGCGTCTGAAGCTGGGCACACCGACGCGATGACCTCGTTGGGGACGATGTAAGGGGAGGGTAAAGGCGTCCGGCGAAGCATGATCGAAGCGGGCAGGTGGTTTAAGCGCGCGGCTGAGCGGGACAATCCGCTTGGGCAGGTGAGTCTGGCCCGGATGTATCTTCGCGGACTGGGCAACGGGAGGCCGGATTACGCGCGCGCGCTGCATTGGCATCAACGCGCGGCTCAGTTGGGCGACGCCATGGGGCAGGCGGGTCTGGCTTCGCAACACCTCCTGGGCCAGGGGACGCGGAAGGATCTTGTGCGCGCGGCGGAGTGGTATCGCGAGGCGGCGGATCAGGGGCTCGCTTCGGCGCAGGTGAATCTGGGAACGCTTTATCGTAGCGGTTCTGGAGTGGCCCGGGATGAGGTTGAGGCCTGCATGTGGTTCAGTCTCGCCGCGCGGCAGAACGATCCCACCGGCCGCAAGGCGCGTGACGCGTTTTTGAGGAAATTCGATGAGGCGCAAATCGCGGATTTGGACAATCGTCTGAAAGCAATGGAGCCGTCCGAACCAGCTTCAGCTCAACAGTAAATCAAGTTGTAGATCATATGAAAAAAAGGAGTGGTTGGGGGAGTGTCCGGAATTGGTTCGTGGCGGCGACGCTGGCGGCATGGGTCGCAACAGTCGCCGGGTGCGCGTCGCGGCCTGGCGGCGAGATCGTCAGCTCTTCATCAGTTGCCTCTTTTGGCGCGATGGATATCGCTCAGATCGTCCCTGGCAAGACCACTCGCAATGAACTGGAGGCGCGGTTTGGCAAACCGAATCGGGTGGCGGCGGACGCGAAGGGGAGGGAAGTTCATAGCTACGATTTTCAGCGCCAGAAATGGGAGCCTGGCAAGTTCGAAGGCACACAGGTTTACAGCCAAAACGGCCTGGTGATGCAGCCCACCAATGTCCCGCAATGGGAGAGCGGTCATAGGAAGCACGAACAGAAACGGCTCCGAGTCACCTTGAATTCCGCGGATATCGTTGACGCGGTGAAAGTCGTCGATTAGGCGGTGGCGATCCAACCGATTCGAATGGCGGATAAATGAGCCTCGTCACCTCGGCTGCTACGAAATGGCATGACGACCTTCGGATTTCCCGGCTTCGGTTGAACACCGATTACTTCAAGGATCCGCGCCGTTATTCCGTCGAGACGGATTCTTCGCCACCATCAATAGCGGCGACGATGGCGTGCCAGGGGAGGATCGCGCACTTTACGCGCGCGGGAAATTTGTAAACGCCGGCAAACGCCGCGAGTTTGCCGAGGCCGGTGTCCGCGACTTCGCCGGTCGTCACCATGTCGCGCACCTTTTCGAAGGCGTCTTTGATCTCGGCTTTGGTCTTGCCCTTGAGGGCTTCTGTGAGAAGCGAGGCTGAGGATTTGGATATGGCGCAGCCCGATCCCTGGAAGCTCACGTCGCTTATCGTGTCCCCGTCCATCTTGACGAAGATCTGGTAATTGTCGCCGCAGTTCGGGTTTGTCCCCTGCGCCTGCCGATCGGCGTCTTCCATTACGCGAAAGTTTCGAGGACTCTTGTTGTGGTCCCTGATGAGCTCGCTGTAGATATCGTCTAAGTCGTCAAACATGTGAGATCCAATTTGAAATTCAAATCAGGCGTCCTGCAGGTGCAGATCTGTTTCCAGTCGCTTCCAGACGATCGCGTCGAGTTCCTCCCGCGCGGGTTCGCAGGCGATGCGATCGATGATCTCGCCGGCGAAGGCGCCCATGAGCATGTTTCGGGCCCTGGCGACGCCAATGCCGCGGGCGCGCAGGTAGAAGATCGCTTCGTCATTGAGCTGGCCGATGGTCGCGCCATGCGTGCACTTGACGTCGTCGGCGTAGATCTCCAGCTGCGGCTTGGTGTTGGCGGTGGCGTTGTCGGAGAGCAGGATATTCTTGTTCGTCTGTTTCGCGTCGGTCTTTTGCGCGATCTGGTGCACATGGATGCGGCCGTGGAATACGCCGCGTGATTCGTCGGCGAGAATGCCGTTGAAATATTCGTGGCTGTCGCAGTTGGGCTTTGCGTGATCGACCACCATGTGGTGATCGGCCAGTTGCTTGCCGGCGGTGAGGTAGAGCCCGTTCAGCGTCGCGACCACGCCCTCGCCATCGAGGTTCGTGCGGAGATTGTTCCGCGAGATCCGTCCGCCCGTCGCGATCGAATGCGAGGTAAAATTGCAGGAGCGCTCCAGATGGGCGTGCAGCGCAGCGATGTGAAAGGCCTGTTTGCTCTCGTCCTGAAACTTGATGTGCTCGACGTGGGCGTTCTCGCCGATTTTGAATTCGCTTACGGCGTTGGTGAAGTAGGCGCCGTCCTGAATCGCGATGTGGCTCTCGATCAGGGTGAACTGGCTGTTGGCTCCGGCGACGATCAAGTTCCGAACGTTCGTGGTCGCCCCCTCTTCAGCGGCGGTGGAAACAAACAGCAGGCGAATCGGCTGTTCCAGGACCTTTCCGGCTGGAACGTGAATAAACGCGCCGTCCGAAAAGAGCGCCGTGTTCAGCGCCTCAAAGGCGTTGTCCTGGTCCTGCGCGTATTGACCCAGATGATTTTCAATCAGGTCAGGCGATTCGTTCAGTTCGTTTGCCAGATTGGAAACGATGACGCCCTCGGCCAGCGGCTCAATGTGGGAAAGTTCCGTTGAGCAAATGCCGTCTATGAACACCAGTCGGCTGCCCTCGATCTTCGAGAAAGCAAACTTGTCCAGCGCGTCGGCTTCGACCTCGCCGCCGCCGCCTGCGGGAATAAACGGCAATTTTGTGATCGGCGCGACATTGGTGAAACGCCAGTCCTCCATCTTTGTCGTGGGAAATCCAAGCTCGGCGAAGCGGGCGATGCCTGCCTTGCGCAGGGGCAGGACCCAGGAAGGCTCGCGGATGGAGCTGTCCTTCTCGACGGCGTCGAAGGCCGTGAGATGCCGGTCGATCGGGCTGGCGGGTTTTTCGGCGACTTCAGTCATGGTCGTAGTCATTTTAAAGCCCTTGGGATTACGCGGTCTGGAGTTCGCCCTGGATGATCCAGTCGTAGCCCTTTTCCTCAAGCTCGAGCGCAAGACTCTTGTCGCCGGTCTTGACGATCCGCCCGTCGTAAAGCACGTGCACGAAGTCCGGGATGATGTAGTCCAGCAGGCGCTGGTAGTGAGTGATCACGAGTTGGGCGTTGTTCTCGTTCTTCAGTTTATTGACGCCGTTGGCGACGACCTTGAGCGCGTCGATATCGAGCCCGGAGTCGGTTTCGTCGAGCACTGCAAACTTGGGCTCGAGCACGGCCATTTGGAAAATCTCGTTGCGCTTTTTCTCGCCGCCGGAGAAGCCGTCGTTGACCGGACGTTTCATGAAGTTCTCGGGGAGCTCCAGCAGCGCCATCTTGCCCTTGATCAGCTCGAGGAATTCGATGGCGTCCAGCTCGGCCTCGCCGCGATGCTTGCGGATCTCGTTGTAGGCGGACTTCATGAAATACGTGCCGTTCACGCCGGGGATCTCGACAGGGTATTGAAAGGCGAGGAAGACGCCTTCACGGGCGCGCAGTTCGGGCGCCATGTCGAGCAGGTCCTTGCCGCAATAGGTCACTTCGCCCTCGGTCGCGTCGTAGCCGTCGCGTCCGGCGAGGACGGACGCAAGCGTGCTTTTGCCGCTGCCGTTGGGACCCATGATCGCGTGCACTTCGCCCGCCTTGATGGAAAGGTTCACGCCCTTGAGGATGCTGATGTTTTCAACGCCAGCGTGGAGGTTCTTGATTTCTAACATTTTCGTTCTTCCGTTTCTAAATCTTCAGTCTGAGAGGGCCGCCGTCCCCGGCTTCCCATAAATTGGTCCAGATTGGGACACCGAGGACGGCGTCCCTCTCAAGCATCAGCCGACGCTGCCTTCGAGGCTGACGCCGAGCAGTTTTTGGGCTTCCACCGCGAACTCCATGGGCAGCTCCTTGAACACTTCCTTGCAGAAGCCGTTGACGATCAGGTTGACCGCGTCCTGGGTTTCGAGCCCGCGCTGATTGCAGTAGAAAATCTGGTCTTCGCCGATCTTGGAGGTGGTCGCCTCGTGCTCGACGCTGGCGGTGGCGTTCTTCACCTCGATGTAGGGGAAGGTGTGCGCGCCGCACTGGTCGCCGATGAGCAGGGAGTCGCACTGCGAAAAGTTCCGGGCGTTCTCGGCCTTCTTCTGGATCTGCACGAGGCCGCGGTAGCTGTTCTGTCCGCGGCCGGCGGAGATGCCCTTGGAAATAATCGTGCTGCGGGTGTTCTTGCCGAGGTGGATCATCTTGGTGCCGGTGTCGGCCTGCTGCATCAGGTTCGTCAGCGCCACCGAATAAAATTCGCCGACGCTGTTGTCGCCCTTGAGTATGCAGCTCGGATATTTCCAGGTGATCGCCGAGCCGGTCTCGACCTGTGTCCAGGAGATCTTCGAGTTCGCGCCCTCGCAGATGCCGCGCTTGGTGACGAAGTTGTAGATGCCGCCCACGCCGTTCTCGTCGCCGGGATACCAGTTCTGTACGGTCGAATATTTGATCTCCGCATTCTCGAGCGCGACCAGCTCCACGACGGCGGCGTGCAGCTGATTTTCATCGCGCATCGGCGCCGTGCAGCCTTCGAGGTAGCTGACGTGCGAGCCTTCGTCGGCGACGATCAGGGTGCGCTCGAACTGGCCGGTGTTGGCGGCGTTGATGCGGAAATAGGTGGAAAGCTCCATCGGGCAGCGCACGCCCTTGGGGATGTAGCAGAAGGAGCCATCGCTGAAGACGGCGGAATTGAGCGCGGCGTAATAATTGTCGGTGTAGGGGACCACGCTGCCGAGATACTTTTTGATCAGCTCCGGGTGTTCCTGGACGGCCTCGGAGAAAGAGCAAAAGATCACGCCCTTTTCGGCCAGCGTGGCCTTGAAGGTCGTGCCGACCGAGACGCTGTCGAATACCGCGTCGACCGCGACGCCCGCCAACCGCTCGCGCTCGTGCAAGGGGATGCCGAGCTTTTCATAGGTTTCCAAAAGCTTGGGATCGACGTCGTCGAGGCTCTTGGGGCCGTCCTTGTTGTCTTTGGGCGCGGAGAAGTAGCTGATCGCCTGAAAATCGATGGGCGGGTATTTGACGTGCGGCCATTTGGGCTCGGTCATTTCCTGCCAGCGCTTGAAGGCCTTGAGGCGCCACTCGGTCAGCCACTCCGGCTCGTTCTTCTTGGCCGAGATGAAGCGGACGGTGTCCTCGTTCAATCCGGGGGGCGCGGTATCGGATTCGATATCCGTGACGAAGCCATACTTGTATTCGCTCTTAACAAAGCCTTCGATCGTTTCAGTCGCTGAACTCATTTTAGATATTTTCCTTAACCACGAATGAACACGAATAAACACTAATTGAATCGAACCGCCAGATGGCGGAGCAAACTGGCATCCCGTTGACGCGAGTGCTCAGTTTTGATTCGTGTTTATTGGTGTTCATCTGTGGTTGCTTGATTTGGTCAGTCTTTTGCGCCCGCAGTCGCGCACGCGGGATCCGGGCAACGGCCGCGCATGGCGACGTCGATCTGATCGGGCTTGAAATTTTCCGGGAGGTCCGCCTCGGGCATGCGCGGGCTTTCCTTCAGGTCGATGTCGAAGACACGATTGCAATCGGTGCAGTAGTAATGGCAGTGCTCCTGCATGTTGGAGCAGAAGCGCTTGGCCGTGCTGTCGTGGTTGACCTGCTTGGCGAGACCGCACTTGACCAGGGCGTCGAGGCAGTTGTAGACCGTCGCCATGGAGATATCCGGCATGTCCGCCTTGGATCGGATAAACACCTCTTCCGCCGTGGGATGGTCGCGCTTGTTGACTAGCACATTGTAGACATTCCGCCGTTGCGCGGTGAAACGAAAGCCGCTGGTCGCCAGCTTTTCGTTCAATTCCGCGTCAAAACGGCTTTTTTCAGTCATCTGTGTGTCTGTGTCGCTTTTCAAAATGGCCGACCAAGATAGGGTGTTTTTGGCGTCTGTCAATATTTAGAATAATTCTAAATACGAGTTTCGCGAGCAACGAGTTTCAGCTTTGGAAAAGCTCCAGGCAGATCCGCGATCCCGGCTTCGGATTGCAGATTCAAGGCCTTATTGTAGTGGCTTCGCGGATTTTCATGTGATTTACTCGCGCTCGCTTATGCCAGAAGGGCTTCCAACAAATCGCTCGACCCGACCAGGACTTCTGGATTTTCATTCCTGTTGACGATGAGCGAGGGAGATCAAACACCGATCATCGAGACGCGAAACCTGACCAAGGTCTTCGGGAATCAAGCGGCTCTGGACAACATCAGCATTCGGGTGCAGCCCGGGGCGATCGGCCTGCTGGGGCCCAATGGCGCAGGCAAGAGCACCTTCATGAAATGCCTGCTTCAGCTACAGCCTATTTCCAGCGGTTCGGCTCGGCTGCTTGGACGCGAGGTGGGCACGGAAGGGCGGGAGATTCGCATGCGGGTCGGCTACACCCCCGAACAGGATTGCCACATTCCCGGCATGGTCGGCTGCCAATACGTCACCTATTGCGCCGAACTTTGCGGCCTTCCCTTTCAAGCCGCGCGGCAACGGGCCCACGAGATGCTCGATTTTGTGGGCATGGGCCAGGAGCGTTATCGCAAGATCGACACCTACTCGACCGGGATGCGCCAGCGCATGAAGCTGGCACAGGCGATCGTGCACGATCCTGACATTGTCTTTCTCGACGAGCCGACCAACGGCCTCGATCCCAAGGGGCAGGCGCAGATCCTCGATCTCGTGCACGGCCTATGGAAAGATCATGGCATCAGCGTCGTCTTGTCCTCGCACTTGCTGCATGACGTGGATCGGGTTTGCGAGCGCATCATTATCATCGGCCGCGGCCAGGTGTTGGTGGACGACACCTTGGAGAATCTCAAGGCCCGCAAGGCCGGCGCGGCCGAGGTCGTTATAGCCTCCGGCTTCGATGAATTGCGCGCCGCGTGCCAACGGCGGGGTTGGGCCTGCGAAGTTTTGCCCAACGGCCACGCCAAGGTGGACCATCATTCAGTCAATCTAAACCCACTGCTCGAACTGCTCCGGGAAATCCATCTGGCGCCGCTGGAAATTATTCCCAGCCCCAACGCCCTGGAGGAAATGTTCGTGCAGGCATTAAAGACCGGCAATGGCGCTGATTGACGCAGGTTATAAACGAGTTGAATGCTTGCGCACGGGCATCTGGCAGCGGCGTGGCGTCATCGCGATGAACAGCCTGCGCGCGTGTCTGGAAGTTCCCTGGATGCGCCGCTTTGTGACGCTGGCCTGGATCATGTGTCTGGTCCAGACGTCCATTCTTTTCTTAGTTGGCCAGTTGCTGGTTCCGGGCGGGGTGATCGGCGACGTGGTGAAAGGTCTCGGCGGCCCGCTTCGACAGATCACGAACGGGCTGATGGCGTGGCTTGGCGCCAATCCGGATATTTCAGTCCATACGATCTACAACATCCTCTTCTTCTTCTTTTCGACGATCCTGTCGACGGTGAGCTACTTCGCGGTGGCATTGGCTCTGCCGCATCTGATCACCCGCGATTTATCGAGTAACGCGATCATCGTCTATTCATCCAAGGCGGTGAACCGTTTCGATTACGTGCTGGGCAAGTTCGCGGCCCTCTTTGGCGTGCTGACGTTGACATGGCTCGGGCCGTTGTGCGTGGCGTGGTTCCTGGGTAACGCTTTGTCCCCCAACTGGCACTTCTTCTGGCATTCGCGCGTCGCTCTGTTCCACACGCTGATCTACGTCGGGACGAGTATGGTGTTCCTCACCATCATGGGACTTGGCGTGTCGGCTCTCTCGCCCAAAGAGAAATCCACGGTGTCCGTCTGGATTTCGTTCTGGATCCTGGGGGGCGCGTTTGTGGCGCTCGGCACGATCTCCAAGGGCTGGCTAAAACATTTTAGTTTTTCCTACAATCTGGAGCAGATTGCCATCGCGACGTTCGACTTGAGAAACGAGATTGAAACCGCTGCGGAAAATGTCCCTGGAGTGAAGCAAACCATCGGACAGTTTCTGCGCGAACCTGAACTGACTGGAGCAATCATTGGCTTGAGCGTCATGGCCGCCGCGGCCGGAGCCGTTGTCTGGAGAAAGGCTAAACCGGAATGAGCGCCGTGATTGAAGTTCGCGAGCTGAGCCGTTGGTACGGGCTGGTCATGGGGTTGAACAACGTCAGCTTCGATATTGAGCCTGGTCTGACGGGACTCGTCGGGCCCAATGGCGCCGGCAAAAGTACGTTGATCCAGGTGATCACGGGCCAGTTGCAGCCGAGTTCCGGCTCGATTTCCGTGCTGGGCGAACGGCCCTGGAACAATCCCAACCTGCTGAAACGAATTGGGTATTGTCCCGAACGCGAATCGCTTCCCTCGGAGCTTAAGCCTCGGGACTGGCTGCGTAGCCTGGCGTTGATCTCGGGCGTCGCGCCGCGATCGGCGGGGGCGATGAGCGAAGCCCTGTTGCACCGTGTGAAGCTGGATCCGGCGCACTGGGACAAGCGGATGGGGCAGTATTCCAAGGGCATGCGTCAGCGGGTCAAACTCGCTCAGGCCCTGTTGCACGAACCCGAGCTCCTGATTCTGGACGAACCGATGAATGGGTTGGACCCGATGGGCCGCCAGGAGATTGCCGGCATTTTGTCCGGGCTCGCCAAAGAGGGTAAGAGCATCCTCGTTTCGAGCCATATCCTCGCGGAGCTGGAATCGCTCTGCAAAAACAACCTGGTGTTGAACTGGGGGCGCGTTCTGGCGACAGGCAGCCGGCAGGACATACGCTCCAATCTGAAGAGCTGGTCGGAGCAATTGTCGGTCACCTGCGACAATCCGCGGAAGCTCGCTGAAGTTTGCTTTCGGGCGGGCGTCCTCAATGGCTTCGATCTGACCGAGAAGGAGGACGAGCTCGTCCTTCGAATTCGAGAGCCGGAAAGCTTTTATTCACGATGGACGGAGCTTCTGCTTGAGAGCGGAGTCACGGTTTACGGGATCCGGGGTCAGAGCCGATCCTTGCAACAAATTTACGAAAAGGTGACGCAATGAGCGGACCTCCCAGGCAGATTTTAGAAACCACGCCGCGGGTGATGGCGAGCCCGGAGCCGAATTTCCTCGGCGCGTTTCTCGGGTTGTGGACGATGACCTGGAAGAGCCGTCTGACCTGGCGCCAGGTCGCGAGATTGTTTTGCCTCATCTTCGCGATGCCGGCGCTGATTCTCCTGACGGTCGGTTCGGGAGCGGAAAAGGCCTACCTGGCGTTCGCGCTGGGATTCTATCAGTTCCTGCTCCTGCCGATAAGTTGCCTGTCGACCTTTGGCCCCTTGATTCGCGACGAACTTCAGGCCGACACGATTGGCTTCCTGATCACCCGTCCGCTGACACGCGCCAAGCTGTTCCTGCTGAAATTTCTGTGCCTGACGTTATGGATGCAGATTCTGTTTGGCCTGAGCGCCGCGATGTTGTTGGGCGTCGGTCTCATCAAGCAGATCGATGGCGTCGTCAGCATGGCTCCCTGGTTTCTGTTGGCCCAGGTCCTCGCCGTGCTGGTCTATGGCGCTCTGGGCGCCCTGTTTGGTCTGATCACCAAGAAATACATGGTCATGGGCGTGGTGTATGGCTTCGTCGTGGAGGTGGGCGTGGGCATGATTCCATCCAATATTCATTCGCTGTCCATGAGGCATCATGTTCAGAACTTGCTCGGCAACAGCGATCTGGCGAAGACCATCATGGCCAAAAGCGATCTGGTGAATCTTTCCTCCGCCGGCACGGGATGGGCGATTGTCGCCATGCTGTTCGCGACGACCCTGGCGCTGGTGGGTGGGGCGCTGATGTTTACCTATCGCGAGTACCACCACAGCGACGAGATGCAAAAGTAGGCCGCGGCCCACGCGTTGCGGAGCTGAAACAGGTTCGTCTCTATTTCCGATTCTCTCCGACATTCACCACGCGGTGGCGCGAGCACAAGGCCGAAGCCGCGTGTGAAAACCGGCCGGTGAATTGAGTCCCCTTTCCTGGCTTGAAAGCGGCCGCTTTGGTGAACGAACGACCGCAGCGTCGCTTGCGTCGGCAGCCGTCGAAGTTCAATTTCAGAATTGGCCTACTGTCCGCCCGTCAAGCGCGCGTGCTGGATCATGCTTTGCAGTTGTCGCGGGCGCGCGTCCAAAGCGTAGTTCTTCACCGCCTCGTTCAGATATCCCAGTAGCGCGTCCGGTGTGACCTCGGCGGCGTAGGGGCTTCGAGCCAGCCATTCGGCGAAGGCCGCCGCGCAGGCCGCCAGACGTATGGACGGCGCCGCCTGATCCAGAGTCGGGGAGTTGCGGTTGTAGGCCAACGGCCAGGACTGTTCTTCGTAGCGTCCGGTCGCCGGATTCATGAAGCGAATGCGCGCGACGCCGATTGGACCGGAGCCTTTGGGGTCTGCCTGAATTGAGTATAGCGCGGTTCCGGATTCCGCCGCGCCGATCTCGGCCGCGTCGACCTTGTTGTCCCGAAATTGCTCCTTCTTCAGCTGGTGCTTCTCGTAGCCGATCTGCCGCCAGGAAACGACCCGGGCCGGATTGAATTCGATCTGCGCCTTCACGTTCGAGGCCGCGACTCGCAGCGAACCGGCGAGCTGGTCGGCGAACTCGACCGCGACTTTTGCCGGGTCATTAAGAAAGCCGTAGCGGCCGTCGCCATTGCGCGAAAGCGTCTCCATGAGGTCGTCGTTGTAGCCGTCCCAGCCGATGCCAAAGCAATCCAGCGCGACGCCTTTCGCGCGGAAGGATTCGACCTTTTGTTTCAGCGCCTCGGGTTTGATGTCGCCAAGATTTGCGGCGCCGTCGGTGAACAGGATGACGCGATTGTTCCCATTCTCGCGAAAGTGTTTTTGAGCGGTGGCGTAGGCGGCGTTGAGCGCGGCTTCGAGATTCGTGCCGCCCTGGGGATTCAGGTCCAACACCCGGCTCAGCAAGACCTCGGACTGATTGCCCGGCAGGCCGTCAACGCAGAGCCGCGGAGTGCGGGCGAAGGCGACCACGCTGACGCGATCGGCTTCCGTGAGTTGGCCGGACAAGACGCGCAGCGCCTCGCGCACGATGGCGACACGATCCGGGCGCTCCATCGAGCCGGAGTTGTCGAGGAGCACGACGAGGTTGAGGGGACGTCCCGGCTCGCGGCCGAAGGCGGCGGTCTGGACGGCGAAGCGCATGAGGTTGCGATTGTGGGCGAAGGGATCGCGCGCCTGCTCGAAGGCGAAGGCCAGCTTCGCGTCGCCCGTCGGCGCGGGATCGCGGTAGTCGAAGGCGTTGACGAACTCCTCGCTTCGAATCGTCGCGGGATCGGGCAAGGCGCCCTTTTCGAGGCTGGCGGCGGCGAGCTTGAATGACACATCGCTGACGTTCAGGGAAAAGGTGGAGAAGGGGTTGTCCTTCGCCTGAACCTCGGGATTAGGTTTGGCGCGC
>Ga0302117_10000953_pt1 | contig 13493 bp, 15 predicted proteins | sample AG5_322_MG_FD_203112 | JGI IMG/M metagenome (GOLD analysis project Ga0302117, IMG submission 203112) | Marine microbial communities from Western Arctic Ocean, Canada - AG5_32.2 | ecosystem: Environmental > Aquatic > Marine > Oceanic | place: Canada: Western Arctic Ocean | collected 2017-10-01 | reverse complement strand
TCTTTTCGATTTCTCTCTCATGCCGCGCGAATCCCTGAAAAACAAGATTGTCCGCACGTCCGCGATTCTTGCCGGCCTGAAGCGCGCCTATCCGGACGCGCATTGTGAGCTGAATTTCTCCACCCCGCTGGAATTACTGATCGCCACGATTCTCTCGGCGCAGTGCACGGACGTGCAGGTCAACATCGTCACGGAGAAACTTTTCAAAAAGTATCGGTCGGCGCGAGCTTTCACGAAGATTGAGCTGCCTGAGCTTCAGAATGATATTCGGCGCATCGGGCTTTTTCGGAACAAGGCGAAGAACATTCAGGCGTGTTGCGCCAAGCTGATCGAGCGGCACGACGGAGAAGTCCCTCAAACGATGGAGGAGCTGGTCGATCTGAATGGCGTCGGGCGCAAGACGGCGAATGTCGTGTTGGGCAACGCGTTTAACATCAATCACGGCGTGGTCGTCGACACGCACGTGGCGCGACTCTCAACTCTGCTTCGTCTGACCCGCGAGAAAACGCCCGAGAAGATTGAAAAGGATCTGATGAAGCTCGTGCCGCGCGAGGATTGGACGATCTTCAGCCATTGGTTGATCTGGCACGGACGGCGGCGCTGTCCGGCGCGTCGTCCGGATTGCGCCGTCTGTGAAATTCGCGAGCTGTGTCCTTCCGCGCAGGGTTGACCGGCCGGGAAAGCGAGCGAATCACCATGGGCGAAACTTGGCATTTCCTGAATTCGGGCAAGGGTGATCCAGCCTGGAACATGGCCGTGGATGAAGCTTTGCTTGCGGCCGCTGGCGACCACGGAATTTCCGTTCTTCGATTTTACGGTTGGACGGAATCGGCCGCGACCTTCGGCTATTTTCAACGGTATTCGGAGATCGAGTCGCTGACGGATTTGCGGCCCTTGATACGCCGGCCGACGGGGGGAGGGTTGGCGCCGCACGACAGCGACTGGACCTACAGCGTCGCGATTCCGCCTTCTCATGCCTGGTTTTCATTGAAGGCGGTGGAGAGTTATCGCCGGGTTCACGAATGGCTGCGTCGCGCGTTTGCGTCGATCCGCGTCGAGACAACGCTCGCGCCGTGCTGCCAGAAAGAGGGACCGGGCCAGTGTTTCATCGGGGCCGAACAATTCGATCTGCTGCTCGGCGATAGGAAACTTGCGGGCGCGGCCCAGCGCAGGACGAAGGCGGGGCTGTTGATCCAGGGTTCGATTCAGCTGGCGGGGCTGGATGTCGATCGCCGCGACTGGGAATCCGCCATGCTTGAATCGGCTTCAAGAAACTGGGGAGTCGATTGGAAGGAAATCCCGGATTTGGGGTCGTTGCAGGCCGAATTCGATCGTCTGGCGACGGAGAAATACCGTTCCGACGACTTCAATCGGCGGCGTTGAGATTTCGCTGCGCTCGGCGGCGGCCTGACCTAATATCGGCCGGCCACGGGCGCGTCCGAGCCGGTGACGATGGCGATACTGTTGGAGCAGCCCAGTCGTGTCGCTCCGGCGTCGATCATGGCCATGGCGATTTGGGCGTCGCGGATGCCGCCGGAGGCCTTCACTCCGGCCGCCTGACCCACGGTCTCGCGCATGATCTTGACGTCCTCGGTGGTGGCTCCTCCCGAACCAAATCCGGTGGAGGTTTTCACGAAATGGGCTTCCGCCTTTGTGACAAGCGTGCAGGCGCGAATGATTTCGTCGCGCGTGAGCAGGCAGGTTTCGAGGATGACTTTGACGATGCGATCTTCGGCGGCTTCGACCACGTCCCTGATTTCGCGCACGACGTAGTCGTCCTCGCCATCCTTGAAGCGCCCGATATTCATGACCATGTCGATTTCGGTGGCGCCGAGATCGACGGCGGCCTCGGTTTCGTAGCGTTTGGCATCGGCGTCCATCGCGCCGAGCGGAAAGCCGACCACGCTGCAGATCCGGGTCTCGCTGGCGCTGTCGTCGAGCAGATGGTAGGCGAGGGCGACGCGCGAACTGTTTACGCAGACGCTGAAAAGTTTGTGCTCGGCGGCCTCGGCGCAAAGCTGCTCGATGTCGGCTTTCGTGGCGTCGGGTTTGAGATTGGTGTGGTCGATGTACTGGGCCAGATCGGTCATGGGCCTAAGGTGCAATAATGGAGCCGTGCCTCGCAATGCTGAATCGCCATGGATCGGGCGTAGCCTGGCGGCGATGCAATCCAAGAGGAGTCAGTCGAGAAATCATTCAAACATCGGAATTCAGTCCGTTTTCACTGCCGAAATTCGTCGGTCTAGTTATTGTCCGGGGCGGGTGTCTTCCGTGTGTCGTTCAGAATTTTTCGCTTGTCCAGGTCGTAGCTGGAGCCCGCTGGCAGCGCGATGTAGTCGGGCTCGCCGGGGACGACAGGCAAGTTGCGATCGTAGAAATGGACCTGGCCGCGGCCGACCACTTCGCCTCGCGATTTTTGCACGACCAACGCGGTGCCTTCATCGATGCCGATGCCCAGCATTTGCGGGTATCTATTGACCAGTTGTGTCATGTCCTTCTGGCGACCGCGCTGCGTGAAATGCTGGTCGATGGCGACGCCGCTGATGAAGCCCAGGCCTCCGCGTTCGTAGCCGGGCGCCATGATGCGGAAATTTTGGATGGGCGTTGCGCGCGCGAGGTAGCGGGCCTGAATCGAGGCGCCTGCCGAGGATCCGCCGATCACGCCGCCGCGGCGCAGAACGTCCTTCATCAGCTTGTGCGTCTTCGTCCCGTAGTAGGAGTCGGCGAAATTCCACTGGCGTCCGCCGCCGAACCAAATGCCGGTCGCGTCCTTCAAGGGAGCCATGAATGCTTCGTCCGTGTTGGCCTGGTTGCGATCCTTGGTGTGGATGAAGGTCGCGTGTTTGACGCCCGAGCTCTTCCAGCTTTCGACTGTTCGCTGCCGTTCGCCCACTTCGTCAGATTCACTGCAGGGCACGTAGATCAGTTTTGCGTTCTGCTTGCCGCCGGCAAGTTCGACGAGGCGATCCATCAGGCCGGGGGGCATTCCGCCGCCGCCAACGATCACCAATGTGCCGTTCTCGATGAATGGCGTTTTTGGCTTGGCCGGCGGAAAGGGCTCAATGGTGCGATCGATGGCGTCGCGGCGCCATTCGGTTAGATCGATGAGATAGTCCCGCTCCGATTGCCGGCGAGATTGTTGAGGCGTGATGGACTCGGCCCGCATCGGAGCGCTTTCATTGGCCATCAGGGTGAAGGTCGCCGAGCCCTTTCCATAACAGGACATCTTGCGGCCCGAGAGCATTAGCATGGTTTCATTCTTGAGTTGAACGCCGACGGATCGCGGATGCGCCCGGAGGATGTTGAGCAGCGTTTCGTTGGTCACTTCGGAGTCGTTGATTTCACAATGCAGCACGCAGTCGGGCAGGAGATTAAGGCCCGGTTGAGCGGGGCTGGCGGCGTTATCTGGAACCTTCCCGGGATGGAGGTTGCCAAAAAGATGGGCGACCGATCGATCCAGGATGAGCGTCCCCCCCTTTTCCAGGAATCGCTCGAAGTCGGGGGTGAACTCGGCCAGTTGCGGAATGTAGGAGGGCCATTGGCGTTCGTTCTCCAGCGCGATAACATCGGCGTCCTTCAACGCTTTTCGCAATTTTTCCGGTTGTATTTGTAGGGATGAGAAGCCGGTGAACTTCCCGTTGGGGCCGGCCGCTTCTAACAATGCTTTGGCCAGCGGGTTGGAGGGGTCTGCGGTAATGCGCCTGAAGGAGGCCACCTGCTTATCCTCGGCGACGCTTACCAGCAGCGGTTTGACGGCGCCAAAGTCGCGCACTCCGTTGTTGATGATGATGCGGCCGTTGATTTTTAAATCGACGGGCCAGTGTTCGAATTTCTCGTCGAAGGTCTGCGCGACACAGCAAGTCGTAAATAGGACTGCGATCCACGAGGCGACTGAAGCGAACTTAAGGCGTTGGAGATTCGAATAGGAATTCATTGCGAGATGCGGGTTCAATGACGTGAGGCGCGCAGCCTGATTGGTGAACACTCAAGAAGGTCGTGTTCACGCAGTGTTTTTGAAAGGCCAAACTGACGGCCTGTTGGCTGCGCGACCGCAATCCGACAAGCCCGCCGCGCGCGCGGCGTCCTCGGGATCTCCGGGGTTGTTGAGCGCGTATTCGCACGAGTTTACGAGGTTGTGATTGTCGGCCCGGGCGACAAAATCGAAGGGTTCGGACTGATTGAAAAGCCCCAGCCATTTCTCTGAGCTCCAGAAGGGGGAGGAAAATGTGAGCCCCGTTTCGGCGGGCTCGGCCCAGGTGAAGCCGCTTTCCTTTTGCGGCTTCACCTGGTTGACCCATTGGGAATACTGATCGTAGGCGTAGGCGTAGGCGTAGGCGGACAATTGAGCGCAGAGTTTGGCGATGTCCATGTCGAAATTCTGCGGGAAGTACATTGGGAGGCTGTTCATGATTTGCGAGTCCTTGTCTGGTTGTGGTTAAACCTTTGTTCGACTGGGCAGTCTATTCCTATTGCGGTGATTCGAAAATTTTTTCTCCACGCAGACGGGCGCGATTCTTTCGGGTTCTTCGATTGTAGGATCGCCCCTTTTGCTTTTGAGGGGGAGGAGTTGCGGGGAGTCGGCCGAGCTAGTAAAACCATGACAATGACTCTGAAAGAAGCTCTCACCCAACTCGAAGCGCTCGGCTCCGATAAAATGCGCGCGCAAAACCGCAAGCATGGAGCCACTGACAATCAATTTGGCGTCCGACGCGGCGACGTCCGGAAGCTGGCGAACAAGATCAAAATCAACCACGAGTTGGCCATGTCTCTGTGGGAAACCGGGAACATCGACGCCCAGTTCCTGGCAATCCTCCTGATCAAGCTGAAGGCCTTGTCTGCCGGCGAAGTGGATCGGATGGTGCGATCCGTCGCGTTTGAGGAGGTGGCGGACTGGCTCATCTCGTACGTCGTGAAGAAACACGCCGACAAAGAATCGCTGCGCAGCAGTGGATGGCGGCCGAAGATCCGATGGCTGCCCGCGCCGGTTGGAGCCTGACTGCCGAGCGCGTCGCGAAAGCCCCGGAAGGGCTCGATCTCCCGAGGCTTTTGGATCGCATCGAATCCGAAATGGGGACGGCCTGCTCGGAAGCGCAATGGACGATGAACTACTGTCTCGCGGAAATTGGAATCAACTTCCCCAAGCATCGCAAGCGGGCCCTCGCCATCGGAGAGAAGTTGGGAGTCTATCGTGACTATCCCACATCCAAGGGATGCACATCGCCCTTTGCCCCGATCTGGATCAACGAATTGGTGAAGCGGCAAGGGTGAAGCCGCGTAGCCGCAAATTTAAGAATCGCTGAGTTCACTGGCGAACTTCAAGGCTTCGGAAATGTCCTCTCGTGTGACGTTGGGGAAATCCTCAAGCAGGGACTCAATGGTGTCTCCGCCCGCCAACGCGCCCAGCAGGGTCGACACAAGAACTCGGGTTCCCTTGATAACGGGCTTCCCGTGGCAGACGGCCGGTTGGATGGAAATTCTGTCACTCATTCGAATCCAACGCTCCTTCAATCGCCGGGTTGAGTCAACAGGCAGATGCAGAGCTTTTCCTTAACGGGCGTTTGACCGCCCTGCGAAACCGCTTCCGCGTGAGGAACAGTGGCTCAAGTCAGGGCGCGTCCCTTGGGGCGGGCTCGGCCGCGTTGGATGGCGATCAGCTTCAAGGCGAGTTGTCCGCAGTGGGGACAGCGTATGGGATCGTATTCTTCTTTGCTCTCGGGGTTGGCCTCCTTGAGCGGCGGCAGCTCCGGTTCTCCGAGTCGGGCTTTGAGGGCCGCGATGCGTTGGACGCGTCCGCGATTGGCGAGGTAGCCGTAGTGGCGGATGCGCACGAAGCGCGCTGGCAGGACAGTTGAACACCCCTCACCCCGGCCCTCTCCCCTCGGAAGGGGCGAGGGAGTTGGGCTCTGCGGCGGGTTAGCGTGAGGCGGTTGATGCTCGGCCTTGGGGGAACGGGCGGAATCGCTGTAGTCCCTCCGGGACACTGATATGGGCTCGCGGGGACTCTTGCCCCACCGGCTTTTGGAATCGCTGCCGCGGTTCGTAGGGGGAATCTGTGCCTCGCGCCGAGGCAGGGCGGCAGGAATGCCGCCCCTCCTTGAGGTTGATATGGGCTTGAGGGACTTTTGGCCCACCGGCTTTTTGGATTCGCCAAGGAGCGCTGCGTCTTTCGCGCGCTCCCTGGCGGGTTGGAGGACGATTATGAGATCAGCTCTTTCACCATTTCCTTCTCCTGCTTGAGTTCGGCGATGGTGGCGTCGAGCTTGGCCTGACCGAATTCGTTGATCGGGAGGCCCTGGACGATCTCGACTTTCTTGCCGTCGCTGCGGACGGGGAAGGAGGAGATGAGGCCTTCTTCGACGCCGTAGGAGCCGTCGGAGCAGAGGCAGAGGCTGTGGGAATCGCCTTCGGCAGTGGGTGTGACGATGGAGTTGACGCTGCCGATGATGGCGTTGGCGGCGCTGGCGGCGCTGGACATGCCGCGCGCGGCGATGACGGCGGCGCCGCGCTTTTGCACGGTCTCGATGAATTCGCCCTGGAGCCAGGCTTCGTCGCCGATGACTTCATTGGCCGGCGCGCCGCCGATTTTGGCGTTGTAGAAGTCGGGATACTGGGTGGCGGAATGGTTGCCCCAGATGGTGGTGTTGGTCACCTCGGTCACGTCGACGCCGGCCTTTTGGGCGAGCTGAGTCTTGGCTCGATTTTCGTCGAGGCGGGTCATGGCGAACCAGCGGTCGCGGGGGACATCGGGCGCGTTCTCCATCGCGATGAGGCAATTGGTGTTGCAGGGGTTGCCGACGACAAGCGTGCGCACATCGCTGGCGGCGTTGTCCTGAATGGCTTTGCCGGTGGGGCCGAAGATCTGGCCGTTGGCGGCGAGGAGGTCGCCGCGCTCCATGCCTTTGCCGCGAGGGCGGGCGCCGACGAGGAGATTCCAGTTCACGCCGGTGAAGCCTTCCTTGGGGTCGGCGGTGGGGACGACGCCCTTGAGCAGCGGAAAGGCGCAGTCGTCGAGTTCCATGACGACGCCGTTGAGGGCGGGCAGGGCGGGCTCGATTTCGATGAGGTGGAGGATGACGGGCTGATCGGGGCCAAACATAGCGCCGGAGGCGATGCGAAAGACCAGGGCGTATCCGATTTGGCCGGCGGCGCCGGTGACTGCGACTCGAATGGGTGTTGTGCTCATGTTGTTTTGCTTAAAAGGGCTGGAAGTATAAGGAGCTGATTTCAGGCGACGCAAGCGACAATCCGGCGCCGGGCGGAATTGTTTTGAAAAGGGCAGAAATTGTGTTTCTAGTTCTGCCGGTTGCGGATGCCTGAATTGGAGCGAGTTTGTGACACAGGGCGCGCAAATGGAGTTTTTTTACTTCATTTGAATCGGGTGTTGTCACCGGATTGTAACAGGAGCGTCATTTTTCCGACATGGCGCGCGTCCAGCGTGTCGGAGGACTCAGGCCAATAGATTGATGAAACAAACCATACTGATTGTCGACGACGAGCCGGATGCGATCGAGTTGATCGATTTCAACTTGCGGGCGGCGGGCTTCCGGACGGCGGCGGCGATGTCGGGCGACGAGGCGCTCAAGCAGGCGCGCGAGATTCTGCCGGATTTGATCGTGCTGGATCTGATGCTGCCGGAGGTCGACGGTCTGGAGGTTTGCAAGATTTTGCGACGCAATCCCGCCACGGCGGATGTGCCCATCGTGATGTTGACGGCGAAGGCGTCGGAGTTGGATCGGATTCTCGGCCTGGAATTGGGCGCGGACGATTATGTGACCAAGCCGTTCAGCCCGCGGGAGCTGGTCCTGCGAATCAAGAGATTGTTGCGAAGCGGCGTGGGAGGCGAGGCGCCGCAGGAATTGATTCAGTATAAGGATTTGCACATCGACGTGCCGGGGCACCTGGCGCGGGTCGAGGGCAAACCGGTCGAGTTGACGGCGACGGAGTTTAAGTTGCTGACGCTTTTGGCGCAGCGAAAGGGAAGGGTGCAGACGCGCGAGCAATTGCTGCAGGACGTCTGGAATTACGAGAATGACATTGATACGCGGACGGTCGACACGCATATCCGGCGCTTGCGGGAGAAACTGGGGCCAGCGGCTCGATACCTCGGCACGGTGCGAGGCGTGGGGTATCGCTTTCTGGGGGAACCGGCGCCGGAATAGTTGTGAGTCGAGAGAGCTGAAGCGGAGCCGCCGGTTATTTGGAGCAAGCTTAACTGGGCTCGCCCGATGGATATCACTGACCTAGAGTGCCCGCGCAATGCCTTGGGAAATCCTGACATTGATCCTGATGATCGCCTTGATCGCGTCGAACCTGTGGTGGCGGCGGCAATGTCGTTCGCATGCGGAAGGGGCGGCGCGGAGGGAGCGCGAGGCGGAGGTGTCGGTCGACAAACGCGAACGGGCGGCGGAGCGCGAGCGGGCGCAGCAGGGCGCGTTGTTCGACAGCATGGTGGAAGGCGTGCTGTTGTTGAATCGCGAGAATAGAGTCGCCCTCGGCAATCGCGCTTTGGAGGAACTGTTCGGCTTCACGTCCGATATTCGCGGTCGGTCCGTGATGGAGGCTTTTCGTCTGAACGATCTCCAGGATATCGTCAATCGAACGATCATCGAGGGCAAGGTGGTGGGCGTCGAGCTGGAGCTGCCGGGCCTAGACAATCGCGTTCTGGAGGTGAATGCCGCGGTGTCGCTGAACCCTGCCGGCGAGGCGCAAGGATCGATCTTGGTGTTTCACGATCTGACGCGCATCAAGCGGCTGGAAAATATGCGCAAGGAATTCGTGGCGAATGTAAGCCACGAGCTGAGAACGCCCCTGTCCATGATCAAGGGTTACGTGGAAACCTTGATCGACGGCGCTGTCAATGAGCCGGAAGTGGCGCCAAAGTTTCTGGGAACAATTCAGAAACACGCGGATCGATTGACGGTCCTGATCGAGGATCTTCTGACGATATCGCAATTGGAATCCGGGCAGGTCAGTCTGAATCTTCAATCACTCGAGCTAGCGCCGTTGGTCGGTCGAGTGGCGGACGATTTGAGTGATCGGGCTGGGGAGCGAAAAGTGCGATTTGTCATCGCAGCGCCCGAGGGCTTGCGGGTCAGGGCGGACAGCGATCGCCTGCAGCAGGCGTTGTTCAATCTGTTGGAGAACGCGATCAAGTACGGCGGCGAGGGCGCCGAGGTGAGGGTCGATGCGCGGAGAGTGAACGGGGAGAAGATTGAGGTTTCGGTGGTGGACCAGGGACCGGGGATTCCGCGAGAATCGATCGAGCGGATCTTTGAACGATTCTATCGCGTCGACCGCGCAAGGTCGCGCGATCAGGGCGGCACGGGGCTGGGGCTTTCGATCGTGAAGCACATCGTTCAATCGCACGGGGGCGAAGTCTGGGCGCGCAGTGAATTGGGGAAAGGGACCACGTTCTTATTTACGCTTCAGTCGGACGGGGGCGCATGTCAAAAAACGTCGAAATTAGAATGGCGTGAAGAAAGCGGAGCCTCTCGCACGTAACGCAGGCATCCTGCCAGCCTCCGGCGGGACGCACGATTTACGAATCAGGGAGGCGCCTGGCAATCCGCGCGGCGGAGTCCATCGTTTCGAAACGTGTCGTGCGCCGCTTCGCCAGGCCGAAGGGAGGCAGGATGCCTGCGTTAAGCGCGGGCGCGAAGGATGCCAACGGAACCATCCCCGTTCGGACGACAAATGGAGTTGCCGGCGGAAAATGACATACCCCCCAGCGCAGACGGGCGCGCGTTAGCTGGGGCTTGGTCGGGGTTGGAAACCAGTTTTCCCTTCCTTTTCGCGGGGGGGCTTCGTAGCCTGCGCCCGGTGAAAAAGTCGGTTTCGAAACATAAATATCCCGGACGGCTGATCGCGGTTGAGGGGCTCGATGGGTCGGGGAAATCCACGCAGATCTATCTGCTGAAACGGTGGATGGAAATGCAGGGGTTGAAGGTGTTTTTCACGGAGTGGAATTCGTCGATTCTCGTGAAGAGCGCGACCAGCAAGGGCAAGAGCCGCGAGCTGTTGACGCCCACGACCTTCAGTTTGATTCACGCCACGGATTTTGCCGATCGCTATGAGCGGCAGTTGGTGCCGCTGCTTCGCGCCGGCTACATCGTGCTCTGTGATCGATTCTTTTTCACGGCGCTGGCGCGCGACGTAGTGCGCGGTTGCCCGCGTGACTGGGTGGAGGGGATTTATAATTTTGCGGCGTTGCCGGATTTGACGTTCTTCTTCCGGGCGGATCTGGAGGTTTCGCTGCAACGCATATTGGCGGGCCGGCCTCAGTTGAAATATTTCGAGGCCGGAATGGACATGGGCTTGTCCTCGGATCCCTATGAAAGTTTCAGGATTTTCCAGGGCCGTATGCTGGAGCAGTACCTGGCCATGAGCACGGAGTATCAATTTCGGTTGATCGACGCCAACGCGCGGATTGAAACGCAGCAATCGCTGGTGCGTAAACTGGTCTCCGCGGAAATTGACTTGTCGGCCTTCGCTTTTCCGGAGGACTGAGCCCTCTATCGACTATGACTTCCAAGCCTCGCAAAACGCGCAAACGTCCTCGGCTCGCCCGGCGCGACGTGATCGTTCCCAAGGCGACCCCCAAGCGATTCTACGGGCACGGCGTCCCGGGCGTGGACCCGGAGAAGTTGACCGGCAAGCTCGTCGTGGTGGAGGGAGCCGACGGATCGGGCAGGTCGACTCAGATCGCCATGCTGGTCGAATGGCTGGAAGCCAACGGACACGCCACGGTGCAGGTCGGACTGAAGCGTTCGACGTTGGTCAGCGAGGAGCTGGAGGAGGCGACCAACGGAAATATCCTGAGTCGCAAGACGCTGAGCCTGTTTTACGCGACCGATTTTGCCGATCAGCTGGAGAATGCGATCATGCCGGCGTTGCGCGCCGGGCTGATGGTGCTGGCCGATCGTTACATTTATACCTTGATGGCTCGCGATTTGGTGCGGGGTCAGGATGAGCGTTGGTTGAAAAACATGTATGGCATCGCGATCGCGCCCGACGCGGTCTTCTATCTCAACGTCTCGCCCGAGCAGCTGGTGCAAAGGAATCTCGCCAAGACACAGTCGCTGGATTTCTGGGAAAGCGGGATGGATCTGGGGCTTTCGGTGGATATGTTCGACAGTTTTCTGGAGTATCAGCGCCGGATGGCCAAGCAATTCCAGCATTTGCAGAAGACCTACGATTTTACGATTGTGGACGGGGCTCGTTCGGCGGAGGAAATCAACGCGGACCTGCGGGCGAAAATCGAAACGATTCTCGCGGGCGCCTGAGGGCAAGAAATGGCGAACGATAAAGATGTGAAGCGCGCCTGGCTGGGCGTCGACTTGGGGGGCACGAAGATTCTGGTGGGCGTTTTTGACGATGGTCTGAGTCGACTCGCCCGGTCCAAAACCGACGCCAAGGCGAGCGGCGGCGTTGAGGAGGTCATCGGTCGGATCCTTAATGGTGAACTTTTTATCGGATTCAACGGCGCGGCGATCGGGACCTTGATCAACATCATAAACCCGGAGGTGATTGTGCTGGGCGGGGGGCTGATGGAGCAGCTGGAGAAACGGATTCTGCCGATCATTCGGGCCAAGGCTCTGGAGTGCTCCGACTCCGGCGTGAACCGAGGCATCCGCATTGTCGCCTCGTCGTTGGCTGACGACGCGGGAATTGTCGGCGCCGCCGCGTTTGCTCGGCGATCTTCGAAAGGTTGAATGAGCCCGAAAGAAATGCCCGGCCGTCGCGCGGTCATCGATATCGGCACGAATTCGGTAAAAATTCTGCTGGCGGAAGTTTCCGGCGATCACATTGAGCCCATTTCTGAGCAAGGCATCCAGACGAGGCTGGGCGTGGGGTTTTATGAATCGAACCAACTGCAAAAGGACGCCATAGCGCGCACATTGGAGGCCGTCGTTGAGTATCACCAGTTTGCGGTTCGTCAGCGGGCGGAGACGATTCGAGTCATCGCCACCAGCGCCGTTCGAGACGCCCGCAACGCGGAGGATCTGACCGGTCCTATTCGGGAGAAAACCGGGCTGAGCGTTCGGGCTCTGTCTGGATCGGAGGAGGCGGAATGGGCGTTTCGTGGCGTTATGTCTGACCGGTCCTTGCCGCCGCTGCCGATGTTGATCGTGGACCTTGGCGGAGGCAGCGCGGAATTTATCGTTGGCGTGGGCGGCAGTTTGCGTTGGAGGGAAAGTTTTCCCATCGGCACGGTTCGCTGGTTGGAGCGAAGTCGATTGAGCGATCCGCCGACGCCAGAGGAATTGGCGTCGTGCAGGGCCTCCGTGGCCGCTTTTTTGGGATCGGCGGTGAAGCCCGGTCTTGCGCGCGCGCTGGAGCCCTTGCGGGCCGAAGGGGCGACGCTGGTGGGCGTCGGGGGAGCGGTCAGCATTTTGGCCCGCATGCAGCGCGGGATTGACAAATTCGATCGGGAGTTGATCGAATCGGCTCGCATGGAACGGGATGATATTTCCAGCTGGGTTGAGCGGATGTGGGGGTTGTCGTTCGAAGCCCGGGGCGGGATCGTCGGGTTGCCCCCCGAACGAGCGGACGTCATGTTGATGGGCTCCTGCATTCTTGAGGGGGTGATGGAATCTTTTGGCTTTGACGCGCTGCAACCCAGCTCTCGCGGCCTGCGCTTCGCCGCGCTGATGGACTGATTTTGGCGCGAGGTGTGAGCCGTGGGAAAACAAGTGAATTTTGCCGATTTGGGGCTTGCCTTTTCGTTCGCTCTCCGAAGAATGGGCGCCCTTTTTATGAGTTCAGAAACCAATATTGCGGACGCTTCATTCACTCTGCTGGCGTGGCTTGAGAAAAACAAATCGCGCCTTCTGGCCGTCCTGGTCGGCGCGATGGTCCTCGGCGTCGGAGTGGCCGTGGTGAATCAGAATTCGAGAAAAGCCGAATTGGCTGCGTCGTCGGCTCTGGCGATGTTGAACCTGCGAATTGACGCCGAAGGCGAACCGATAATCGCCAAATCGAAGGATTATCTCGCCGTTCTTGAGAAACATCCCAATTCCGCCGCCGCCGAGCGGGCTTTGATTTTGCTGGCCGGATCGCTTTTCGAGGAAGGCGACTATACAGCCGCCGCCGCGCGCTTCAGCGAATATCTCGATCGTTATCCCATGGGGCCAATGAAAGCGTCCGCCCGGATGGGGAAGGCTGCCTGCGTCGATGCGGAGGGGAAGCTTCAGCAGGCGCTGGGCGAGTATCAGACGATTGTTGAATCATTCCCAACCGATCCCGTCGCTGACCAGGCGTCTATGGCGCGGGCCTATCTTCTGGAGGTGTCTGACAAGCCGGCCGAGGCGTTGAAAATCTATGGTCGATTGGCCGGTAAGAGTTCGGAGAGCACGTTAAAATCCGAGGCGGAACAAAAGCAGGGTCATCTTTACAAGCTTCATCCGGAACTGAAACCGGCGGATCCTCTCCCAGTCATCCCCGGGCTGCCCGCAGGACTGTCAGGTATTCCGGAAATGCTACAGCCCTCGACG
>Ga0302117_10000951_pt1 | contig 13509 bp, 14 predicted proteins | sample AG5_322_MG_FD_203112 | JGI IMG/M metagenome (GOLD analysis project Ga0302117, IMG submission 203112) | Marine microbial communities from Western Arctic Ocean, Canada - AG5_32.2 | ecosystem: Environmental > Aquatic > Marine > Oceanic | place: Canada: Western Arctic Ocean | collected 2017-10-01 | reverse complement strand
GATTCAGCGCTTTGAAAATTTGGTTAAAACTGCAGTGGGTTTTGACACCCTGCGAGGGGACAATGTTACGGTACTGGGAATGGCTTTTCAGGTGGAGGAGCAAGTTCCAGCAGCGCCAATGTGGGAGCAAGTGTGGTTGCAAAATTTGGTAGGTAAAATATTATTATCACTACTGGCTTTAGTGTTTATCTTACTCGTTCTTAGGCCGGCAATTAAAAATCTAGTAGGGAATAAAGCCTTGGGTGAACCGGGTGTCTCAAATGCAGTTGTTGCCAGTTCAGGGCCGGGCAAGGGTTCGAACACTCTGCAAAAAACCCAACAAAACGAAGAAGAAAGTATAGAGTCCAGCAATACCAAATTACAGAACTCTGCCCAATTTTCTGTATCTCCAGAGATGTTGGATCTGGCCAATAGTTATGACGATAAAGCAGCGTTAATGCGCACGTTAGTTAAAGAGGATTCGAAGCGTGTGGCTGGGGTTATTTTAAATTGGGTTAAATCAGAGGCTTGAGTTTAGACCCAATTATCGGAATAGATATTTTAGAAACGAGAAAGCAATATGCCAGCTGGAAAAAAAACACCAACAGCACCTAAAGAACCCACTATGAGCGTAGCAGACAGCAAAGAGTTTGACGCTTTGAACAATATCCAAAAAACTGCCATTTTTATGATGGTTTTGGGGGAGGAAGAAGCTGCGGATGTGATTGCGCACCTACCACCACGTGAGGTGCAAAATTTAGGAGCAGCGATGGTGTCTGTGAACAACGTTTCACAAACTACTGTAGATATGGTGCTGGATGCATTTGTTTTAATTATGAAAAATCAAACTAACTTGTCTATGGGCACCAGTGATTATGTCCAACGCGTGCTTACAAAAGCGTTAGGTGACGGCAAGGCTTCTAGTGTGCTTAATCGTATCATTCCATCTCGGGCAGGCCGTGGGTTAGATATTCTTAATTGGATGGATGCTCGGTCTATTGCTGACATGATTCGAAGTGAGCATCCACAAATAATTGCTATTGTTGTATCCCTTTTAGAGCATGAGTTAGCTGCGGATGTATTGCGTCATTTTCCAAAAGATTTACCCTCAGAAATTATTATGCGAATAGCTAACTTAGAGACCATCAATCCAGAAGCGCTAGAAGAGCTTGAGGTTATTATGCAGAAGCAATTCGACACCGACTCTTCACTACAGTCCACTGATATAGGTGGGGTCTCCCGAGCGGCTAGTATTCTAAACTTTGCCAAGGCTGAAATGGAAAGCCAGATCATGAGTAGCCTTATGGATAAGGATGAAGCGCTCACAGGCCGTATAAAGGATAATATGTTTATCTTTGCTAACCTACAAAGCTTGGATGCGCGCAGCCTTCAAACCCTTATTCGTAATATAGAAACAGAAAAGCTGATGATCGCTTTGAAAGGGACAGATGACGCTGTTAAAAATGCGTTTGTGGAGAACATGTCCGCCCGGGGTGGAGAACTCTTCTTAGACGATATGGAAGCTAGCGGCCCAGTGCGCATTAGTGACGTGGAAGAAGCCCAAAAAGAGATTCTTCTTATCGCGCGACGGTTGTCAGATGCTGGAGAAGTGATGTTAGGCAATGGAGCTGATTTTGTCTGACAAGGTAGTTAAACACGCATTTGCTGGTAATTACCAAACCTGGACGGCGCCCATAGCCGATGATGGTGCTTGTTTTAAACCTTTTATTTCTGTTCCGTCGGACACTAAAGCTGAATCAAAAGTTGATTTTTATCCGGATAAAATGGCTATTGTGAGGCAAACTCAGGTAAAAAATGAAGATTGGCAGGCCTTTAGTATCCCCCAAAATGAGGATGATGTTGCTGTTGCTGTTGCTGCTGAAGAGAGTAGTGTGAATAAGGACCATAAGGATCAAGGTACTACTGATAAACGTGGAGCTGATGAGGGTGGAGCTGATGCAGGTGGAGCTAATGAAGATGGAACTGATGAAGATGGAGCTGATGAAGTTATGGCGTCACCAGAGATTAGCACCAGCCAAACGCAAGCTCATGAAGCCAGTTATCAGCAAGGTTATGACCAAGGGTTTACTTTGGGGCAGTCTGAAGGTGAAGTTAAAGGCATTGAAGCGGGGCAACAACAGGTTCAGGCTTTTGAGGAACAACGTAACCAAGATATAAAAAAGGCTGTAAGCCATCTAAACCAGGTGGCCGACACATTGTCTGATGAGTTGCTGCAACCCATGCAAACTTTGGCTGTGCACTTAGCTAAGGAACTCGTGCGCGGGGAGCTAAGTTTATCCTCAAGTACTATTGAACGTTTAATTATGCTGAGCATGCAACAGCTTCAAACCACTCGGTCTGTGGTTCAAGTTCAAGTGAGTTCGCTGGATTTTGAGCGTTTGCAGCACCACCATGGGTTACCAGATCAGGTGGTATTAAAGCCAAGCGATGATATTTCTTTGGGAAGTATTAAAATAGAGCATGCGGGGAGTTGGGTAGAAGACCTAATAGAAGACCGGTTAGCGCAGATATCCCAACAAGTGTTTGGCTTTGTAGATGATCATTTTATTGACCCCATGCAAATGATTGAGCCAGCGCAAAATCCAGAGCCTCAGTTGCAAGACCCTCACAGCCCTGTGGCGCAGTCCTTAAACGAACAGCAACAGGCGCACACCCCTGAACAGCAAAAAAAAGCCGCTGAAGATGACTAGTTTATCTGATAAGTTAGTTCAAAGCCTTGGGCAAGTGAAGCTTCAGCAAGCGCAACCACACGGGAAATTGACGCGTGTGCTTGGGTTAACTTTGGAGGCCAGCGGCGTTAATGCACCGATAGGGTCCTATTGCGACATTATAAGCCCTGACGGTGCCATACTGATGGCAGAAGTGGTTGGTTTTGGTGACGGGAAGCTGTTGTTAATGCCCTTTGGAAGGCTGCAGGGGATTGCCGCAGGGTTTAAAGTTAAACCTCAATTAAAGTCACAAAACACCCCCATGAGCCGGTCTATGCTAGGCCGGGTGTTAGATGGCATGGGCCAGCCACTAGATGGTGGTCCAGCCATCTTGGCTGAAGAATACCGTAGTATTCTTGGCCAATCTATTAACCCGTTGAAGCGCCGGCCTATTGACCAAGCTTTAGATGTTGGTGTGCGAAGTATTAATGCTCTTCTCACTGTGGGCTGTGGCCAAAGATTAGGTTTGATGGCAGGGTCAGGTGTGGGTAAAAGTGTGCTTATGGGCATGATGACACGCTTTACTCAAGCCGAAGTTATTATCATAGGCCTGATAGGCGAGCGTGGGCGAGAAGTTCAAGAGTTTGTGCTTGATTCCTTGGGCGAAGAGGGGCTGGCACGCTCTGTGGTTGTAGCAGCCCCTGGCGATACGTCTCCAGTAACGCGGTTACATGCAGCCAGGCTAGCCACCACCATTGCAGAATTTTTTAGAGATCAAGGTAAATCTGTTCTGCTATTGATGGATTCTATTTCCCGTGTGGCTCAAGCACAGCGTGAAATTGGTTTGGCGATTGGTGAACCGCCCACCAGCAAAGGTTATCCACCCTCCGTATTTACTTTAATTCCAAATCTTATGGAGCGCGCAGGTAATGGGCACGAAGATAGCCAAGGGTCTATTACGGCTTTTTATACAGTCTTGGCAGAAGGGGATGATCAACTAGACCCTGTAGTAGATGCTGCTCGATCTGTATTAGACGGGCATATTGTTCTGAGCCGAGAGCTAGCAGGCACTGGTCATTACCCCGCTATCGATATTAATCAGTCTATTAGTCGGTTGGCTCCTGCACTTCAAAGCCTAAGTCAAAAAAATGAAGGTAAACAGTTACGGCAGTGGTTGAGTAGCTACGCTGATAATAAAGATTTAATTACTGTGGGTGCTTACCAGGCTGGAAAAAATATTCTTTTAGACCACGCTTTAGATAAAAAGTTAGATATGGACCGATTCTTGCAACAAGGGATGCATGACTCATGTGATATGGCCACAAGCTTGGATCATTTACAGCTCCTTGCTCAGCCGCCAAAGCATGAATTCCAAAAAACGGAAACCCTGCAGGCCCTGCCTTAACGACACGTTAATGCCGAGTCGACAACTAAAAGTGGACTAGCATTATGGCTATCAGCAAAATGGATCGATTTACCAGTTTGGGTAAAATACAACATCAACAATACCAACTAGCTCTCAAAAGAGAGCAGCAAGTTAGGCAAACTATTGACACTATTGACGCTTCAGTACTGAAGGTGCGTCAATATCAACAAGACTATCAACACGACTTGATCAGCCTGCAGCAAGGTGCCAGCAGTACTGAAAAGTTGGTACGAACCCGTCAGTTTTTACAGCAGTTAATGCAAATGGAAGTGGATCAATTGGCCCAGCGACAAGGGTTACAGGACAAACTGCAGCAAGCTCAGGCCCAAACTCTATTAAAATTGCAAAAGTCTCGAATGAGCGAAATGCTGACAGAACAAGCGAAAATAGCAAAATCAGCCGCAATAAAAGTGCTAGATGCTAAGCAAATGGATGCCGTCGCTACCCAAATATATACTCGTCGTTAACTTAGTTGTTTTGGAGTGATTCTTGCATAGAGTTATGAAAAGAAGTTAAAGAATAGCTGATGATGTCTATTCTGACGATTAACTGACACTAGTTAGACTGATTATTATGGTTCAAATAGATACGTTAAATTTACTAAAAGTGGCCAATAAAGCGGGGTCAGGGATTAACTCAGCCCCTAAGCCCACCACTACCCATGGCGTGTTTGATCAGCTTTTGAGTGATCAAGTGAGCACGGGTCAAGTGAAAGAATTAGACGGCAATGGCCAGGCAACTGGCAATAATTTGCCGACTGATGCCATCTCTAGGCGACAACAGGCGCAGTCTTCGCAACAATTACTGGATAAGCTTTCATTACAGCAGCACTCGCAAATAGATGACCTGAGCTTTATTACTCAATTACAACCCTTGGTAGACATGGCTCAAGGCTCCGTTGCGGTCGCTTCAACTCGCTCTACGAACAACAAGATGAATTTTTCTGGCCAACAGTTGCAGGGGTTAGCTGTTCAGTTGGGCATAGACCCAGCTGTAGCAAAGTTAGTTATTCAGGGCACAGAATCAGGATCGCTTACTGATGCAGATGTCCTTATGGTGCGTGGCCAGCAAATAGCTACACAATCATTTTTGCAGCAGCGTGAAGCACGTGCTGTTAACCAAATGGCTGATAAGAAAATGGCGTTAGCGAATACCCTTAATATTATGCTCACTAAGGCCAAAGCATCGGGAGTGCCAGCGAGCCAGTTAACCGCAGCTTCAGCTGCTGCTCCTAATGCTGCCGCAACATTGGCAGGAATTACCCTTACGCCTCTATTGGTCCAAAAATTAGATCAGTTTACAGGCGTCTCTTTAGCAGCCAATAGCACTACAAATCTTCTGGAAGCACAGACTCTAGCTAGTTACACAGGGGCTAACTTTAAGGCGGCAGCATCATTGACTCACGGTCCATCTAGCTTGGGTACAGCAACCAGTTCAGACGCCTCTGTCATAGATTTAAGCCAGCGCTTTACCAGCCTTATGCAAGGTGATGGCCCAGCTCAAACGGCGGCCCGCCAAGTGCAAGACCAATTGGGCCAGCAGCTACAACGAATGGTTAAAGAAGGGCGCTGGCAGGCAAATTTATCTCTTAATCCAGCACGCTTGGGACAGGTGAGTATTAATTTAATAATGGAAGATGGGGTGTTACAAACGCAACTTCTTAGTGGTAATGCTGGAGTACGTGAATTGCTTGAATCAAGCTTACCCCGACTTAGAGAACAGCTAGAAACCAGTGGCTTACAATTAGCTGGTGTATCTGTAGGTCATGATAGCCAAGGTCAGCAACAAACCCGCGGTGAGGAGCCAGATTGGCAATTGACCGAAACAGTGAAAAATACTAATACAGAAGAAATACCAAGCACTAAGTTGAGTAATAACAGTAACCATGATGGTGATGTAGATACCTTTGCTTAGGCAGAAAGCATTGGATAGTTCAGAGGCTTAAACTCTAAAAATTTAACAAGGAGGGCCACGCATGGCGGATGAAGAAGAAGTAGGCGCAGATGAAGAAAAAAAGAAAGGCGGTTTAGCTAAAATTTTGTTATTGGCTTTAATTGGTATCTTGGTTATTGCCGTCAGTATAGGTGGAACGTTATTTTTAACCGGTTTTTTTGATGAAAGGCCTGTGCAATTTGACGAAAATGGTAACGTGGTCACTCTAGAAGTTGAAGAGGAAAACGATGATAACGAAGCTGATGTTAGCCAAATATACAGTGAAATGGAACGTAAGTTTACGGTTAATTTAATGGGTAGTAGGCAGTTTTTTCAGTTTAGTTTGGGTTTTATGACAAACGATGATCCAGATACTGTCACTAACGTATACACCCATGAGCTTGCAGTTCGCTCAGCGATTATTTTAGAAGTGTCAACGTATTCCAAAGATCAGTTAATGACTGCCGCCGATAAGCAAAAAGTTGCTGACATGATTAAAAAGCGTATGAACCAAGTGTTAATCCAAGTTGGAAACATTGCTGGTGTTGAAGAAGTATTCTTTACTGAGTTTTTAATTCAGTAAACTAGGAGTTTGGGTAGAATGAGTGATAAAGAACTGCTCTCAGAAGAAGAGATTCTTGCTTTAGTTAAAAGGGATAAAAGCAATGAGGGTGAAGCGTATAACTTAAACGGTTTAGCCGAAAACTATGACATTTCCGGCGGAGATAGCCCTTTGGCATCGCACTTAGGGGCCCTGGACCTGATCAGTCAACGGCTCCGGCGTTCGTTGCGTGTTAGCTTAGAAAAATTGCTACGTTACCAGCCTAAAGTTGAATCACAAACCGTTGTTGCAGAGCAGTTTTCCTCCTATATGTCAGGGCTTAAAGCGCCTGTTTCGTTAAATGTTGTCACAATGACGTCTCTACCTGGGTCAGTGTTGGTTATTATTGATCCACCATTGATCTTTAACTCACTGGATGGTTTTTTTGGTGGTTCAGGTTCTCAAGCAAGTGAATCAGGCATTCGGGATTTCACACCTACAGAGCTTCGTGTGGTCGACAGGATTCTAGACTTTGTGCTTGAAGACATGAGAACCGCTTGGGAGCCCGTTTTTCCGGTATCTTTTAAATTTCTTAACTCGGAAGTTAACCCACAATTTATCAGCATTGTGGACGACAATGAATTGGTTATTATCAAAAAAATAACCATTACCATGACTCATGGTGTTGTTGGGACTTTACAAATAGTCTACCCCTATGCATCCATGAAACCTATCCGTGAACAGTTGCTTAATCAGGTGGTTGGTAAAAGTGATGTCGAAGCTGAGCGGGTTTGGAATAACGCCCTGAAGCAAGCTATAGGAGACGTTTACTTAGATATAAAGTCTGACCTTGCTAACCCTAAAATTAGCTTGTTAGAACTGCGAAACCTGCAAGTGGGTGACGTTATTCCGATTAAAATGCCAGAAAATGTTGAGATTAAATCTCAAGGTACTTCCCTATTTAGTGGCATATATGGAAGCTCTAATAGCCATGCCTCAGTGAAGGTTATTAGTAAAGAAGCGGTAGATAATTATGAACAAGAGAGTTAAGACTATGGTTTCTGTAACACTAGAGCAACAAAGGAAATTCCTGTGAGCGAAGAAGAGTTTACCCCAGTAGCCGTGTCCACTTTTGAGGACGAACTAGATCTAGATATATTACAAGATATTCCTATTGTGTTGTCTGCAGAAGTGGGTAGGTGCTCACTAAAAATTAAAGATTTATTACGTTTAAGTAAGGGGAGTGTGGTTGAGTTTGATCGCTTAGCTGGAGAACCTATTGATGTGTGTGTGAATGACCTGGTGATTGCCAAAGGTGAAGTGGTTGTAGTGAATGAGCGTTATGGCATACGCCTGACCGAAGTACTTGACGCCGCTAATCGTATTCGCAAAATTTAAGGTTTTTATGTTAGGTGATACCCAATTATTGTTGCAGTCTATCGGTAGCTTATTATTAGTACTAGCTATTTTGCTGACCCTGGTGTTTGCTGCGCGATGGTTTATGCAGCGACGACCTCAAGGGGGCCGCAGGCTTCGGTTTGTAGAGGCCATGGCGTTAGGTAGCCGAGATAAATTACTCCTTGTAGAAGTCGATGGTAAGTGTCTTCTTTTAGGTGTTACGGCGCATAATATTCGCTTGTTGACAGAGCTGGATGCTCAAGACTTGCCACCTTCTCCAGAAGGCCAAAAAGAGGCGTCTGCAGTTGGTGCGCAGCCAGGGCTATCGAAACAGTTTTCTCAACTACTAGGACGATATGCCCGCGTTGAAAAAAATAAGGACACACTATGAGAATGGCACGTGCAATAAGTTGGCTGCCATTAGTCAGTATGATGTTATTAATGGCTAATGCACCTGAGGCTAGTGCTGCTGATAACTTTTTAACAGGTGTGGTTGTTGAAACCAATGCAGACGGTCAGCAAGAATATAGCCTAACGCTGCAAATTTTAGCCTTGATGTCGTTACTAACGATGCTGCCAGCGCTATTATTGATGATGACGTCGTTTGCCCGCATTATTATTGTTTTGTCGATATTACGTCAGGCTTTAGGCACTAACCAAACCCCACCTAACCAAGTTTTGTTGGGGTTGGCGTTATTTTTGACACTGTTTATTATGGCCCCTGTATTTACCCAAATAAATGATCAAGCAATTCAACCTTACCTCAATGATCAGGCTGATTTCACGCAGGCTTTTGAAGTTGCTCAGCAGCCCTTGAGAGCGTTTATGCTGAAACAAACTCGTGAATCTGATATTGAGCTTTTTGCTCAAATTTCAGGCCAACAAGAACTTGATGGTCCAGAAAGTGTACCTATGCAATTGCTGATACCGGCGTTTCTAACCAGCGAATTAAAAACTGCGTTTCAGATTGGGTTTTTATTGTTTGTGCCGTTTGTGGTGATCGACCTAGTGGTTGCCAGTGTGCTGATGTCTATGGGTATGATGATGTTATCGCCAATGATGATTTCACTGCCGTTTAAAATTATGATGTTTGTTTTGATAGACGGCTGGGCTTTAGTATTAGGTACCTTAGCGGGCAGTTTTTATACCTGACACGGAGAGTAATGATGGACCAAGGTACGGTATTAGATATTGGCCGAGAGGCGTTGTTGGTTACTGCAACTATTGCAGGCCCTATGTTGTTAGTGGCGCTAGTAGTCGGCTTGCTTATTGGTATTGTGCAAGCAGCAACATCGATTAACGAAATGACCTTAAGCTTCATTCCTAAGCTGGTAGCCCTAGTGTTAGTGTTGTATCTGTTTGGATCATGGCAGATTACAGTGCTGACTGACTTTGCATCGCGTTTGATTGAACGTATTCCTGGAATTATTGGTTAGTTATGTTTGCTGTTTGGGATGATGTACTTGCGTTGCTCTACACTTTTTTGTGGCCCATGACACGCATAAGCGCGTGCCTTATTGCTACGCCTATATTTTCATCTATGAGTGTAAACACAAGGTTGCGTGTAAGCTTGGCCATGGTCCTTACTATTCTTATTTACCCATTACATGATTGGCCCATCGTAGATGTTCTGTCTGGTGCAGGCCTTATGTTGTTTTTAGAGCAGGTCGTCATTGGGGTAATGATGGGGCTGATATTGCAAATTGTATTTGCTGCAGTGAGCGCTGCTGGTGAGTTTATTTCGTTATCTATGGGTTTGGGTTTTGCCATGATGGTAGATCCCAATAGTGGTGTGCAAACCCCTGTTATATCTCAGTTTTTAGTCGTTCTAGCCACCTTAGTTTTTGTCTCTATTGGTGGGCACCTCATTCTTTTAGAGTTATTGCTGGATAGTTTTCGCTTATGGCCCATTGGCGAGCCTCAATTAGAAATGGCAATGGTATGGGATCTATTGCAGTGGTCTGCATTACTGTTTACTGGTGCAGCTATGATTGCGCTGCCAGCAATGGTTGTTTTATTGCTTGCCAACAGTGCCATGGGCGTCGTTTCTAGGGCTGCACCCAGCTTAAATGTATTTGCTGTTGGTTTCCCTTTAACCTTATTAATGGGCATTGGGGTTTTAATCGTTTTGTTACCCAGTTTTATGGGTAATATCCAAAACCTGTGGTTTGAAGCGTTTCAGCAAATACGACTGTTATTAGGTGTGGCTTAGTCATGTCTGAAGACAGTTCCCAGGAAAAGACAGAACAACCTACGGCCAAAAAGCTTGAGAAATCCCGCGAAGATGGTCAGGTGCCGCGCTCAAAGGAGCTGTCCATGGCTATTATGATGGTGTTGGGCTCAGCCTTTTTGCTTATGACAGGGGGTGCCATTGTGGATGATATTTCGCTTATGCTGAAATCTTCTTTGACCATTGAACGAGAATTGTTGATGGACACCCAGTATTTACCCAGTGTGTTGTTATCTACACTAGTGACAGGCATTTTATCAGTTATGCCTTTTTTGTTGCTCACCTTAGTATTAGCGCTCATTACCCCTGCATTGATCGGTGGTTGGCTGTTTTCTACCAAAGCACTTGGTTTTAAAGCTAATAAGCTCAACCCACTAACAGGGCTAAAGCGGATGCTTGGCACACAGGCCCTTATGGAACTAGTGAAGGCATTAGTTAAATTTATTTTGGTGGCTGGAATAGGTTATCTAGTCGTTTTTTCACAAATTGATCACCTCTTAGCCTTGGGTCAGATGCCTTTGGAGGTGGCAATGCAAGAAGGAGGAACACTATTGCTATGGGCCTTTTTTTATATTTGTTTGTCGTTGATGATCATTGCTGCAATTGATGTGCCTTATCAGATTTACAGCCATACTGAGAAATTAAAAATGTCGATGCAAGACATTAAAGATGAAATGAAAGAGATGGAGGGTCGTCCGGAAGTAAAGGCTCAGGTGCGCCAGCGACAGCGCGAAATGGCGATGGGTAGAATGTTAGATGAGGTTACCAACGCCGACGTGGTGATTACTAACCCACAACATTTTTCTGTGGCCTTGGTGTATGACCAAACAGGCTCTGGCGCCCCCATTGTTTTAGCCAAGGGACAAGGTGAAATAGCGGCGCGGATACGCGAATTAGCACAAACAGAAAGTGTACAAATGTTACGTATGCCACTGTTAGCTAGGGCACTCTACTTTACTAGCGAAATTAATGAAGAGATCCCAGAGGGTTTGTTTGTTGCGGTGGCTCAAGTATTGGCATATGTCTATCAGCTTAATGTGGTCACTCCGGGCATTCCACAGCCACAACAGCCTAATCCAGAGGTGCCTGCCAACTTCCGTTATAACGAAGACGGTCACGCTGTTTAACGTTACCAGGCTTTAAAAGTGCCTATAACCCGATGAATCTAGATTATACGGTGGATTACCTGAAAAATACCTAATATTTTCACTTAATCTGCCGATAATCATAGAGTAACAGGCGCGGTAAAGGCGAAGAGAAAAACTCCCGCTTCTAATACCTGTGTAGACTTTGGATTGACCGAGATTTGAACCCTATGAGTGAACAAGATAAAGACAAAACGCAAAACGATGTGAAGGCCGAATTGCCTGAGAATATTACCATAGCGCCTGGGGCAAGTGAGATTACTTCGCCTCAAGAGGACGCCTTAGAGACTAGTGGCAGTGAACCACCCCTTAGTGGCAGCGATGCTGTGCAAGAGGCTGATGCTAACGCTATGGCTACTCAGGCTTTGTTAGCCAGTGTAACGACAATTAAGCAGACAGCTGAGCAGGGCGCTAAGGGGTTTAGAGCTCAGAGATATATGGTTGGTTTTATCATTTCTTTAGGTTTTGTGGGCCTGTTGAGTGGTGGTGCGATGTTATATGTATTGCAAAATGCAATAAAAGAGGCCTCTGTAATAAGCATCGCAATGGGCTCTAGGTTGATGGAATTTGAAGTGCAAATGAATCGTGTTATCCAAATCGAAGTTCAGCTTGATGAGCTAATGTTAGTTAACCAGCAACTTGCTCAGGGTACAGAGATGTTAATGTACCATCTAAAACAGGTTGGCACCGATGCGCTGCAAGCTGCGTCACAACAAGTCACAGAAAATAAGCTGATGTTGGGTAGTGTTAATGATAAAATTTTAACGAGTTTTGATGCCTTACAAATCACCACCAAAGCCCAGCAGGGGGTGTTAACTCAGTTGAAAAAACGTATTGATGGTGTGCAATTGCAAATGAATAAGGTGGAAAACGAAGACCTAGCGGGCCAGATGAAAGCCCTCATCGCCCTTGAACAAGAACGTTATTTCGAATTGGAACAAGCTAAATTAGATCTAGAGACCGCTCAATTTGAGGCCAAGAAAAAATCAGAAGCCTCTCCAATTGAAGGTAACTACATCACCTTTGGCGCAAAGCCCAAATAATGTGTTTAGCCTCCATCATTGTGGTGCACTAGCGGATTATGTGGGCTAAAAGCTGAGTTAAAGCAGATAAGGGGTTATAATGGGGTTAACTACTTAGGCCAAATTAGGACCCTACCATGAGTATTATTCGCCAACATGATTTGATTGATAGCGTTGCAGACGCTTTACAGTTTATTTCCTATTACCACCCGCTAGATTTTATACACGCTGTTCATGAAGCCTACCTGCGGGAAGAATCTAAAGCGGCCAAGGACGCCATGGCGCAGATCCTAATTAATTCGCGATTGTGTGCAGAAGGTAAGCGCCCCTTATGCCAGGATACAGGTATTGTTACTGTGTTTGTAGAGGTAGGCATGGACGTGCAATGGGACGCAGAACTCAGTTTAGAAGACATGATTAACGAAGGTGTAAGACGCGCCTACTTGCACCCAGATAATAAATTGCGCGCCTCTATCCTGTCTGACCCAGCAGGTAGTCGAATTAATACTAAAGACAACACACCAGCGGTGATCCATACCTCTATTGTTAAGGGTGACCGAGTTGATATTCAGTTAGCTGCTAAAGGTGGTGGTTCAGAGAATAAAAGTAAAATGGTTATGCTAAACCCATCTGATAGCATTGTAGATTGGGTGTTAAAGACAGTGCCTACTATGGGAGCTGGCTGGTGTCCTCCTGGTATGTTGGGCATAGGCATAGGTGGCACCGCTGAAAAAGCGGCATTGCTGGCTAAAAAATCCTTAATGGGTTCTGTGGACATTCACCAGCTACAAGCACGTGGAGCAAGTAATACTGCTGAAAAGCTGCGCTTAGAGCTGTTCGAAGCTGTGAATAACCTAGGTATTGGTGCTCAGGGCCTAGGTGGTTTAACCACGGTGCTAGACATTAAGGTGATGGACTACCCTACCCACGCGGCTTCTTTACCTGTATGCATGATTCCTAACTGCGCTGCGACGCGCCATGCACATTTTATGCTGGATGGCAGTGGGCCAAGTTTGCAAACACCCCCAAGTTTAGATGATTATCCAGACATTGCATGGGATTCAGACGCAGGTACTCGAAAAGTTAATTTAGATACGGTGACACCAGCAGACGTATTAACTTGGCAGTCTGGGGAAACTTTATTATTGTCGGGTAAAATGCTCACAG
>Ga0302117_10000948_pt1 | contig 13534 bp, 10 predicted proteins | sample AG5_322_MG_FD_203112 | JGI IMG/M metagenome (GOLD analysis project Ga0302117, IMG submission 203112) | Marine microbial communities from Western Arctic Ocean, Canada - AG5_32.2 | ecosystem: Environmental > Aquatic > Marine > Oceanic | place: Canada: Western Arctic Ocean | collected 2017-10-01 | reverse complement strand
TGCTGATACGGCGCTGAAGACCGCCAACTCGGGTTATCTGACGCGACGTTTGGTGGACGTCTCGCAGGATGTGATCGTGCGGGGCCCAGATTGTGGGGCTGAAGATGCCCTTGAGGTCAGCCCTCTGGTGGAGGGTGGCGATATCGTCGAGCCCCTGGGAGAGCGAATTCTAGGCCGCGTCGCGGCGACAGATGTGCTCGATCCGGTGAACTCCGAGGTTTTGGTCGCGGCGGGTGACGAACTCGACGAAGAAGGCGTTCGGGCCATTGAGCATGCGGGCGTAGAGAGAGTGATGGTGCGTTCGGTATTGACTTGTGCAGAGCCGTTTGGGATCTGCGTCAAGTGTTATGGGCGCGATCTTTCCCGCGGTACGATGGTCAATCTCGGTGAGGCCGTTGGAGTGATTGCGGCTCAGTCGATTGGCGAACCCGGAACCCAGTTGACCATGCGAACGTTCCACATCGGTGGTGCTGCGACCCGGCGCGCCGAACAGTCACATGCGGAGTCGGGAACCGAAGGCGAAGTGAGGTTCCACAGCATTCGAAGTGTCCAAGACACCGAAGGTCGGAATACCGTGATGAGTCGTCACGGCGAAATTGGAATCGTTGATGCGAGCGGTCGGGAGCGTGAGCGACATCCAGTGGTCTATGGAGCAATCCTGAGGGTGAAAGAGGGCGATGCGGCCCAGCCCGGGATGATCCTTCTTGATTGGGACCCCTTCGCAAGTCCGATTATTTCCGAAATACAGGGCACCGTGGAGTTCATGGATATTGTCGAAGGTTCGACCATGCAGGAGCAGGTTGACGAGTTCACGGGCGTTTCTTCGAAGGTCATTATCGAATCCAAGGATCCAAGTCTGCGGCCCAGCGTTGTTGTCAAGGGCCCGGACGGCGAATCCGAGTCTCGATCGCTTCTGCCCGTGAATGCATTTCTCTCGGTGGCCGAGGGCGAGTCGGTAGGTGCTGGACACGTTGTCGCCAAGATTCCGCGGGAAGCGAGTAAGACCAAGGATATTACCGGCGGTCTTCCGCGTGTGGCGGAGCTCTTCGAAGCCCGCAAGCCCAAGGAATGCGCGGTTGTGGCCGAGATCGATGGCATCGTCTCGTTTGGTCAGGACGTCCGTGGAAAGCGTCGGGTTCTGGTGACTCCGCTGGAAGGGGGCGGTGATCCTGACGAATATCTGATTCCCAAGGGTAAGCACGTGAGTGTGCATGAGAAGGACCGGGTCAGAGCCGGTGAGGCCTTGATGGATGGCTCCTCTAATCCCCACGATATTCTCAAGATCAAGGGTGAGAAGGCTTTGGCTTCCTATCTCGTAGACGAGGTGCAGGAGGTTTATCGCCTCCAGGGCGTCAAGATCAACGACAAGCATATTGAGGTCATCGTCCGTCAGATGCTGCGGAAAGTTCGGATTACCGATGCGGGGGACAGTGATTTTCTGCTCGGTGAACACGTGGAGCGCTCACGATTCCGCGATACCAACGAGGCACTGGAAGCAGCGGATAAGCAGCCGTCGTCGGCCGAGCCCCAACTGCTGGGCATTACGAAGGCGTCGCTCTCTACTGAGTCATTCATTTCGGCCGCGTCCTTCCAAGAGACCACCAAGGTGCTGACTGAAGCCGCCATCTGGGGCAAGACAGATGGGCTACGCGGGCTCAAGGAGAACGTCATCATGGGCCGGCTCATCCCGGCGGGGACCGGGCTTGATATATACCAGGGGCTCGGAATTCAGGTTGAGCTGCCAGAGGGTGAGGTCTCCGTGGAAGAGGCAGAGGTTTCGGCCAACCTGTTCGGAGAGAGTTCCCAGGCGGAGACCGGAATCGACGAAGCGAGCGTCCAGTTGGACCCCAGCCCGCTCGATGGCCGATAGCGTATTCTTCGGCGAGACGATCCGGGTGGGGGAACAGTCCCCACCCCGATGGCCAGCCAGACTGAGGGAGGCACAGCCTCGATTTGGAGGCCCCGTCCCCCGCACCGAGCAAAGACGGGAAAGACAGGGCCTCGTTGTTCGAGCGGGGAACCGTCTCTTTGGCGCCCTAGAAGTCACCATTTTTTGGGCTAAAAAGGCCTCGGTAGTCGTCTTCGGTGGAGCAGAACCGAAGGCCGCGAGCCCAGCAGGCCGGTTGACGTTGACATGGACTAGCAGGTCGCTAAGATGCGGCGGCTTCGGAACAGGAGACTGCATCTCCGCGTTCCGCCTCCGGATTCCGGAGGGGCTAGCTGAGGAAGCGAGTCTGCAGGCAAGGGTTAATCGATTAGTGCCTGCAGTCTTCGTGGTTTGCACGAGCCGTATTGTGCGGTTGTGCAGTGGGCAGATAGGAAATTTCCACCTGCCTTCTCCGCTCCCTTCGTAACCGAGACGCGGGCACGGTGGATTCTTGTCTCTGGAGTTGGCCTGAGGGTCACCCTGAATGTTCTGAACCCGAAAGCCAGCCGGCGGTGCGACGAGCCGGTGAAAAACAAAGGCCAAAAGCCGAAAAGGCCAACGGCCCGAAACGAAATAGTAAAAGACGCCGCCGGATCCCGGCGAGCGAAACATGAAGCCGAGGTGGCATGCCGACAATTCAGCAGTTGATACGCAAGGGTCGTAAGCCCAAGCAGTCGCGAAGCAGTTCGCCAGATTTGGCCAAGTGCCCGCAACGGCGGGGAGTGTGCTTGCGTGTTTTTACCGCAACGCCCAAGAAGCCCAACTCTGCATTGCGGAAAGTTGCCCGTGTTCGTTTGACCAATGGCAATGAAGTCAACGCTTATATCCCCGGTGTCGGTCATACCCTCCAGGAGCACTCGGTTGTCCTGGTTCGGGGGGGGCGAGTCAAGGATCTTCCCGGCGTTCGGTACCACATTGTCCGAGGGACCCTGGACGCGACCGGCGTGGACGGGCGTAATCGGGGTCGTTCGAAGTACGGAGCTAAGCGACCCAAATAGCGACCCTGCTGGGACGCATAGCTTGACAATTATTCATATATAAGAGTCACAGGGATAAGAAATGCCGAGACGTCGAGTAGTACAGAAGCGGGAAACACCCGCTGATCCCAAGCACGGTGACAAGATGGTTGGGCAGTTCATTAATGTTTTAATGAGCGATGGTAAGAAGAGCACGGCCGAGTCGATCCTCTATGGCGCTTTTGAAGAAATAGAGCAGAAAATGCGGAGCGATGCCCTGGCGATGTTTCGTAGGGCGCTCGAGAATGTTCGTCCGAGGCTGGAGGTGAAGTCGCGTCGAGTAGGCGGTGCGACTTATCAGGTTCCCACGGAAATATCTTCCAAGAGGGCGTCGTCCCTAGCCATGCGATGGCTGGCGTCTTACTCCCGGGCAAGGCCCGGTAAGAGCATGAAAGAGCGTCTGGCGAATGAAATTATTGATGCCGCTAATGAACGCGGTGAAAGTGTAAAGAAGCGGGAAGACACCCATCGGATGGCGGACGCCAACAAGGCCTTTGCTCACTTCAAATGGTAGTGCGGCCGGAGCCGTTGCCTGAATTGGGCGCTCCGTGGAGAAGCGCGGCTTTCGGAAAGCCAGGGTCGACTCGCAGTGACGAGAGGAAATGATGGCGCGAACAGCGCCACTCGAAAAGATCAGAAATATTGGCATCATGGCGCATATTGATGCGGGCAAGACGACGACAACGGAACGCATCCTCTACTACACCGGTGTTAATTACAAAATCGGGGAAGTTCACGACGGTGCGGCGACAATGGACTGGATGGAGCAGGAGCAGGAGCGTGGCATTACGATCACGTCTGCCGCGACGACTTGTGAGTGGAGGGACCACCAAGTGAACATCATCGACACGCCCGGCCATGTCGATTTCACAATCGAGGTGGAGCGCTCCCTTCGCGTACTAGATGGAGCTGTGGCGGTGTTTTGCGGAGTCGGTGGTGTAGAGCCTCAGTCTGAGACTGTGTGGCGACAGGCCGACAAGTACGGCGTGCCAAGGGTTGCCTTTGTGAACAAGATGGACCGAATCGGGGCAGATTTTCCCCGAGCAGTGGAAATGATTCGTGAGCGGTTTGGGGCCAACGCCATTCCGCTGCAACTTCCGATTGGCGCAGAAGAAAGTTTTGAAGGCGTGATCGACTTGATCCAAAATAAGGCGCTCTACTGGGAGGACGACAGCCTCGGTGCGAAATTCCGCGCCGATGAGATTCCCGCTAGGTTGCGCGAGACAGCGAACGAGGCCCGAGAACAATTGGTCGAAGCGGCTGCGGAATTCGACGATGACCTGATGACCCGTTATCTGGAAGGTGCGGAGGTCAGTGACGCGAGTGTCGTGGGCGCACTGCGTCGAGGCACTCTGGCCCTTGAGGTCGTTCCGGTTTTATGCGGTAGTTCATTCAAGAACAAGGGTGTCCAGCCGCTCCTCGATGCGGTGGTTGATTACCTCCCCTCTCCGATCGATGTACCTGCCGTCGAGGGCATTCGTCCGAAGGATGGCGCCATTGTCTCCCGAAAGGCCGATGACAATGAGCCTTTCTCCGCTCTAGTCTTCAAGCTAGTGAGTGATAAGCATTCCGGTTATCTTGCCTATCTCCGGGTCTACTCCGGAACCGCTAAGAGCGGTGAGACCTTCCTTAATGGTGGTAGTGGGCAAAAGCAACGAGTCGGACGATTCCTGCGGATGCATGCCAATAAGCGCCAGGATGTAGAGGGCGCCTACGCAGGGGATATCGTTGCGGCGGTTGGCCTTAAGGGTGTGGCTACGGGAGATACGATCTGCGGCGTCAACGCGCCGATTGTTCTGGAATCACTCGAGTTCCCTGCCCCGGTTATCTCTATCGCAATCGAGCCCAAGACGACCGCCGATATGGCGAAGCTATCCGAGTCGTTGGAACGGCTCGCCCTGGAAGACCCGTCATTCAAGGTGAGCACTGACGGCGAGACCGGTCAAACCATCATCTCGGGTATGGGCGAGCTTCATCTTGAGATCATCTCATCCCGGCTCCTGCGGGAGTTCAAGGTAGACGCGAATGTGGGCCGACCCCAAGTCGCCTACAAGGAAGCGATCACTCGATCTGTGACCGTTGAAGGCCGATACGTCAAGCAGACAGGCGGCTCGGGCGAATTCGGTGTTGTGACGTTAGAAGTCAGTCCCGGCGAGCGAGGCGAGGGGTTCCATTTCGAGAATGCAATACGGGGTGGATCCATTCCCAGTGACTTCATTTCTGCGATCGAGAGGAGCTGCAGCGAATCCGTAGAGAGCGGGATGCTCGCTGGTTTTCCCGTTGCCGACGTCAGAGTGAAGCTTCTGGACGGCGAGTGTCACGACGAGGACTCGTCCGAGCGGTCCTTCAGCGTCGCTGCCGCAATAGCCATGGGGGATGCGCTCCGCAAGGCGGACCCCGTCCTGCTGGAACCCGTAATGGCTGTGGAGGTCGTCACTCCAGAGGAATATAGAGGCGCGGTTCAAGGCGATCTGAATAGCCGCCGCGGTCAAATTATGGGAATCGACATGCGCGGCGGTGCCCAGGTCATCACAGCAGAGGTTTCGTTGGCAGAAATGTTCGGCTATGTGGGCGCGGTGCGCTCCATGACCCAGGGCAGGGCCAGCTATACGATGCAATTTTCGCACTACGATCGAGCACCGGCCTCGGTAGCCGACTCGATCATGGCGCGGTAGGACAGTTAGCAGCAACGCGAAGTCAGGAACGCCGAAGGGCGTTCCGTCACACTCAAGGCAGGACGAGAGGACGCGATGGCCAAGGAGAAGTTCGAGCGGACGAAGCCCCACGTAAACGTGGGGACCATCGGACACGTAGATCACGGCAAGACGACGCTGACGGCTGCGATTACCCAGAGGCAGGCCCATAAGGGACTGGCGGATTTCACTCCTTTCGATCAAATCGACAAGGCTCCGGAAGAGCGGGAGCGCGGGATTACGATCGCGACGTCTCATGTGGAGTACCAGACGGAGGCTCGTCATTACGCGCACGTAGATTGCCCCGGTCATGCTGACTATGTGAAGAACATGATCACGGGTGCTGCTCAGATGGACGGTGCAGTGCTGGTGGTTTCGGCGGCCGACGGTCCGATGCCCCAGACTCGGGAGCATGTGTTGTTGGCGCGTCAGGTGAACGTTCCATTTATCGTGGTTTTCATGAACAAAGTGGACCAGGTAGATGACGAAGAGCTCCTTGAGTTGGTTGAGATGGAAGTTCGCGAACTTCTTTCGGACTATGAGTTCCCGGGCGATGACATTCCGATCGTCAAGGGGAGCGCCTTGAAGGCTCTCGAGTCCCCCGATGACGCCGCCGCGAACACTTGCGTCGACGAGTTGATGGACGCGCTGGATTCGTATATTCCGGAGCCCGAGCGCGCACTGGACAAGAGTTTCTTGATGCCGATCGAGGACGTGTTTTCGATTACGGGTCGTGGAACGGTTGTGACCGGGCGTATCGAGCAGGGCATCATTCATACGGGCGACGAAGTCGAGATCGTGGGAGTTCGGGACACGACGAAGACGACGATCACGGGCGTGGAGATGTTCCGTAAGATTCTGGACCAGGGCCAAGCAGGGGATAACGTGGGTTGTCTTCTTCGCGGTACGGGTAAGGATGATGTCGAGCGGGGTCAGGTCCTCGCGAAGCCCGGATCGATCACGCCGCATACTGTGTTCAAGGCCCAGGCCTATATTTTGACGAAGGACGAAGGGGGACGGCATACTCCGTTCTTTAACGGTTATCGTCCGCAGTTCTACTTCCGGACGACGGATGTGACGGGTGTGGCCGAGCTTCCGGAAGGTACAGAGATGGTGATGCCCGGCGACAACGTGGAGATGAAGGTGACGTTGATTACGCCCATCGCCATGGATAAGGAACTACGCTTCGCGATCCGCGAGGGAGGCCGTACGGTTGGTGCCGGTGTTGTCGCTGAGGTGATCGAGTAGAGAATCGAGCAGAGAGCAGAAGCGGATCTGGACAGCCGGACTTGTGTAATGAAGGCGCGTAGCACAATTGGTAGTGCATCGGACTCCAAATCCGGGGGTTGGGGGTTCGATTCCCTCCGCGCCTGCCAGCATCAAGAAAATAACGAAGCGAAATTTTCAAACTACGCAGAGCAGAGTTGTCGCGAATGCGACTGGGAACCTGGGGATTGAATATGGCAGTGAATCCTGTCGAATGGGTAAAGGACACTCGGGTATACCTTGGGGACGTGCAGGGTGAGTACCAGAAGATTACGTGGCCGCCCCAATCCGAAGCGATTGCGGGAACCCTCGGAGTCGCGGCAATCGTTACTGTGGTCACGACTGCACTGGGCTTCGTTGATTTTCTGCTCAGCCGGATAATGCAGTATCTGCTCAGCTAGTCGTTTTTGGGAAGTTGGAAGGTTCTGGACTTGGGATGATGGAGGGGATTGCGAGAGGCATGGCTAAGAATTGGTACATCGTCCATACCTACTCGGGCCAAGAGGCGCGGGCCAAACAGTCGCTTCTGGAGCGGGCTCAGACGCTTGGGTTCGAGGAGAAATTTGACGAAATTTTGATCCCGGAGGAGAGCGTTGTTGTGATAGTTGGGGGGAATAAGCGGACTTCCAAGAGGAAGTTCTTCCCTGGATACATCCTCGTGCACATGGACCTCAATGACGAGACTTGGCATGTCGTCAAAGGAACGCCGAAAATCACAGGCTTCGTAGGTAACGCTACGGACCCACCGGCTGTATCTGAAGAGGAAGTTGAGCGCATGACCCAACGGATGAAGGAAGGGGCCGCCAAGCCCAAGCCGCTCATTCGATTTGAAGACGGTGAGGCAGTGAGGGTCGTTACAGGCCCGTTCGCAAATTTTCCGGGCTACGTGGACGAAGTCATGGAAGACAAAGAGAAACTCCGCGTCATGGTTCAGGTCTTTGGGCGCGCGACGCCTGTGGTTCTGGACTACGCAAGTGTGGAGAAGGCCTGAAGTAGATCTACGGCGTACGCGCCGAGCATTGAATTCCGGCAAATTGAGTCGGAGTGAAGCCCTGGAGGGAAGTTCGAGTGGCCAAGAAGGTCGTTGCCATAATCAAGTTGCACTGTCCGGCTGGAAAAGCGAATCCTGCTCCGCCGGTCGGTCCGGCGCTGGGTCAGCATGGCGTCAACATTATGGAGTTCTGCAAGACATTTAATGCGCGAACCCAAGATCAGGCGGGTTTGATTATTCCCGCTGTGATCTCGGTGTACGCCGACCGCTCATTTACTTTCGAACTCAAGTCCCCCCCGGCAGCGGTGCTCCTTAAGAAGGCTGCCAAGATCAAGAAAGGCTCAAACGAGCCGCACAAGACCAAGGTGGGAACAGTGAGCCAGAAAGACCTGGAAAATATTGCAGAGATCAAGAAGGCGGATCTCAATGCCTGGGACATGGAAGCGGCCAAGAAGATTATTGCCGGGACCGCACGGTCCATGGGTCTGAAAGTGGAGGGCTGAGAGAAGTGGCGCGTCGAAGTAAACGCTATCAGAAAGCAGCTGAGTTGATCGACTCAGAGAAGCTGTACACCCTGGAAGAAGCAATTGGGTTGATCAAGAGCTTCCCGGACACGACCCTCGATGAGAGCGTCGATCTGGCTATCAACTTGGCGGTGGATCCAAAGCACGCGGACCAGATGGTACGTGGTGCGATCGTGCTTCCTCACGGGATTGGCAAGACAGTGAGGGTGCTGGTGTTTGCGAAGGGGGACAAGGAACAAGAGGCTCGAGACGCAGGTGCAGACTTTGTCGGAGGAGACGACCTCGCCAAGAAAATCCAGGAAGAGGGTTGGCTGGACTTCGACCGGGTCATCGCGTCGCCGGATATGATGGGCGTCGTGGGCCGACTGGGTAAGGTGCTTGGCCCGCGTGGCCTGATGCCCAACCCGAAGTTGGGCACGGTTACTCCGAACGTCGCTCAGGCCGTTAGCGAACAGAAGGCGGGCAAGGTGGAGTACCGCGTGGACAAAGCGGGAATTATTCACTGCGCGATTGGAAAGCGCTCTCTGGAAGCACAAGCGATCCTGGAGAACGCCTCGGAACTCATTCAGACGGTTCAGAGAGCCAGGCCGGCCGCTACCAAGGGCATCTATATGAAGAAAATTACGGTTTCCACGACAATGGGTCCGGGGCTCAAGGTAGACCCTTCGGCTCCCCTTGTCGTGAGTGCCGCTTGACCTGAAGGGTTTGTGTTGTGCTGACACGTGAGCAAAAGACGAATGCCGTCGCCGAGTTGAAGGAAAAATTCGGTCGAGCGACGAGTGTTTTTGTGGCCGACTATCGCGGACTAAGTGTGGAAGAAGTGCGCGAATTGCGAGGGCAACTTCGCAGCGAATCCGAGTCGGAGTTCGAGTATCGAGTGGCCAAGAATTCGCTGCTCAACTTGGCCGTTGAAGGGCATGAAGCGGAGGTCCTGAAAGAGCATTTTACGGGTCCGACCGCGGTTGCGCTCTCCTACGGCGATCCGGTTGGCCTGGCGAAAATCCTGGTCAAGTACGCGAAGGATCACGAAGTTTTTGAAATCAAGGGAGGCGTGCTCGATGGCAAGTCCCTGGATGAAGGCGATGTGAAACATCTCGCCACCCTGCCGAATTTGCTCGAGTTGCGAGGCATGCTGGTGGGTTTGTTGCAGGCTCCAGCAGTGAAGCTTGCAAGGTTGCTCAACGAGCCCGGCGGTCAGCTGGCTCGATTGGTAGCGGCGCGCAAGGACGCGCTTGGAGAATAGGGCTCTCGCGAGTCCAGCTTAGTTTTCGTTTACAGGCGGGAGGAGACGGCAAAGGCCGGATCCGCAACTAAACCGCCGCAACAAGAAGGGTTCAAGGAAAATGGCCGATCTGAACGAAATTGCCGAAACACTCTCGGGTCTCACAGTTATGGAGGCCGCAGAACTGGCGACCTTGCTCGAAGAAAAATGGGGCGTATCCGCTGCGGCGCCAGTTGCAGTTGCTGCTGGTCCGGCAGCGGGCGGAGATAACGCTGCTGCCGCAGAGCAGACTGAGTTTGATGCTGTGCTGATCTCCTTCGGCGACAAGAAGATTCAGGTCATCAAGGAAGTCCGAGCCATCACCGGGCTTGGTCTGAAAGAGGCCAAGGCTCTGGTCGAAGGGGTGCCGACGGCAATGAAAGAAGGCATCGAGAAAGAAGAGGCCGAAGCGATCAAAGCGAAGATCGAAGAGGTTGGGGGCCAGGTCGACATCAAGTGAGATGATTCGAGCCGAGTGTTCAACTCGGCTCTCTGTGCGGCCGAAATCTTCGAATTTCGTCTCGGTCTGCCGCTTGGCGAGTCCTACATCGGGGCTCGTCGATCAGGTGGCCAGGAGGGGAGTCCCCAGCAGTGTCCGAAATTACCTACTCAGAATTTTCGCCCCGTCTTCGCAAGTCATATGCGCAGATCAAGAAGATAATTGACATTCCCAATCTGCTTGAGTTGCAGAGGGCGTCGTTCGACAAGTTCCTCCAGTCGAATGTGGAAATGGAGAAGCGGGAGAAGGTAGGGCTGCAGAGCGTTTTTGCCGCTGTATTCCCGATTCGCGATTTCAACAATACGGCATCCCTGGAGTTCGTTGGGTACACCCTGGAAGAGCCGAAATACGACGTTCAGGAATGTCTTCAGCGGGGGATGACTTACGCGTGTCCCTTCAAGGTGACGATTCGATTGGTGGCCTGGGAGGACTCCGAGGGCTCGCAGACCATTCGTGACGTGAAGGAGCAGGAGGTCTACTTCGGAGAGATTCCGATCATGACCGAAAACGGGACCTTCCTGATAAACGGTACCGAGCGAGTGATTGTTTCGCAGTTGCACCGCTCGCCGGGAATCTTCTACGACACAACGCTATCCACTACTGTGACCGCTGCTGGCAAGAAAATCTATTCATGCCGGATTATTCCGTACCGCGGTTCGTGGCTCGATATCGAGTACGACCACAAGGACCTTGTCTTTGCGCGAATAGATCGCCGTCGAAAAATTCATGTAACTGTCTTGCTAAAGGCTCTGGGGTATCAGCCCGAGGATCTTCTGCAGCACTTTTACCCCTGTGAAACAATCAAAATCGATGGCAAGCAGATCCAGAAGAAAGTCAAACCTGAAAACCTGATCGGCCAGCGTTGCACGAAGGAACTGAAGGACGCGTCCGGTAATGTCATTGTTCGAAAGGATAAGAAATTCACCAAGGCGGCCGCTCGGAAGCTCAGGGCTGCTGAAATCGAATGGATCCCAGTCGGCCTCAGCGACTTGATCAGGGTCGATGCGGTTAAGCGAGTAGCTCCCGTGGACATCGTTGATGAAACTACTGGCGAAGTCCTCATGGAGTGCAACGAGGAACTGACCCAGGAGCACCTCGACGACTTCAAGTCGCGGGGAATTAATGAATTTCCTCTTCTCTTCTTGGACCCGTTGACCACCGGAACTGCAATCCGCGACACCTTGATTGCCGACAAAACTTTGAGCCAGGGCGAAGCGATGATCGAGATTTATCGTCGACTACGTCCCGGTGATCCGCCGACACTGGAAACGGCTACGAACCTCTTCAATAACCTCTTCTTTAATGCGGAGCGTTACGACCTCTCGCTGGTTGGTCGTCTGAAGCTGAACCACAAACTTGATTTCGACAGCGAAGAACATGTCACGGTTACCGATGGCCAGAAGGCCGGAGACGAGCCGATCTCCGCTCGCCTTGCAGACCTTCTGACTCTCCGCAGCGACGATATCCTCGGGGCTGTCAAGTACTTGGTGGACCTGAAGAACGGGACCGATGCGACTAAGCGCGTGGACGATATCGACCACTTGGGGAACAGGCGCGTCCGGGTCGTCGGCGAACTACTCGAGAACCAGTACCGAATCGGCTTGGTGCGCATGGAGCGCGCGATCAAGGAGCGAATGTCGCTTCAGGAAATCGAAACGCTGATGCCCCATGACCTGATCAACTCCAAGCCGGTAACCGCCGTCATCAAGGAGTTTTTCGGATCGAGTCAGCTTTCCCAGTTCATGGATCAAACAAATCCGCTGTCCTCGGTAACCCACAAGCGCCGACTTTCGGCGCTTGGCCCGGGAGGTTTGACACGGGAACGAGCGGGCTTCGAGGTTCGAGATGTTCATCCGACTCACTATGGACGAATCTGCCCGATTGAAACACCTGAAGGTCCGAATATTGGCCTGATCGCCTCGCTTTCCACCTTCGCTCGTGTCAACGACATGGGTTTTATCGAGACGCCCTACAGGAAAGTCGAGGGCGGCAAGGTACTGGGCGATGTCAACTTTCTCTCCGCGCTTGAAGAGGAGAGGATGTCCATCGCACAGGCGAATGCGCCTCTGGACGAAGATGGGCGGTTTAAACTCGACCGAGTTTCGGCCCGAAGGCAGGGCGAGTTTGAAATGGTTGAGCCTGAAGCCGTAGACATGATGGACGTTTCGCCGAACCAGTTGGTATCAGTTGCTGCATCGCTGATTCCCTTCTTGGAGAACGACGATGCGAACCGGGCGCTAATGGGCTCGAACATGATGCGTCAGGCCGTGCCCCTTCTCCGGACCCAGGCTCCTCTGGTGGGGACGGGAATGGAGGCAGTGGTTGCTCGGGATTCAGGCGTTACGGTCGTCGCGAAGCGGGACTGCATGGTGGAGTCTGTGGACGCTTCGAGGATCGTACTCAAGCCGATGTATACAGACCCTGCTGAGTCCAATGTCGACATCATCAATCTGATCAAGTATCAGCGCTCAAATCAGAACACGAGCATAAATCAGACTCCCATCGTTAAGCCCGGGGATACAGTCAAGGAAGGTCAAGTCATTGCGGACGGTCCTGCAACGGATCGTGGCGAAATGGCTCTTGGCGTCAACGTCAAGGTCGCGTTCATGCCGTGGGGTGGTTACAACTTCGAGGATTCGATTCTCATCTCCGAGCGAATCGTTAAGGATGACTTCTTTACGTCGATTCACATCGAAGAGTTTGAGTGTGTCGCCCGAGATACAAAGCTCGGTAAGGAGGACATCACCCGGGACATCCCGAATGTGGGTGAAGATGCGCTGAATGACCTCGATGAAGCAGGGATCGTTCGGATCGGTGCGGAGGTCAGGCAGGACGATATTCTCGTAGGCAAGATCACGCCCAAGGGAGAGACCCAGCTTTCTCCTGAAGAACGGCTGCTGCGAGCCATCTTTGGCGAAAAGGCTGGGGACGTTCGTGATACTTCGCTCAAGGTGCCGCCGGGTGTTGTGGGTACGGTGATCGGTGCGCAGGTTTTCTCTCGTCGGGGCGTTGAAAAGGACGAGAGGGCCAAGGCGCTTGAGGAGGCAGAGATTGATCGCCTCCGGAAAGATCAAGAAGACGAGATAAGGATCATACGAAGGGGTGCCTTTACGAACGTCTCTGCGGCCATTGTGGGCAAGCAGGCGGCGAATACCATCGGTGACGAACGCCGGGGCATTGAATGGGTACGCTCGGGAGATGTGATCACCGAGGAGCTGCTCGCGGCAATTCCCGATCGAAGGTGGAGAGAAATCCAGGTCTCCGACGGAGTCACTCAGGATCAGATCGATCGCATCTTCGCGAATATCGAAGATCAAGCCATGGTGATCAAGGCCGTCTTCGATGAGAAAATCGCTC
>Ga0302117_10000946_pt1 | contig 13539 bp, 9 predicted proteins | sample AG5_322_MG_FD_203112 | JGI IMG/M metagenome (GOLD analysis project Ga0302117, IMG submission 203112) | Marine microbial communities from Western Arctic Ocean, Canada - AG5_32.2 | ecosystem: Environmental > Aquatic > Marine > Oceanic | place: Canada: Western Arctic Ocean | collected 2017-10-01 | reverse complement strand
CTACCCCGAGGATCACATAAAAATATGCACGGCATTGAAACCCTCAAAACCCGAATCCAAAACGGCGAAACAATAGTCGGCGCATCAATACGCATGTGGGCAACCAAAGCCGAAATCGAACAAACCATGTCGCAGCGAACCTACGACTACCTCGCCGTCGACGCCCAACACAGCCCATTCAGCGAAGAAAACCTCGCAACCATCTGCGAAATCGCCAACAAAATGGGAATCCCCGTTCAACTGCGCATCAAGCACACGCAATTCACCTTCACAATCGGCAACATGCTCGACCTCGGACCCTCAATGATCGAAGTCCCGCAAGTCGAAGATCTAACCACCGTAATAAACGCAGTCGACAACTTCCACTACCCGCAAAAAGGACGTCGAAGCTGGGGACCCTCAAGAAGCCCCCAAACATCCGAATACCCACAGCGCCTCGAATACGCCGAATGGTGGAACACACACGGCATCCTCTGGATGCAGCTCGAATCGATAGCCGCCGTAGTTCAAGCCAAAGAAATGGCCGAAGCCGGAGCACAAGTCCTATCGTGGGGACCCAACGACCTGGCATTCAACCGCGAAGCCAATCCCGATCACGCGCTGAAAACCGACGACGACTGCATCAACCACGTCCTCGAAGCCCTCAAAGGCACCCAAACAAAGCTCTGCCTGCGCACCTACAGCGACGAACAACTAGCGCGCTACGAACAAATGGGAGCCACCATGTTCTTAGACGAAACCAGCATCGCCTCAGCCCCCGATTAGGCAGTCCACTAACCACAATCATCCCAGCCAACAAATCATTGGCTAGAAAACGCGCCACTGGCGCCTAGCCACCGCTATGTTCAGCGAACACCGGGCTCACCCACGCCATCTCCATATCCTGCTGAACAACCTTCACCCAGTACGGATTCACACCCGGCTTAACACCATCATCCGTAACCGTAAACGAAGCCCGATCCACGCCCGGCTCCGGAGCCAACTCAACCGTCACACTCCTGTTCAAGTGACCCAAATCCACCCGTGCCGCCCGCTCGGCAAGCTGTGCCAACGTAGTCGTAATCCGAACAGAATCCGCCTCAGAAGTAGCCATCCGCCGAGGCGCCACCTCGCCATGCATCCCAAACTGCTCACCAATAATCAACTGCGAATTCAGCACCAACGTAATTTCCGAATCGGCGTCCAAAGAAACATCAGCAATCACCCCACTCGGATATCCACACGCCCAACCATTCAACCCGAGCCGAGACGAACTCTCCCGGTCGAACCGCGAACGAGGACTATCGAAGCGAATCGTAGAAACATCACCGATCACACCGCCAGCAACCTCCAGATAACCATCCCAGATAATCCCCGAATAGCTCGACATCCGACTCGCACCATCCCACAAAACCCGCACCCTATTCCCCGTGGCCGCAGCACCAAACTGCTCCGTGTGAATCAGCTCAAGCCCTCGGTAAACCTCGACCCGCTCCAACGACGCAGTCCCCTCAACATCCACCCGAATTTCGCAGCTCGAACCACACGAATACTTCTCACCAATCAAATGCCCATCAACGCTCACGTCAGCCCGAATACGCGCTCCCGTAGTCGCATAAACCCGCTTCGCCTTAATCGCATCCAACACACCTTTGAGAGTCAACTCCTCAGCGTAAACACCCGTCAAACCGCCCTTGGAATATCGACGTAACTGGTGCCCCGGTCGATCGTCCCCCGGTCTTCCCGTGTGGCAGTCGTTCCCGCCAACAAATCCCATCTGGTACCCACGTTCAAGCGACTCCCGCAAAATCCATTCGAACGAACCGTGCGTCGAAGTGACCTCCACCGCAGGCTCCAACGTCGGATCGTGCCACTGCAAATCGGCGTGCTGCCCACCAACGTGCGGAGTAATCACCGTGTCAGTGCCTCGATAAAAGTTGTGCAAATTCCGCACATGCGGAAGATCCGACTCCCCGGGTCGACCCAAGCTCGAAGCACCGCGCCACCGCTTCATCGGCAAGTCATACCGACCAAAATAAACGTTGTGATGCCCCCCAGCAGCCAGGTTCCCCGACCATTCAAACCCCGGCAATGGAACGAACCGACCCGGCTGGTGAAACCTCTTTTCTTCCACCTGCTGAATCTCGTAAGCGTCAGTCGAGTGCGCACTATCGTTTCGCTGATACCCCGCGAAATCCAATCCAGAAACCTCATGAGCGTAATTGAAATATTTGCCAATCTTCGAAGGATCAGCCACCTGCCCCGAATGCGGATCGCCCCAGAACAACTTCAACGCAGGCAGCTCCTGCGCAATCCGAACCTGGTTGCTACTGGCCGAAAGACCGTTCTCCACATCCTCAACACTGATCCGAGTCGCACCAGCCTCGGTAAACACAGCCCCTTCGATTCGCCGAACACCCCCATCCGAATCGCCAAACGAAAGCGTGTCTCCATCAGGCAAAATCAACCCCGGAGCCGAAATATCCACGCTCCCGCGATACCGCTCAGCCGGATTCCCCCAACGATCCTCCGCCTTCAGCAACAGCGCGAACGAAGACCCAATCTCGATATCTGAAGGAGCAATCGCGGACAACGACTCAGCCTGACCACCCGCCACCTCAACTATCACCGATTCAATCGCAGTCGAAACGCCCTCACCCGTTGGGTCTACCCGGCACCGAAAGTAGTGCTCAGTTTCATAAAACGTCTGCGCCCGAAGCCCATCCCCTGCACCAAGCGAAATCGTCAAACTCTCGCCAGCCGAAACCGTACCCGACTGCACAGTTACAACCAAAGATTTGTGATCAGGAGTGTGAACCGAAACAGCACGCCCATCAGGCGGCGAAACCTTCAAATAATCGTCGGCACCAGAATCCACCACCTGCGGCCGACCCCAATCCGAATCCGACTCCGTGTCGATCAAAATCGAACCACCAGCAGCCAATCCCGCACTCCCAGCCACATACCGCAACACAACAACAGCCAGCTCCCCAGCCTCAACCCGGCCGCCAGAAACCAACTCAATCAACCCAAATTCACTGGCCATCTGTTCGTCACCCTAATCAGAAAAACTGTCCAACCACAAACTGTCGTCTCGACAACGTAAATTGTCATCCTGAACTCGATTCAGGACCTCGAAGCAGTACGAAGTATCTGCCCACTCCCACCGTCATCCTGATGAAAATCAGGATCTGTGAATAACCGCCAACCCACCAACCACATAACATCCCAGCCATCAACGCATTTTTGTCATTGCGAGGAGGCTCTGCGACGTGGCAATCAACCATCAATACCCCTTCAGCCCAATGACTCAAGCAACAAACCAAAGCACCCAGAAAATGTCGCCTCGCGACCTAGAAAAAAGTCATCTAATGACCTCGATCAACCGATCCGCAATCACATCCTCTTGCCCATCCGAAACATTCACCATATTCGCCGCAAGCCCACCGTGATTCTTCGCCACGTAAATCCGCGGACTCCCCTCGTGCAACTCACTCCACACCCGCTCAATCTCGTCCTCACCACCATCCAAAACAATCACCACGTTCGGCACGTGATACGACTCATAATCCTGCTCAACCGTCGCCGAAACACCGGCTAATCCCTGCAAGCGAGAACAAAGATTATTCGCCCGAGCCCGCATAGCATCCTGCCGCGCCTCGTCATCCGACTCGATAAACAACTGCAACGCAGTCACCATCCCGATCATCTCTTCACGACCCACCTTCTGCGGACGGCCAATCGCCATCCCCGGCCCGCTGTTTTCCAGCGCAGCCTCAATCAAATCAGCCCTACCCGCCAGCAAACCAGCCGACTGCGGCCCTCCGATGTACTTCCCGCCCGAAAACGTCACCAGATCAGCACCCTCATCGATAAACCGGTTCAAATTCGAAGCAGGAGGCAACATCGCCGCCCCATCCACAATGAACGGCACACCAGCCGCCCTAGCAACCGCCGAAACCTCAGGAGCCGTCAGCCCACCCCGAGCCGGCCCATACGCATACGTATACAAAATCCCAGCAGTCGAATCCGTAATAGCCGCCGCCAACTCCTCGGCAGTAGCACCACCAGAAAAACTACCTGCGTAAGTCATCACCGCACCCGCATACTCGTGGCACTTCAAATACCCCGTCGGGTTATTCGCCTGAGTCAAAATCTCGATCTTCAACCCGATCGTATTCGGCAGCTGAGCAATCTTCGTAGCATCAGTCCCGGTCATCACCGCAGCCGTCGCCAAAACAAGCCCACCCGCAGCGCCCGAACAAATTAAACCCGCCTCGGCGCCCGTAATCTCGGCAACATACTTGCCCGTAGCCCGCTTCAACTCCACCAAATCGATAAACGATTCCGACGCCAAACTCATCGCCTCACGCACTTCCGGCCGCATCATCGATCCGCCATGAGTCGTGTGCGTGCCCCCGGCGTTTATCACCGGCGTCACACCAAATCGTGCGTAAACAGGGTTGTTTAGTGGGTCGATAGCCATCAGTTCTTTCCTCAATAAAGGTGCCACTACTAACATAAGAAGTTCCCGTTGCCGTCCCAAACAGCGATACCTGTGGTAAAACTACGCCGGAACGAACGAATTCAAATGTTGCACCGGTATATTGACACAAGATGTCGCCATGCAACCACCTCCGGAGGATAAGTTGAGCGGAATCTACGAACAGTTCGGGGTAACACCCGGAATCAACGCACGAGGAAACCAAACCCTGCTCGGCGGCTCAACGCCTCCACCCGAAATTCAAGACGCCATGGACGAGGCGATGAATTCGGGCTACGTTGTATTCGAAGATCTACTTCGAAAAACCGGCGCATTCATCGCCGAAACCCTCGGAACTGAACAGGCGTTCGTTACTTCTGGCGCAGCAGCTGCAATCTCGCTCGGTACAGCAGCAGCACTCGCGGGCAACGACCGCGAAAAGATGGGACTCATCCCCGACACCTCCAGCTTCGATCGAAACGAACTAGTCTTCCAAAAAGGCCAGGACTACACCTACAAACGCTGCTTCACACTAGCCGGAGCCAAGCTCGTCGAAATAGGACGAGAAGACGGCTGCACGGTGGAAGAAATGGAAGCAGCTATCGGACCCAAAACCGCAGGAATCGCCTTCTACGAAAGCGGCCAGTGGGGTCCGGAATGGGTGACGATCGAACAGGCACGTGAACTCGCCGACAAGCACGACATCCGCCTGATCGTCGATGCAGCAGGCCAAATCTACCCACTCGATCAGTTCACCAAGACCGCCCAAATCGGCGACGTAGTTGCGTTCGGTGCCAAGTACATCGGATCACCCCACTCAACCGGCATCTGCACAGGCCGCGCCGAATTCGTTGAATCCGCATTTCTACAGAACTTCATCGGATACGAAATGGCAGGCCAAGAAGGACTCGCACGACCCTACGGACGTCCATACAAAACTGATCGTGGCGAAGTGATCGGTGTCGCAGCGGCAGTCCGACGTTGGTTCACTATCAATCACGAAGACCGCCTCGCAATCGAAGAAGCCAAACGAACGGGATTCCACCGCGGCCTCAACGATATTGCAGGCGTAAGCGTCGACATCCCGAAAACTCCACAGATCGGCCCAAACACAACCGTATTCATCCACTTCGATCCCCAAACGCTCGGATTGGACGGTCACGAGGTGATCAAACGGCTCGAAGAAGGCGACCCACCGATCTGGACTAGAACCCACGACGATGGAAAATCCATCGGAATCGGTGTGCAAATGCTCACCGATGAACAGGTAGAAACCGTCATCCAGCGAATTAAAGCCATCGTCACCTGATCCGATACTGAAAAAGAAGCCGGCGAAAACCAGCCGGCACTCGCACTCCGAAAGAGAGCCTCGATATGCAATGGAACATCCTCATCACCGGCGGACGAGTAATCGACCCCTACTCGGGAATCGATGGCATCCGTGACGTCGCAATAACCGGCACCAAAATCGCAGAGGTAGGCGAAAACCTGCCGCAGGATAAAGCCGATCTCGTTATCGATGCCACTGGCAAAATCGTCACGCCAGGACTCATCGACCTCCACGTGCACAACTACACGGCACGCGGGGTAAAACCCAGCGTCGATTCCGACTCCACCAACATGGCGTACGGAGTGACCACTGCCCTCGACGCCGGAACCGCAACGCCCGACGAGTACCCCCACTACTGGGAATCCGATATCCAGAACACCAAGGTCCGGCTCTACTCCCTCGTACGCATGCCCGACCCGTACGGGCCAACACCGTCATCCGTGGGCGAAGTAAAAGATCTCATCACCAGCTACGACACACTTCTAGGTGTCAAATTCCACCACTCCCAGCACTTCGCATCGTTGCCAGTCGCACGAGAAGCCGCCGACTTTGGTGGCGGAATCCTAATGTGTGAAGCCTACGGAGCCCCCATCCCGCAACTACTCGACTGGATGAACCCTGGCGACATTCTCACCCACACATTCCACGCTGCCTTCCGATTCCCAATCTTCGACCATCGAGGAAATCTATGGTCGAAAATCTGGGACGCTAAAGAACGTGGCGTTTATCTCGATATCGGACACGGCGCACGCGGCTTCGCATTCCGAACGCTCGAGCAGGCGATCTCGCAGGGATTCAAGCCCGACACCATCAGTACCGACGTCCACGTCGGCAACATTGACGGTCCCGTCTTCGACATGCCAACAACCATGTCGAAGATGCTAGCGCTCGGCCTGAATCTAAACGAAGTAATCGAAATGTCGACCCGAATCCCAGCACGCGCCCTTTTCCAAGAAAAAGAACTCGGATCACTCGCAGTAGGCACAGTAGCCGACGTAGTAATCAGCGAAGTCCAACAGGGTTCGTTCGTCTATCTCGACGTACTACATGAAGAACGCTCAGCCAAAGAAAAATTCTCGCCCGAAACCGTCATCTACTCAGGAAACATCTACGACGGCGACAAATTCCAACCCGGCACGATGACCCACAAACACGACGCCCCACCAGGCTTCATCCTCACCGAAACATAAGGGTTGTATAGCTGCCCGAAGACTTCCCCCTCTCCCAGCGGGAGAGGGTTGGGGTGAGTGAGAATCGTGGGCATCAGCCAACAACCCACCAAAACTAGTTATCAACACTCCCGATCCGCAGCAGCATACTCAAATACCAGATAACGAAAATCTGACGCCGAGAATCCGCTGTGACCACTACGAAAATTCATACGTACTACAAAGTACTTGGGCTTCCGAGTGGTGCAACGCGTCCCAAATCAGAGCCGCCCACAGGCGATTAGCCGCAAAATGGCACCCTGACGTCAATCCATCCCCCGACGCCCTCGCAAGGATGAAACTCATCAACGTCGCTCGGGACACTTTGATCGACATGATCAACAAGCGCCCATTCACTCAGACAACGAGACAACCCGGAACGGGATACAGAGGCGACAAGTCACAAAAAACTACTTGGAAGAAAGACACAAGATCAGATGATGAGATTTGGCGCGGCAGGCCTCCTGGTGACTACCCGGACAACCAATACATGCAGGACGTGCCATGGGATAGGGACACTTGCCTAATATTCGTTGGCGTTGTAATTGTAGGCACCATCATCAGGGCAATCATTGCCGCGGCTAATGGCGAATTCGACTAAAACCTACCCCCGCGGCGCCATCAACGTCGCCTCATTAAAGTACCCGGCAGCAGAAAAATACGAACCGGAATTCTCTGCCGGGTGCTCATCCAAAATCGCATCCACCTCAGCCTTATCCTCAACCGATAAAACCCACTCCACAGCAGCAACATTCTGCGCAATCTGCTCAGCCGAACTAGCGCCAGCAATCACAGTCGCCACAATCGGGTCAGCCAGCAACCAAGCAAACGCCAGCTCCAAAACCGAATGCCCACGCTCCTTAGCCCAACCATCCAATAACCCCACCAGTTCCAAATTCCTCGGCGTAATCCACCGATCCGCCATACCCTGCTCCAGCGCCAACCGCGTCCCCGCAGGAAGAGCCCCACCAACAGCAGCATTCGCCTTCCCAGTCAGCATCCCAGCCGCCAACGGCAAATAAGGAATCACGCTCATCCCCAGCTTTTTGCAAGCCGGAATCATCTCCGCCTCAGCACCCCGAGCCATCATCGAATAAGCAAACTGCGAAGCCGCAAACGGAACAAACCCATTCTGATTAGCAGTCCACTGAGCATCCGTAATCCGCCACGCCTCGAAATTGCACCCTGTCGTATACCGAATCTTGCCGTCACGAACCAAGTCGTCTAACGCCCGCAAAGTCTCCTCAATCGGCATTCGAGTATCGGGACGATGAATCATGTACACATCGATATAGTCCGTCTGAAGCCGAGCCAAACTCTCCTCAACCGACCTCATAACGAACAAACGTGAACCACCAAAATTGTTCGGACCCTGCCGCCGCATCGACCCAAACTTCGTACCAATCAACATCTCATCACGCCGCCCCGCCAGCGCATGCCCGATGTACTCCTCCGACAACCCCGTGGCGTACACATTCGACGTATCGACGAAGTTCACCCCCTGATCGATCGCAGCATGAATGATCGCAGCCGACTCAGGCCGATCCCGCCGACCCGGCATCCCGAAGCTATTCGCCCCAAGCCCTATTTCCGAAACCTCTAAACCAGTACTTCCAAGATGCCGATATTTCAACTCGATACCTCCATCACCCCGGAAACAGCCACGTCATAACGATCTACCGCGTTCTGAACGACCAATTCCATATCTTCTGCCAAAACATATCCATTCCGCACCAGTGCCGCCGCATCCAGCCTCACCAACTCGAGATACTCATCTCGGTTCCCGTACCGTTCCTCAACAGAAAGCCGAGGATCGCCAGCCTCGTCCCGTGCCGCCCTGGTCGCCGCAAACCAGTTCGAGAACCCCAGCATCAAAATCTGCTGCTCAGGCGACCCCGTCTCGGGATCGCGAACATTCCAACCCGAATGCGTCGCCACCGGTCGTGTCAAATCAGGCAACCGAACTCCCGCCACCTCGTTCCCATCACCATCGACCGCCGAAACAAGGCATGGATATGTCGCTCCCTCAACCGACGGATACACACCAACACCCTCATCGGCCCTCGCCCCCAACTCCATCGATTTAATTACCCACAACTTCGATCGATCCGGAGTCACTTGCCCCGGCAACCGATCGAACACATCCAACACAGCACCCTGCGCCACCGCTGTCTCCGACCCAACCTGCGCATGCGCGCTCGCAGGCGGCTCAACACCGTCCGTCACCCACCGCTCCAAATTCACAAGCGCCGCCCTCAACAAAGGCGAATAGTCGACAACGTTGTAGGCATACCTACCTTGCCCACCCTCCGTACTCGCACCCCTCCCTTGCGGCAACGATCCCGCCCCATGCTGGGTGCCAGCAAAGTGATAAGACCGTGTGTCGGCATCCGATTCAAGGTCCCGTCGCCCCTCCGGGTCCGTATGCGCCAGTGAAGCATCACCCCGCCAGTACTCAGCCGAACTATTCGTATAAATCACCTTCGGAACGCTCCCACTCGCCTTCAAACGCTTGAGCAACCCATCCGAACCCTCACCAAACGGATCATCAAACTCCTCATGAGCGAACGGAAATAAATGCCCGAAACTCGGATACGACTGATTCGACGGCTGCGCATAACGATGGTTAAAAGCGCCCATCCTCGCCCCCGCAACGTGAGGCAGCAACCCGTCGTAAACCTTCCGACCCTGCTCATCAACGTTCAATCCCAGATGCAAAAACTGCCGCAACATCCGACCCGTCTGAGAAGTGCCAAACCCAAACGCATGATCAAGCCGACCCACCTCAGGCAAAAGCTCAGATCTATCGAACTTCAACCACGAAGCAACATCCCGCAACGCCAGCAACCCGGACCCAACCACCGGAGAATCCTTCGTCGAATACACAATCTGGTAGTACTTACCCGGCTCAAACCCGGCCGCAAGGTAAATGTGCTCGTCACTCGGCTCAACACCACTCGCCGTCTCACGAGCGAAACTCCACTCCGAACGTGGAACGACCTCATCCACACCGTCCTCGTAATCCTTCACATAAAGGACAGCCCCCGCCTCATCGAGATCACCCACCCGCAGCGGCTTGTGAATCCGATCAGCAAGCAACCAGGTCGATTCACGGCTGTTCGGCCTGATCTCCACCACGTTTTGCCCCGGATCAGCCTCACCCGAAAGATCCGCCATCGGAGGGTCAAGCCCCATCAACACGTCGTCCGCGTACACATCCCACTGCCAACCAATCGACGCAACGGTCCAACCACGGTCGAACAGAAAACCGTCACCCGGCCCTGCACTCGCAGCAGCACCCTTGCCGCTTCTATTAAACGTATCCACAACCCTGCGCCTGCCCCGATTTGGCAGCTCTACGAGCAGTCGATGCGCCGCCCGATCCGGATCCACCGGCCTCACAATCGAAAAATCAGCTGAAAACCGCACACGGCCATCGCTATCACGGGGAGCTAACTGCAAGTCGACTATCGAACTGTTCACCTCAGCCAGCGGATCAACAGCGAACGTCAAAACGGCATCGATCTGCTCATACACACCTGCGTCGCCAAATTCGCGACCATCCGCATACGGAAATCGAGTGACCTTATTCATATCGACGATTGCCATTGAATTCCTCAGTCTGTGTCAAAAATATAAATTGCGGTTTAAGTCTGGCGGGGCGATTATAGACTCGTCCACGGCAAATAGAGACAACAACTTATCGGAGACCGCATGTCACAGCCCGCTCGTCCAAACCTCGTCTACATCTTCACCGACCAGCAGCGAGCCGACACCATGGCGGCATACGGCAACGATTGGATCGACACCCCGAACCTCAACCGCCTCTCCGATCAAAGCTTCGTCTTCGAAAACGCCTACGTCAGCTCCCCCATCTGCACGCCGTCCCGCTCAACCCAAATGACCGGACTATGGCCTCACACAAACGGCTGCATCAAAAACAACATCCCGCTCCCGCAAGACGTCAAAACCTTCGCCGAATTTTTCCCTAACGACTACCACACCGCCTACTACGGCAAGTGGCATCTGGGCGACGAAGTGATCAAGCGAAAAGGCTGGGACGAATGGCACTCGATCGAAGACCAGTACCGCATCTGGAACACCGATCCAAAGCACAACGAAACCTTCAGCGACTATCACCACTGGCTCGTCGGCCTCGGCTACAAACCCGATAAAGAATCTGAGGGCGCAATGGTCTTCTCCCGACCCTTCGCCGCATCGCTCCCAATCGAACACACCAAGGCAACCTACCTCGGCAATCGCGTCTCCGAATTCATCGACAAAAGAAAAGACGAACCGTTCGCCATATGCATCAACTTCTTCGAACCACACCCGCCGTACGTCGGACCAACCGACGATCTGTACGATCCCAAAACCCTTCCGCAGTCTCCAATTTTCATGAAGAACCCGCCAGAAGATGCCGCAGGAATGCACCTGCTCATGGCCGAAGCCCAGCAGTCGAAAAGCGACTCGCCGGGGTCTACGGCGCTTGCTGAAGTTATGGGTAGAGACCTCCCACCAGAGGAAGTCGTCGGCGAAGGCCCAACTGAAAATACAGAAGCCGAGTACCGCCGAATCCAGGCGAGCTACTACGGACTCGTCACGCTAATGGACAAAGCAGTCGGCAAGATCCTCGATGCGATCGATGAAGCCGGAATCGCCGATAACACCGTGATCGTTTTCACATCGGAACACGGCGATCAAATGGGCGAACACAACATTTTCCAAAAAGTCGTCATGTACGAACAGTCGGCCAAAGTCCCCTGCCTGATGAAAGTTCCCTGGCTCGACAACCAGCGAGTACCCGGCCGCTACTCACATATCGACACGATTCCGACACTGCTCGACCTGATGGGCATCGATGTCCCAGAACACCTTCAAGGCGAATCAAAAGCACCAAAGCTCAGAAACGGTGAAACGCTCGAAGACAACGACATTTTCCTCGACTGGAACGGTCGCAGCATCGACCTTAAATTCCCGCTCACCGAACTCGAGCGAATGCGAGAAATACCACACCGTTGCGTCGTAACTGGCGACGGCTGGAAGCTGAACCTCTCAGTGGGCGATCAAAGCGAGTTATACGATCTCAACGCCGATCCCTACGAACAAACGAACCTCTACAACGACCCAACATACTCAGACCGTATCGTCGAACTAGCCAAAAAAATACGCAACTGGCAAATCAAAACCAACGACACAGCCCTAATCCCCGACGTCTACCCCGGAGCAGGCCACGTAACAGGCATGCGCTAATCGCTTGTGCCTTCTAACCCCCTCTCCCTGGGGAGCCGCGTCGCAGACTGGACCCAAGTGCGAAGGCACGCCCGGTCAAAAAAGGAGGGTGAGGGAGAAGTCGCAGCACCAGCAAATAGCCGCACAACATCGCCGCGCCCGCGCGACCCCGCACCAGATCCTTCGACTCCGAGGACTCCGCTCAGGAAATCGGTATCCCACCCACTGTCATCGTGAATTTATTTTCAGGATCTAAAACGCAGGACCACCCTAACCGCACATCCCAGCCAAAGCTAACCATCTGAACAAAACTACAACTGGCACTAAAACCATCTCACTTTGAGACAGGGCAGCATTAATGACTTTCGTGTCCAAGGCGTCCGACGACGCCCGGAGCTAAACGCTAACGCAAGCGCCAATGGCGTTACGGCAAGTTCAAATCTGTTGTCGGCGTCTCGTCCCAGTCATCCTTGCCCATACCGTCGTAATCGAACTGAACCGCACCGTCTTTAATCGTCATCTGGTTAATCAGCCGACCCTCAGCCCTCATAATTCGGTACCCAGTCGGACCCGAATCCGAAAGACCCGCCGGCCGATCCTGAAACTCCAGAATCGAAACATCAGCAAGCGCACCCGGAGTCAACGTCCCCAGCTCAGTGTGATTTATCCACTTAGCCGGCTCCCAAGTCGACCGAGCAACCACCTCAGCCATCGGCATACCCATAGCCAAGAACTTGCTCATTACCTCAGTCATCTGAGCACGAGAAGTGTGCAAACTCGAACGATGCATATCAGTAGAAATCGTGTCAGGCGGGAACCCCTGATCTAAAGCAGGCTTCGCCATCGAGAACGAAAAACTGTTGTTCCCATGCCCAACATCGAACTTGATCCCACGCTTACGCGCATCGATGTAATGCTGCTTGACCTTGCCATCGTTGCCGATCATCGGCTTACCGTAGCCAAAGCAATGAGTCGTCCCATCACCCGGCCGCAACCGCTTCAACATGTCCCCGAAAGTGCGAGTCGGCTTGGCATTCTGATCGACAAGGGCAAACGTACCTGAAAGGCGAGCCGCCTCAACCCCACGGTCAATCGACTCCCAACCCTTGCCCTGAAAATGAGCAATCTTCACACCCACAATAATGTCCGACCGCTGCTTGATCTTCGCAGCCGTGAGCTCAGCATCCATATCCTCGACATCCTGCTCGACATCGCCATCCATACCCTTACCAACGATATTAAGGAGCGCAAACACTCGAACAGCCGACTTCTTAATGATCTCGTCATTGAACTGATCAAAATTGCGC